>CENJ01173499.1_pt1 | contig 14478 bp, 14 predicted proteins | sample 356161 | NCBI WGS metagenome assembly CENJ01 (sample SAMEA2619531, study PRJEB7988) | marine metagenome | biome: marine biome (ENVO:00000447); feature: surface water layer (ENVO:00002042); material: "saline water (ENVO:00002010), including plankton (ENVO:xxxxxxxx)" | depth 5 m
CAAGCTGCTGTAGGAATGGAGATGATAAAAAAGATTAATTACATAACAAATTCAAGAATTAGAAATGCAAAATATTTAAATGCAAAATTAAAATCAATTAAACAAATTAAAATTATTCAAGAAAGAAAAAAATTTAAATCAGTTTATCACCTTTATCAATTTTATTGTGAAAAAAGGAATCAATTAAACAATTTTCTTAGAAAAAATAAAATTGATAGTAAAATTCATTATCCAAAACCACTACATTTACATGAAGCTGCAAAAAAATTTAATTACCATAAAAAACAATTTACTTGTGCAGAGGATTTAGCAAAAAAAGTAATTTCAATTCCAGTGCATGAATTTATAACAAAAAAACAGTTAGATTTTATGGTAAGTAAAATACAAAAATTTTATAAATAATGCGAGTAACATTTACAAATTTTCCAAAAGAATACAAAATTCTTCAAAAAGAATTAAAAAAAAAATTTGATAAAATTGGGTTAAAGGGCCAGTATGTTTTGGGATCTGAACTTCAATTGTTTGAAAAAAAAATTGAAAAATTTTTGAAAGTAAAACATGTCGTTGGTGTTGGAAATTGGACTGAAGGTACTATTATGGTCCTAAAAGCTTTGGGTTATAAAAGTAGAGATGAAATTATAACCGTTTCAAATTCATTCATTGCTACTTGTGGAGCTATTGCATATGCGGGAATGACTCCGAAACTAATTGATGTCAGCGAAAATCTAAATATTAATGTTAATCATATCCAAAGTAAAATAACAAAAAAAACTAAAGCAGTGATGCCAGTTCATTTATCAGGCATACCAGCAAATTTAAAAAAAATAAAAAGTATTTGTAAAAAAAATAATATTGATTTGATCGAAGACGCAGCTCATGCATTTGGAACTAAATATAGAAATAAATTTTTAGGTACTATTGGTGACGTAGGGGTGTTTAGTTTGCACCCCAGGAAAAGTTTTCATATTTTGGGTGACGGTGGGTTAATAGTAACAAATAACACTAAACTTTATAAAAAAATATTATTAATGAGAAATCATGGTTTAAAAACACGCGATGAGTCAATCATATGGGGAACGAATTCTCGTTTAGATAATCTACAAGCAGGATTTGGCAATGTAATGTTAAAAAAAATTTCCTATTGGAATAAAAAACAATTGGAAATAGCAAAAATATATTCAAAAAAATTAAATAAATTTGTTAAAGTACCAATTTATAATTCTAAAATTTCAAATCCATCATTTCATCAATATATAATCAGAACTAATTTTAGAGATAGTTTAAAAAAATTTTTAAAAGAGAATCATATAGATACTGCAATTCATTATCCTATTCCTATACACAAACAAAAAGCATATGAAAAACAATTTGGAAAAATAAGACTTCCTTTAACAGAAAAATATAGTAAAGAAATATTAAGTTTACCCATTAATCCCTTTATGAATAAAAATGAAATAAATTATGTAATTAAAAAAATTCATGAGTTTTTTAAGAGTAGATAAAATGAAAAATATTTTAATTACTGGTGGCGGTGGTTATATCGGCACAAATCTTGTAAATAATTTAATTAATGATGGATATAATATTACAGTAGTTGATACCTTTTGGTTTGGAAATTACCTTAAGAAAAATAAAAAACTAAAAATTATTAAAAAAGACATAAGAAGAATAACTAAAAATGATCTTAAAAAAATTGATTGTGTAATGCATTTAGCATCAATTGCAAATGACCCAGCAGCAGAATTAAATGCAAGATTAACATGGGATGTTAATGTTTTAGCTACATACAAATTAATAACACTTGCTATCGATTCTAATGTAAAAAAATTTGTTTTTGCCTCATCTGGGAGTGTGTATGGAATAAAAAAAGAAAAAAAAGTTACTGAAAATTTAAGCTTAGAACCTATATCAGAATACAATAAATCTAAAATGATAGGGGAAAGAATTCTCTTAAGTTTTAAAAAAAAAATTGATTTAACAATTTTAAGACCTGCAACAGTTTGTGGCTATTCTCCTGCAATGAGATTAGATGTTGCAGTAAATGCATTAACCTTTGGTGCTTTGAAAAAAAATTTAATAACTATATTTGGAGGTAAACAAATTAGACCAAACCTTACGATGTACGATATGATTAGAGCTTATAAATTTGCACTAAAAAGAAGATTAAAAAAAGATAGAACAATAAATAAAACTATATTTAATTTGGGTTTTGAAAATCTAAGTATAATTAATATGGCCAAACGAATTAAAAAAACGCTAAATTTAAAATCTAAAATAATAATTAAACAAAGTAATGACCCTAGATCTTATAGACAGAATTCAGATAGGATAATTAAAGAGGGTTTCTTACCTAGAACAAAAATTGAAGATGCAATCAAAGAATTAAATTTAAAATTTTCTCAGAAAAAAATTACTCAGAAAAAAAGTTATTATAGGGTGAATACATTAAAAGTTATTAATGCTAAATAATCGTTTATAAAATTCTAAAGCTCTATGACTTCAGTTGTTGCCTGTTTCTTTAATATTTGCTCTTCAGAGTTAAATGAAGGTGTTGTACTTAAATCACTAGGCCAAGACTTTGAAACTTTATGTCGAATCTCACTCCATTCTTCATCAGAAATATCTATTGAAATATTATCTTTTAAACTTTGTTCCAAATATGATCTAGGTGCGTATGATGAAGTTGACACTCTTCTAACATTCAGAGAATCAACTTTTAGCTCATTAAATGCCCAAGGAATAAATCCCTCAACGTCATTTTTATTTTCTTTATTTGCAACAAATTCAATATGAATATTTAAATCATTATATCGACTCCTAATGTCTTTTATACCTGCAACTAAAGTTTCAAATTTCGCCTTTCTTTCAATTTTTTCAAAATTTTCTTTTCTGTGACTATGTACTGAAATATGTATCCAATCTAAAAAACCAAGATTTTGAAGTTTTCTTTTTTCTAACAAAACCCCATTAGTTATCATTGTTATAATTGGTTTATTTTTGAAATTTTTAGATATTAATTCTTTTGCAACAAGTAAATATTCATCAATATTTTTTGCCATCAACGGTTCATATGAGCAACCAATTGAAATTCTTCGGCATGTATTGGATACTTTCTCAAGAATTTTTTTTAATGAGTTTGTGGAAATTTGACCATGTTTAACTTGTAAATCAGTAGTGCAAAAAACACATGCTAAATTACATACATTAATTGGATCAAATCTAAATTTTATTACATTGTTTAAGTCTCTTTTTAAAACTTCATCAACTAGTTTTTCAGGCTTTCCTTCAATTGGGAAAATATTCAAAACTTTTGGTTTTGGATGAAAAAATTTTTCATTCTCAGGGTCTCCCCAATGACCAAACTGATCTTCATTACAAATTATGTCTTGTTTAATTCTTTTTTTATTCTTCATGAAATAAGTTTATTTTTTCAACAGTCTTTTTATCACAGCATGCATCCAATCACCATTGAATTTATAATGTGGAGATGTGATAAAATTTGCATCTTCTACAACAGGTCCGTCAACAAAATCTGCTCCTGCGTTTATAATATCTTGTTTCCATGCATAATAACCAGTAATTTTTTTATTTCTTATTATGTCAGCTGAAATTAACATCATAGTTCCGCTACAAATTGCAGCGATTAATTTATTTTTTTTATTGAAGTCTTTTACAATGTTTATTGCATTATCATCTAGTCTTAATAGCTCCATAGATTTTACACCACCTGGCAAAATTAAAAGATCATAATTATCAACTTTAATTTTATTTATTGATACAATTTTATCATCTTTTTGGGGTGGTACTTTAGTACCAAAAAAACCCTGAACAATTTCATTGCTTTGATTATATACCTCTACATCAATTTTTGCTTCTTTTAGTCTATAAAAAGGATAAATAAATTCATGATCTTGAACAAACTTGCTTGTTATTATTAGAGATTTCATAAAACCTTTTACAAACCTTAATTTTTATTTGCAAGTTTTATTTACAGCTTGGATGCTTTTAAAACTAATAGTTTTTCACTTATTTTGAAACGTTCGGTGAGCTGTTTTAAAGTAAAAGATTTAACTATCTCACCAGTGGTTATCACCGTTTTATTTTTTTTTGAAACAATTTTACCATCTAATATTATTGAAACACTTTTATCATCATAAGATTTAAATTTATTTAAATCTCTATGGTAACCAATCTCAATTTTAATATTATTTAAATTATAATAATTTTTTTTATGAAGAGTTGGAAATTTGAATAAAACATCTTTTTTTAAAATTTTTCTAGAATTTTTCAATTTTTCATAACCTTTATTGCTTCTTCCATATTTATCTTCCATTCTTATAAGATCATTTTTTAAATAAGGACTCTCTAACTCTAATGCATATAAATCTGTGCTATTATTAGCCTTTATACGATGGAATAATCCTGGTCTTAAAACTAAAATAGACATTGGTGGATATTTAACTATATTTTTTTTATAAATACCTACCTGAACTTTTGCTATACCTTTTAAAATAAGAAAACCAGTTTTTTTTAGTGGGTGGCAATGCAAAGAAGTCGAAAAGCCTTTTTTAATTTTTAAATATGTTAATGCAATTTTTTTTTTATTTTTAAAAATAACATATTCTTCTCCCCAGGGTTTTGAGATTACTCTATTGTTATAACTTAAATTAATTTTTTTTTTCAATTTAGCCTATTTTTTTTTAATATTTTTAAACAAAACTGGTGACTCTTTTTGTTGATCAAATTTTGTATACTTGTTTATAATTTCATTTAATTTATTAGGTTCTATCTGCACATAAGGCCTAACTACTTTCAAATGTTTTTTCAAAATTTTTTTATTCTTGTTAATTTTATCTTTAAAATAAATAGATCTCCTCATTAAATGTATATTCTTTTTTTCACTTCGAGATATTTTTTTTTCAAAATTTCCAAGCATTTTTGTTACCCTTCTTACAGATTTCACAAGCTTTATCATTTCAGAAGTATCAGCAGATAATGCATGATCTCTAAAATCTGAAAAATTTTTATCAATTGTGAAATGTTTTTCAATTATCTGTGCACCTAAAGTTGTTGCAATAATACTGGCTTCTATTCCTAGGGTGTGATCTGAATACCCAACATTAACTTTATATTTTTCCTTTAGGAATTTTATTGATAATAAATTCGCCTCTAAATCTTTAACGGGATAATCTGATACGCAATGTAAAAAAAAAACTTTCTGTAAAGGAAATTTATTTTTTTTTATGAATTCAATAATTTTTTCAATTTCTAAATGATTAAGTAAACCTGTAGAAATAATAACTTGCTTTTTAAAAGAAAAAATTTTTTTTATTAAATCATAATAATTATTATCCCCTGATGAAATTTTAAATACATCCACTATTTTATTTAAAAATATCGCACTATTGATATCTAAAGGAGTTGATATAAATTCTAATCCCTTCTTTTTTGTAAATTTAGCTAATTTTGAAAATTCCTCTTTGGTAAGTTCAAATTTTTTAAATCTTGTAAATCTGTGTTTGTCATTTGAATTTATAAAATCTTCTGTTTGAAATGTTTGAAATTTGACTGCATTCACACCAGTTTTTGAGGCTTCACTTATTAACTTTTTTGCTAAGCTAAAAGATCCCTCGTGATTGTTGCCAATTTCTGCGATTATGAATGGATCTTTTTTATTTTTTAAATTCATTATTTTTGGAACTCATTCCAAAACCCTTTGTACCAATCTATATATTTTGTATATCCTTTTTCAATTTCATATTTTGGATTGTAGCCTAATAGTTTTTTGGCTTTATCTATTTTAAGTGTACCTCTTTCAGGCATAAATTTTTCTTTATTCTTATATTTAACATTTATTTTTGGAAATATTTTTTTTAGGATTTCAATAAGATCATTTATTTCACGACTTTTTCCATATGTTAAATTAAAAGTTTGGTTTTTTGCATTTTCTTTTTCACAACATAAGATTACACCAGACATAAAATCTTCTATGTAAGTAAAATCTAATTTTTCCTTACCGCTTCCATTAATTTCAATATCTAATCCTTGTAATGAGTTTTCAATAAAAATTTGACCTACTCTTCTGCTGACGCATCTTTCCCCATAAAGTGCTGATGGTCTTATAATTGTATAAGGTGTTTCAAAAATTTGGTTATAAGCTTTTACGATTAATTCTCCCGCATATTTTAACGTGCCATAAATTCCTATAGGTTTACAAATTGTCTCTTCATCAACACTTTTTCCATTAAACTCTCCGTAAACCATACTTGAAGATAAATATATTACATGTTTTTGATTATTTTTTGCAAAGTCTAAAGTATTTTCTAAAGTTCTTAAACTATTATCAAATGTGGTATGAGGAGATTTATTTGATTTATTTGCATGCGAAACAGCAGCTAGATGAATGATTATATCTGGATTTATATCTGAATATATTTTGGAGATTAAATGATAATCTCTAGCATCAATTATATTAAAGTTAATATTACTTTTGTTGATAAGCTCAATTCTATTATTTAAAATTTTTGAATACAGTTGTTTATTTTTTATTTCATTGTCTGTAAAAGAAAGTAGATTGTTTACAGATAAGCTATCGACTATAAAAGGCTCATGCCCCCTACTTTTTAAGTTTAAAGCTAAATTGTGACCAATAAAACCACTTCCACCAACTAACAATATTTTTTTTTTCATATTATAAAAAAAGCAGATTTTTACTGTTTGAATTTTTAAATTGACCTCTAGTATCTATTAAAATCTTACTATTATCTAAAATTTTTTTAAATGGCAAATTTGAATGGTTTGTTGCTAAAATAACAATATCATATAATGAAATTGAATTAATATTTTTAACTGAGTAAAATCTTTTTCTATTTATTAATGCCTCTGGTATTAGTGGGTCAAAATAATCTACATTAATTTTATTTTTCATTAATTTTTCAATTATTTTTATAGATGGTGATTCTCTTGAATCATTTACATCTTCTTTATATGCAAGTCCAATTACTAGAATTTTTCCTTTTTTAATATTTAAATACTTAAATTTTTGAAGTATTTTTTTTGCTACCCAATTAGTCACTTCAATATTTTTTTTTCTTGCCAATTCAATAAAATCAGCGGTCAAACCATTTTTTTTTGCAAACCAACTTACAAATAATGGATCAATGGGTATACAATGTCCACCTACGCCTGGTCCAGGATTAAAAGGTCTAAAACCAAATGGTTTTGTTGAAGCTGCTGAAATAACATCGTGAAAATTTATATCCTTACTTTTGCAAAGAATTTTAAATTCATTTACCAGACCAATATTTACAGCTCTGTAAGAATTTTCTAATAGTTTAGACATTTCTGCTACTTCTATAGATTTAGTCTCATAAGTTTTTTTAAATAAATTTTTATAAAAAAAATTAATTTTTTTTAAGGTTTTTTCATTATTACCTGAAACTACTTTTGGAATATTCTGATAATTAATCTTAAATTTTTTCTTATCTTTTTGTCCTGGGCTTATCCGCTCTGATGAAAAACCAAAATTAATTTTAATCTCTTTTTTTAATTTTTTTTTAATAAATTCAGTAAATATTTCTCTAGTTCCTCCAGGGTAAACAGTGCTTTCTAAAATTAAAACTGCATTATCTGAAACATGATTTTTAATCAAATTTAAGGCTTTTTTAATATAACCCATATCAGGGTTTTTATTTTTTAGAATTGGGGTTGGTAGACAAAAAATAATTATATCTCTCTCAGAAATATTTTTAATTTCTGACATATTGAATAATTTTTTTAATTCATATTTTTTTAATTCATCATTTGAAATATCAGAAATATGTGATTTATTTCTTTTTAAATCGTTAATTATTTTTTTACTTAAATCAAATCCAAGAACATCAACTCCTTTTTGCATACACAAACAATATAAAGGCAGACCAACATAACCTAAGCCTAATATTGCAACTTTAAATTTTTTTTGTTTACTCATTTTCATGAATTAAATTATTGAGAGTGTCTAATAATTGTTTCTGAAATTTGATCAACTTCTTTAAATTTTAGTTTTGGGTAACATGGTAATGAAATATTTGTCTTAGCATACTCGATTGCGTTTGAATATAAATGATCTTTTCTAATATACTTATTTGAATAATATTTCATTAAAGGTATAGGCTTCGCATAATGTACACTTACTTGAAAGTTTTTTTCTTTAAGAATTTTCAAAATTTTATCTCTTTTTTTAGTAAAAATTTGAAATATAAAATAAGAACAATTTTTATCGTATGGCATTGTTTTTATAAATTTACTATTTTTAAAATTTAGATGGTATCTTTTTGCTATCAAAATTCGTCTTTCTAAATTTTTTTTGTAATCCTTTATTTGTTCGTAACCTATTGCAGATTGAAAATCAGTCATTCTGTAATTAAAACCTAATTGATTTACTTCATATTGCCCCTGCTTTTTTCTTTGATTAATATCTTTGTCAATTCCAAAAGCCTTTAATGATTTTATATTTCGATAAATATTTTTATTATTGGTAACTACCATGCCTCCTTCTCCAGTAGTAATTTGTTTTGTAGGGTAAAAAGAAAATGAACCACTTATGCCAAAATTACCCGCATGTTTTTTATTGTAATATGTACCTACAGCATGTGCACAATCCTCAATTAATTTTATTTTATTTTTTTTACAAATTTTACTAATCTTATTTAAATCACAAGAATATCCTGCCATGTGAACTATAATTAATCCTCTGGTTTTTTTTGATATATATTTTTCTATTTCAGAGGTTTTGATATTTCCAGTCAACTTTTCTATGTCAATAAATTTTACTGATGCTCCAGTATATTCAACTGCATGTGACGTAGCTGTGTGAGACATTGCTGTTACAAGAACTTCATCACCTTTTTTAAATCCCGCAGCCAGGCATGATAAATGTAGTCCAGCAGTACAACTTGAAACAGTTATCGCAAATTTAGATTTTGTAAATTTTTTAAATTCTTCCTCAAACAATTCTGTAAATTTTCCATGAGTTAGCCATCCACTTTTAAGTACATTAATGACATTTTTATAAGTTTTTTTTGTAAAGTTGTGTTTAGAAAATGATATCTTCATTATAAATATTTAATTTTAAGTTTTTTATTAAATTTTAAAGATTTATCTGCATATAAACAAACTGTCATCAAATTGATTTGTTCTTTAAATGTAATTATCTCTTTTTTTTTATAATTCAATAAATTATCTATAAAATTTCTTATTAATTTTTTTCTGTTTAATTTATCAGGATAATTGGAAACTATTGGTTTCTTTTTAATTATTTTATTTTTATTCTCAAAAATAAAACTATTGTTAATCGAATGGTAAAGCGTTTTATCTTTTTGAAAAATTTTTAACTCATGAAAATGTTGAAATGAAGCTGACGCGTTTGCTGAAATTTTAACAATTATATCTTTCGGAAATTCTACAATATAAATTATTAAAGAATTTTTTTTAAATTTTGTATTTTTTGTATCTTTATTTGAACCATAGGCTTTTATATATTTTGGCTTATCATCCAACAACCACATGACTAAGTCAATCATATGAATAGCTGCTCCCAATGTTATTGAATAATTTTTAATTTTTGATCTCCACTCAAAAAGTTTATGTTTTCTCCCCCATAAATAATCAGCTTCAATGAAAAATACTTTATTTGTATTAATTAAAGATTTAATTTTTCTAAATAGGTCGTTAACTCTTAAAACTAAGTTTGAGGTTATCTTTATTTTTTTATTTTTCAGTAAACTTTTGTTGATTTTTTTTAATTGGTCTAATGTTAAACACATAGGTTTTTCTATTACGATATTCTTATTATGTCTAATACACTTCATTATGTATTGATAATGCGTATCATCATAACTAGCTATGCAAACTAAATTAATTGACTTGTCTTTAAAAATTTTTTTATCATTAGATGTAATTATTTTTTTTGGATATTTTTTTTTAAGAATTTTAATTTTATTCAAATTTTTTTCACAAATTACTTTTACTGAAGATTTCTTATAACCATCAATGCTTTCCAGATGTTTAAGACCTATGCCTGACCCAATTACTGCAGCATTTATTATTTTCATTAGCTTTTTAAATTTTTTTTTATTTGTTTTATCCTTGCTTGCTTTAAATAACTAATTTGTTTTTTGATAAAAGAATATAAATTTTTTTAACAAATTTTTTATCTAATTTTATTAAATTTGATATCTTTTCAAGGGAATTTGTTCCATCTGCATATTGAAGAAAATTCATAAAATTTTTACTAATTTTTTTGTGATTTTTATCTCCTAATGTTGAATATAAACCCCTTTTACCCATTTGTGGTTCGCACATATATCTAGATTTTGGATAAATTCTCTCTAATAATATTTCTATTGATTTTCTCGCAACATTAAATCCACCCTCACATCCTTTTAAAGTTACAAGATTGAAATTATCTAATGAAGTATGATATTCTGGATATTCTCCATACTTTGTTCTAAAAATTGACGAAATTTTCAAATCTATTCCGGGAGAATTATATTGTCTTTCATCAGAACCTCTTTTTAAGAATGAGTAAATTTTATATTTTTTTATTTTTAGTAATTTGTAAGCTTCTATAATTGCCTCATCAGAAGGTGAATTTTGATATTTTGAAAACATACAAGAATGTTGTCTTTCATCACCTATACAAGAAAGGTTAAATCCACCAATTACGTTTTCTTTTAAATGATTAAGATTTTTATTTATATAAGATATTGATCCTATTGTTTCTGGAATAAAAATAAATCTAAGAGTTTTATTAAGTTTTTTTTTCTTAAAATAGTTTATTAGCCCCATTGAAACTATAGGTCCAGATAACTCGTTATTGGCCATTGACGGATGACAGATATATGTTGAAATTAAAATTTCTTTTTTAGACCTACCTTTTAAAATTAGTTCACCATAGTTTAAATTACCATTTTTATTTAAACTTGAATTTATAGTAACCTTGAATTTATCTTTTGAGGAATATTGTTTATTAAATTTCTTATATTGATTATAAGATACACAAAAACCCCACCTTCTTTTATAGTAAGAGGTTATATATGGAATTGCTGTAGGTTGATTTTTTAAAAAATATATGTTTTTAAATAATTCTTTTTTTAATAAGTTTTTTTTTACTTGTATTGAATAACTTACTAAATGAAGATTATTTTTCTTTAGATCTATAATCTTATTATTGTATTTATCAGTTACATAAGCATCTTTTACATTCCACTCTGGGGGAACTCTCCAGTCAAATACTTTTTTTCCAGATCTAATTTTTTTAATTTTTAATTTTGGAAATTCTTTTGAGATAATTTTAAGTGTACTTCTAACACCCTGGCCGGTTAATGATCTAGTTAAAGGGTAAAGTTTTGTTTTACCTATATTATAGTATTTTTTTATATTCATATTTAGAACATAACATAATTTTTTTTAATTATATTTAACAATATATTGAGTTTTATTTTATGCACTTAAAAATTTTTAAACAATAATTTTAAATTTTTAATATCACTTGGTTTATCTATTGAATATTTAATTTTTGTTTTTTTCTTTGTTTTAAAGTTTTTAATTTTAAATTTTTCGCTATTTTTATAAAAATATGTTGTGACATGCTCTTTATCAAATTTTGAAAAATTCTTTATTACTTTATTTAGAGTTTTTGTCTTAATTATTTCAACAGACATTCCAGAAGGGAAACTTCTTGGAAATACATTGGTAATTAAATCATACTTATGATTAAGACTTGCATCTATTTTCACTGATTTATCAATTATTCTGTGATCAATAAATGGGCTATCACCTGAAATTCTCATAAATTGATTTGCTTTGTAATTTTTTGCCGTTTCAGCAAGTCTTTTTGCGACATTTGTTAGGCTTCCTCTGAAAAAATCTACATTATTTTTTTTTAAATAAAATACAAGTTTATCATCACTTTTATTTTGTGATGTTGAAACAATAATTTTTTTTATTTGTTTTGACTTTTTAACAGATTGTAAAACATACCAAATTAATGGCTTGCCGTTAATTAGCTTCATTACTTTATTTTTAAATCTTTTAGAACTTAGTCTGGCCTGAATAATTACTAACAATTTAATCTCTATTATGTTTAAATTAAATTTATATTAAAAGAAATTAAACTCAACATATTCATTTAAATAATTTATAATATTGAAATAATGTTAAAACTAATTTCAAAAAAACATAATAAATTAAATAAGCTTGAAAAAAAAAAAATAATAGATCTTAAAAATACGCACTGGAGTTATACATTTGCTGAACAGAATCAATACTTAAAAGATAACTATAAAAAAAATGATTTTCATAACTTATTTTTTTTTCAGGATAAGTTAATTGGCTACACTGCTTTTAGAAATCAATATTTGATATATAAAAACAAAAAATACAAATATCTCCATTTTGATTGTTTAGTTATTTTAAAGAAGTATAGAAATAGAAAACTATCTAAATTATTAATGAATTTTAATGAATATACAATTATAAAAAATTCTCTACCTTCCATACTTTTTTGTGAAAAAAAATTAACTAAATTTTACAAAAAATTTGATTGGAAAATAAATTATGGTAAAAAAATGATACTTAAAATCAAAAAAAAACAAACGAAAGAAATAATGACTTTTGGTTTGAAATTTTAATTTTTTTATTAAATTTTCTTAAAAAGGACTCTTAAATCTCCACTGCCGAACTTTTTCCTGAAAAACTTATCCTTACTGTTAGGAAAATCAATGTCCGTTTTAAATCCCCCTCTAAGTTGTTTAACAAATTTAAAACCAATTTTACCCAATCTATCTTTTAAGCTTGAAAGATCAGTGTGCCTATATCTAGCTGACAATCCATCACCCAAGTGATATTCTTTATTGGTCGATAATCCCGAACTACGTATTTGATTTTGAACTAAGTCGTTATCAATATTCTGAAGAAGTTTTTGTGATAAATCCCAAACATAATCTCTTAATCCCCCACCACCATCTGTATATACCCAAAAAAAACCACCAGATTTTAATACTCTATAAACTTCTTTATAGGCTAAATTTTCATTTTTTAAGTGATGAAATACACCATTTTGTATTGCAAAATCGAAATAATTTTTTTTTAATTTTGATTTATAAACTGATCTTTCGTAAAAAAAAATTTTATTATTTGGAAACATTCTCTTCTTCATTGAATTCGCGTATTGAATAGAATCTTTACCATAATCTATACCAATACATTCGTTTGGCTTGAACTCCGTCATGCTCATTAAAAAATTTCCATGCCCACAACCAAAATCAACTATTTTTTTATTACTTATAAATTTTTGAAGTTTGTTTAATTTTATTCTTTTAATATATCTTCCTAATCTTTCTTTTTTGAATTCATTATAATTAAAATTTAACCATAATTTTTGGAATAAGGATTGATGATTTTTTTCTAAATTAAAATTTTGTTGATTTGTTTTTTTGACACTAAATTCATCAAACATATTAAAATTCATAATAAATTTATAAAGGTATTCTATCTCCCTAAAAATTTCTGCCTCTGGATTATAATTTTTTAAGTACAATAATTTTTCATTTTTTAAATTTAAATATATTAAAAAGTTAATAAGTATTTTTGTCGAAAAAAAATTTTTTTTTGTTTTTTTGAATTTTAATAAAATTTTTTTTTCAATATCGATTAATTTTTTATTTACATAATTTTTCATTTATTTGTTTTTTTGATTAAATTAAATTAACCTTTTGGTTAAACTTATATATTTCTTTACCTGTATTAAATTTGTCATTAATTTCATGAAATCTACATCCAAAAGTAATTCTAAACTTATTACTTTTATTAGTACCTGACCTGTGTTTAACATTCATATGTAGAAAAAAAACGTCTCCAAATATTTGATCAAGATATTTTTTTGATTTTAAATCCTTTGAAGAAATTTTTATTGTTAAGTTTTCACTTGAACTTTTATTTTTCCATTTTCTTTTAGTTTTTTTTATAAATTCAGAATTTGACTTAGGAAGGAATACTAAAGCACCATTCTTCTCAGAATTTTTAGTTAAGGAAACCCAACAAACACCTGCATTCATGTGTGGATAAGTTTGTAAATAGTAAGATGAGTCTTGATGCCAATCCAATGTATTTCTTTTGTCATTTGGAGCGTCTAATCTTAGCATAAATCCATTTAAAAAGATATTCTCAGTTTTAATATTTAGAATTTTTGCAAAAATTTTTAAAAATTTTTTGCTATAAAATAAAGATCTAAGCTTTGCATTGAGATTTAAGCGATCATAAATGTCCCCAAATTTTTTAGGATTTTTTTTTCTTAGACTAATAAGTTTCTCATGAAATTCCTTATTTTCAATTGAAAATTTTTTTTTATTTGAAATTTTGATTTCTTTAGAAAAATTTTCATAAATTACTTTTAAAATATCTTTTTTTTCCTGATTATTTAAAAAATTTTTTTTT
>CENJ01002352.1_pt1 | contig 14470 bp, 26 predicted proteins | sample 356161 | NCBI WGS metagenome assembly CENJ01 (sample SAMEA2619531, study PRJEB7988) | marine metagenome | biome: marine biome (ENVO:00000447); feature: surface water layer (ENVO:00002042); material: "saline water (ENVO:00002010), including plankton (ENVO:xxxxxxxx)" | depth 5 m
GCATCTATCAATCTAGATGATATATATTCTAAAGAGTTTATTGAAGATCTTATGCAGAGAATGAAAGATGTTAAGAGCGGTAAAGTGAAGACATATCCTTTAGATGATGTTCTCAAATTATGGGGAGAGGACAATGAATAACTTTGAAATCTTCTTTTACTTTGTTTGCTTCGCTATTATTGCTGGTGGAGCCTTTGCAATGATGTGGGGCAATATTCAATCTATTAACGTGGAGATGAATAAACCAAAACCCAAACCACGTCATCCAGAAGCACCTGACCCTGGTGACGAAGTAATGTATGTAGATCTTTCAAGAGAGAAATTGGAAGACCTCTACAAAGATTAAGTCAATTTTTAAACTGTCATAGCACCTCTTCACAGAGGTGCTTTTTGGTATATTATGGCCATATAGTTAACCAAATGACCACCTCACTACTATGAAGTTCAAGAAAACCAAAGGATTTAATCTCAAATCCAATTCTATTTTTGGTAAATCAAATGCTTTTCCTATTGATGTTGATGGGAATGGTATTGTTGATGGATCTGGTTCTAATGCGTATCAATTATACAGTATTGTTACTGGTGGCAATGCAGTCACTCTTACTAACCGAGGAGGCCAAACATTCAACGATAGTACCAGTCCTAATTGGAATGCAACTCAAGCATCAACTTATGGTAGTGAAGCGGGATTTCAAGTCCTCCTTGAGGGGTCTGGGGCAAATTCGGGTCGATATTTGGTATGGTCCACGGACGTAACCGGCCAAATTATCGATGGTTCTGGTTGGAAGAATGCATCAGAGATGTCTTCTGATGGTTACGATGAGATTTTTAACCGCGATTTTAATGGAGATGGGAGTATTGATCTTCCCGAACCGGGTGATTGGGACGACAACGGAATTATTGATGGTTCTGAAAATACTGCATATGCTTTTTACGAACTTCATAATGGTGGAGCTCCGATTGAACTGACTAGTACTCGGGGCAAGACGTTTAATCATGATTCTAATAGGAATTGGGATGCTATTCAGGCAGTAACTCATGATAGTCATGACGGATTTCTAGTTCTTCTTGAAGGTGCCGATAAGAGAGATGGTAAGTTTTATGTATGGGCTACCAATCCACAAGGCATTGTCCAAGATGGTTCTGGATGGAAGACTGCTTCTCAGATGGAAGCAGAAGGATACGGAGAGATTTTTAACCGCACTTTTGATGGTAGCACCCCTCCGCTCCCAGAACCTCCTATCGAAGAGCCTCCTGCTGAAGAGCCTCCTGCTGAAGAGCCTCCTGCTGAAGAGCCCCCTGCCGAAGAACCTCCTGTTTCTGATGACTATGGCTCAACTCCCGAGACAAGTGGATCTCTAGAAATGGACTCGGAGATTCGGGGAAATGTTGAAGTTGGTGGAGATAGAGATTGGTTCTCTATTAATCTCGATGCTGGATCTTCATATAAATTTGATCTTAAGCATATTTCCGTTGGAGATCCTTATCTGCGACTCTATGACATTTTTCAAAGGGTTGTTACTGAGAATGATGATGGTGCTGGTGGTTTGGATAGTCGGATTGTTTTTAATCCAACTCAAGGTGGTACATACTACTTAGATGCCGGAGCTTATAATGAGACATTTACCGGAGAATATCTTCTAACTTCTGAGACACTTCCTTCAACTCCAGAAGGTTATAGTTATACCAATGGATATGGAAATATAGATGCGAAACGCACTTTTGAATCACTGCTTGATGTCAGCCTTCCAGATGTTCAAGATCTTCCCCCAGAGATGTGGAATCTTGATCAAGTAAATGTCCCAGAAGTATGGTCTCTTGGATATACTGGATCTGACGTAGTTGTATCTGTGATTGATACTGGTATTGACCTGGATCATCCAGAGTTTACCGGTCGTATTGTTCCTGGATATGATTTTGTTGATGACGACAGTGTTCCAGAAGATGGAAATTCTCATGGAACTCATGTTGCGGGTGTAATCGCAGCTGCAGATAATTTTCTTGGGGTTAGTGGAGTAGCACCAGATGCAAAGATCATGCCAGTTCGTGTTCTTAATGATAATGGGAGCGGTTCCATTTCTAATGTAATTTCGGGAATTCGTTGGTCTGCTGATAACGGAGCAGATGTTATTAACCTTTCTCTTGGGGGTGGTGGATATAGTCAGGCGATGGCTGATACTCTTCAGTATGCTTCCAACAGAGGATCTACAGTCGTAATGGCAGCGGGAAATGAGTGGGCAAATTCTCCATCATATCCAGCAGCACATGCTTCTGAAAATGGTATTGCGGTTGGTGCTGTAGATTCCAATCAGAATATGCCCACGTTCTCAAATCGCGCCGGATTGGAGGTTTTAGATTATGTAACCGCACCTGGAGTTGATATTTACTCAACTGTAATTGGTGGTCAATATAGTTTTATGAGTGGAACGTCGATGGCTTCTCCTCATGTGGCTGGACTTGCTGCTCTCATTAAAAACTATGATTCTTCGATGAGTGCTTCTGCAATAGAAGATTTAATTACGGGATCATCCAGCAACCACACTTATGCTCAGCAAATTGATGATGAACTGATTACTGCAAAGAGTATTGATTCTTTCAGCAATAAGCAACTTAAGAAACCTCTAATTGCTAAGTTGTCTGGTGGAAAGAAAAGTAGGAAAAACTCCATCAATTCTATGTCTGACTATGATGTTTTTGATTCGTTCGAAGTTATTGAAAATACAAATAAAACCTTCGCAGTTCTTGATCTAAAGAATTCCAAGAAGATTGATCGAGGCTCTGTACTAGAGAATCTTTTAGATAGTGGTCAGGTTGATTACTTCGAGTTTGATCAAATGATGGTTGCGATCTGATCATATAAATGTTATACTAAGAGGGTTAATTAACCCTCTTTTTTTATTATGGAGAAATTTATTTGATGCTCACTATTATTAATCACTTGTCGGCATTTTGGACCGTTGTCATAATGAACTGCATTCAACCAGTCAACTGGCAATACTGTTATAGAATCGATCAGTGGTTAATTCCTGACATTTATCTCGGAGCTCAAATATATTTTGATAAAAAAATGAATTTCTTATACAAATCAGAAAAGGAGTACTTAAATAAGTTATGAAAATTTTTCTAGACACAGCTGATACTAATGTAATCCGCAAATATTTTGACACCGGTTTAGTTGACGGTATCACTACCAACCCCACTCTGATCATGAAGTCGGGTCGTAATCCCGATGATGTCTATCAAGAACTTTCTGACATGGGAGTGAATGATATCAGTATGGAAGTCATGGGCAATGCTCAGGAAATGCTTACTGAAGGTGTTAGGTTATCTGATAAATTTGGTGCAGTTTCTACTATCAAAATTCCATGCACTCGCGAAGGTCTTGCTGCTTGTAAGGAACTGACCAAAGAAAGGATCCGAACAAACGTCACACTCATCTTCTCCGCCGCTCAGGCAGTCCTAGCAGCAAAGGCGGGGGCGACATATGTTTCTCCCTTTGTAGGACGATTAGACGACCAGTCAGTGGCGGGCCTGGAGGTAGTTCGATCCATATCTGAACTCTATCAGATTCATGGAATCAAAACTCAAGTTCTCTCCGCATCTATTCGCAGTGTTCAGAGGGCTGTTCGTTCTTGGTATAATGGTGCTCATATTGTAACTATGCCACCCAAAATCCTTGAGCAAATGTATGATCATATTCTTACAGACAAAGGTATGGAAATTTTTGAAAGAGATTGGAGCAGTGTAAATGTCGCCAGTGATTAATATTGATGATTGGGCATCTGATAATAGCATTGATACGCCCAGCAGATTAGTTAATAATGGAACATGGTGGGTAAAAGATTATACTCAAGTGTTTGAAGATATTTTTGAGAAGAAACCTAGTCATGCGACTCTGGAATTGAGTCCTGGAAAATTCTATGGGTATAGTAAAACTCTAGCTCATGGTAATGGTGATAGTGGAAGATTAACAATAACCTCCGACACGCCATCTTCTCACTACGGACCTAGACCTATTATGATTGCTATTCCTGATGAGAATGGTGAGTTTGGTGATGGTATGGAGAATATTTCTATACCAGGAAATTCTTCTTTAGGTATGCCAGCATTTGATAAAGATTCGAATGGCGGAAGAGTTCCTAATCTCCCCAAAGGAGTTACTGCCGGTATATGGAGCGCCACTGGTAATGTGACAATCTCTAATGTCTGGTTCATGACAGCGGATGAAGTCAGAGAAACTAAACCACATGTCTATTTGTGGGCGGTTAGATATGCCAATAGGGGGAATAGTGAGGACAGTGATCCTTCAGTATCATCTTCTGCTTTTCATCCAAATGGTGCATTAAATCGAAAAAAGGAGAAATGGGCCACGGCAATCTACCATGAAGGTCGCGGATTAAGAGTAAAGGATTCTATCTTTGTTAATAAAAAAACATCAATCATTCAGTCTTTTCCTGAACGTATTTACGATGCTACTCCACAAAGTGGGGCAAATCAACACTGGTATGGTGGCAATAGAAAACTAGAGTTTGTCGGTAATCATGTTCATGGGTGGAAGTCCACATTCGCAAGATTTACTGGTGATTTTGCTACTAATAAAGGAGCAATTATTTCTGGAAATCAAATGGACATTGGTGGAACCCTCATAAAAGTAGATGGAAAGGGAATGTCTGGTGCTGTTATTACTGGTAATGTTATTGGTAACAGTTCAGGAAATTTTAAAGATCGTGCTATAATTGATATCGATGCTAGAGAATTTGTTGGCAATGTTATAAGTGGAAATTCTTTCTTCGGAGTAGATGATGTAACTGTTACTCATACTGGAGTAAAAGATAAGGTTCATAGAATTGATCATGCAATTCGAATTAAGGCTGAAAAGTCCATAGCAAATGGTATTACTAATAATTCATTTGCATATCATAATGAATCTGCAATTGAGTTGGTTTCACCAAATCATGGCATTAATATTACTGGCAATACTGCCACAGGCGATTTTACATTTATAGATTCTCATAATGATTCAACTGGTATAGTTGCATACAACACGATGCAAGGTCCATTTATCAGAGGGGGTAGAAATCTTGAAAAAAATGGAAATGTTCGTTATGAAGTTCCTGAAGATCCAGTAACTGGAAATCCTATTGACGTTAACAATAGATACTTTGTTGGCATTCCAAGAAAGTATCGAGTAAGATATTGCACTAAAATCATTGGATTTGATCCGGATGATACTATTGAAATAAATGAAACATCATATGGAGTTTCGGATCCTGTAGTTGACTTTGCTAGAAATAAACGCAATCTCTCTAAGTTGATAAACACTGATGCAGATTTTATCTACTTTGAGAAGAATGGTAGGTTGTTCTTCAACGAAAATCAATCTCAACCTGGGTTTGGTGATGGTGGAGTCATAGCTAAATTATTTGATAAACCAAAACTGGACCAGAATAATTTTAACTTCATATCTATGGTTGATAACCTACAACTTTTGCCTGTACAATCTATTATTTAAAATGACTTTTACTGTATACTCCAAGGATATGTGTCCTTATTGCGTCAAAGTATGTCGTGTTTTACAACTTGCTGAAATTAAGCATGTGATATATAAACTTGATAGGGACTTTACCCGCGAAGAGTTTTATGATAAGTTTGGATTGGGATCTACATTTCCCAGAGTCCTTGCAGGTGACACTATAATTGGTGGATGTACAGAAACTGTCAAGTATCTACGAGAACAAAAACTAATTTAAATGGATCAGGAGATTTACGAGATTGTAGAAAAAGCAATCGACTTCGCATTTGAAGGTAAGTATTATCTCAATTTATATAAACTTCTACAATCGAATAAATCAGCAAAAAGCATTGCAGACAACTTTTTGGAAAGTTCTGTCTCGATCGAGATAAGAACAATTGCAGAAGAGTTGGAGTATTACTTGGAGGGAGGACAAGATGAGCAGCACAAACAATTAAGAGAAGCATATGGTCATTTGGGAAAACCTCAGGCTAGAAAAATTATGAATTATCTTCAGGGGTTCCTAGATGATGCAAGGAGGTATAGTAATGACCGAAAGCCAGGAAGGAAAAGAAAACAATCTAAATAATAATGAAATCCATATAAATCGTGGATTTGAGTTAATGCTTAGGCCTCGTAAGAGGAAGGAGAAGGAACCACCACCAAAGACTTTTCAAGTAAAGTTTGGAAAAATGGTTTCTCTCTTGCGTAGAGAGTTTGTATTTCATCTAAACTTTTACTTAGATATTAGAAAAAAATAACTCTCTGGAGGAAAGAAAAATGTTAGCAGTAACCTTGACGATTGGAACACTTGTTTCTATAATAATGCTACTAGTTGGATGTGTGGTAGGATGGCTTGCAAAAGAGCATATGTATGCTACACAACCAGTTTATACGCATCCAGAGATGTTTGATGAAAATGGGAATGTTCTTCCCGATGAAATTTTAGCAGTACGATTTGAAAACAGTTATGACGAGTTCGACGAAGAAGGTGAGTAAGGCAATCGAAAAACTTCCTACTAATCCTTTTGTATATGAGGTCTTAGAACTTGCTGCAAAGCAAAGGACCAAGGCTAAAAAGATTGAAGTATTGAGAACATATGCTCACGATTCTATTAAGTCTATTTTAATTTGGAACTTTGATGAATCTGTGATTAGTCTTCTTCCTGAAGGCGATGTTCCTTATGAAGAAGTTGATGAGCAAGTTGCATATTCGGGTAGTCTCTCCGAAAACATTCAAAAAGAGATTGGTGGCGGGGAAACGGCAACAAAGCAGGATGGCAAAGGAAAGTCATCTTTGCGTAGAGAATATACTAAACTCTATCATTTCATCAAAGGCGGTAACGACTCTTTGAGCAAAACCAGAAGAGAGTCCATGTTCATCAACCTTCTTCAAATTCTTCATCCAAAAGAATCTGAAATTTTGATTCTTATCAAAGACAAATTATTAACTAATAAATACAAAATAACACTAGATAATGTAAAAGAAGCCTATCCTGATATTACTTGGGGAGGTCGATCATGACAGCAACCATCGAAAGGGAGGAAAGTATGTCCGGATTTGAGGAGCAGAATATTCTTCCAGAAAAGTATTCCTGTCAGATCCTTCAAGAAAAAACAACTCTTGCAGCTGCAAATGATAAAACATTGCCAACTGATGCTAGATTAATTTTTTACAACGTAAATGGTGTAGATTATATTGATCTTGTTCGATGTAGAAAAACTGTAGAGTTATTTGACATGTATTATGATGCATATGGTCCAGGATCAGTTAAAAAAATTGACTTTGGATATGGTCAGGTAAATCCAAAACTCTGGGGATATCAATCAAAAAATAAAGAAAAGAAAAAATGAATAATGGGAAAACATTATTTTTTAAATTTATATAATTGTCCCTTCGAAATTTTAAATAACGAATTTTTTCTTAAACAAGTTATAACAGAAGCCTCTATTGTATCGAAAGCTTCTTTACAGTCAGTAGTATCAAAACAGTTTCACCCACAAGGAGTTACTGTTTTGGCACTTCTTTCGGAAAGTCACATTAGTATTCATACTTGGCCAGAAAAAGGAACTGCCGCGATAGATATCTATACCTGCGGTAACTGTAGACCAGAATTGGGATGTTATAAAATAATTGATATGATGCAGGCAAAAAGGCATCGTATGGGATCTATAGAAAGATAATTCTTAATGCTCCATATTGACAAAAGTTAGAACTTGCATTATGATTGTAATCACATATCATTATTATCATGTATAAACCATATAGTCCAGAATGGCATAGATATCGTTACTTGAAAGAAGCGATCTATAAATATCTAGACGATTACGAAAATAATGAGGTAATCGTGGGTGATATTTTAAATATAATATGTGAGCGTCAAGAGCGAGCACATGCTGAGTATCACAAACTAGAGGATCTGGAATTAAAATTACGAGACTAATATGTTATCAACTCAATATAGATTAAGATTAGAAGAAATTTGTAGGCAAATAGTTACCAAACAAGAAGTTTCTTTATCTGATATGATTTGGGTAGAAAAACTCGCTAAGGCACATACAACTGCAAGAGACTGGTTAAATAAAGCTCGGCGTCAGGCGGCTGGTGATATTGAAGAAGGTAGTACTGATGATTTTTTGAATAAGATGGGATTGGGAGATCCTGATCCATCCAATCATAAAATGGGATTTGATAGTGCCGACGAAATTGTAGATTGGTTTAAACAAGATAAACCCGACGACTGGAGGCAACGTGACTGATAATCAAAGCAAGGCATTTTATGACACTGTGTTTGTGTCTGACGTGCATCTTGGGGCAAGGTGTAATCATACTAAGTTCCTCAAGTTTCTTGGCGAATTGAAAACTAAAAAAATAGTTTTTGTTGGTGACATTATCGACATCTATTGTATGGAAAAATACAAGACACGTTGGGTGGCAGAAGATACTGAATGTGTTCATAAAATTATAAAGCATATGCAAAATGGTGTGGAGGTCGTTTACATTCCGGGAAATCACGAAGCTAAGATTCGTAGATATGGAGACTTCAAACACAAAAATTTCAAAATGGTCGATGAGTATATTCATAAAACGAAAGGAAAGAAATATATCTGCACCCATGGAGACAAGTATTCTAAATTTTCATCTGGAAGTTGGAAGCAATTAATATTCAACAAAGGGTATGAAATCATTACTCCAATTAGTTTATGGTTAGAAAGAATATTTCAATTCTCTTTGGTTTATCAACTGAAAAATACTATTGATGGTAAAAAGTTTATAGATCAATATGAAAATGATATCGCTCAGCACTGTATTGATCTTGGTAACTATGATGGAATTATATGTGGTCATATTCACCACGCGAATATTCGAAGAATTGGCAGTGTAGATTATATGTGTTGTGGGGATTTTGTTGATTCATGTACAGCATTAGTAGAAAAAGATGGATATTTTCATCATATAAAATATTAAATGGTTGTATTATAAGTTACAAAACTATTTGACTATATAGTGTGTAAGGGTTATAATGGCCCCATACGTTCATCCTAATGCTCAGCACACTGCTGGCACTAACCTTGGCCTCACATAGTAATAGCCCATATGATTGGCATATGAGTTGTGAAAGGTTCATACAAAAGAGAATTGAGATTCTTATGGATTCCAATCTCGATCAAAGATCAAAATATAACCTTATTGGTTACTTTAGATCGAAGGTTCAAGGTGAGTGCAATCAGGTTCTGACATAGGACGCAAGTAAGTCGCGGAACGGAGCGTTCATCCCATGCTTGATCTACTATTCTATGTGAATATTTCCTGTACAGATGCTGCCAAAATAATTGGTCGCATTGACAAGATGCCTTACATGAATATGGAAGAAAAAGTGGAAGTTGTTGAAGTCATTCAAGAATCCAATCCACATTGCAAATGGGACGCAAACGACTGAAGGAACGGGAACTCGGATCACCCGAAAGGGTTAAAGGAGTAAAATCACCCAACTTCAGGAGAAAAAAAATGAACACACTTACACTCATCAAAAAGCAAATCGAGAAGCAGGCTGCTCTGCATGACGCACAAATTTACATCACCAAATATCGTGGTGTAGATTATTCAGCTAAGCAGGCTAATGAGGAAACTCACGGCACCTTCTGCTATCGTGGTCGCATCTATACTAAATGAGGCAATTATGGAAGCACTACAAATCACCGGACTAACTACTTTGGGATGTATTGCTGTAATGTCATTACTGTATGGTGAGATCATTCTTCTTCAAAAAGGTTGAGGAAGAAGTAAATGCTGAAGATCAAACTTTATTATGATCTTCCAGAATACAATCAAGAAGTTCACGACCCAGATAAGGTCTTCAGACTTCTGACGTATCGTGGAGTAACTTATGCTAAGTGGATTAATCTAAAATCCCTAGGCATACCAAACTGGAAAGTATTTAAATGAGGACCTTGACGGGTCCTCTTTTTTTGTGTATACTGGGAAAGTAACCTCCCATTTTTGTATGGATAAAGAGAAACTTAAACTTATTGTGAGGAATCTAAAATCCTTAGTCGATATTTTGGAGTCTGAAGTTTATTCGGATATTGATGCTTATACAACACAGCAAGAAAATTATGATGATCCTGCTGCAAATTTCATAACCGATTATGACGAAGTATTTGATGACGATGATGGATACCCAGACTGATTTAGTAAAACTTATCTCTGTTACTCCTGATGCAGAGAAGCACATGGCTTATTGTGCTCGCGTAAGTAATCCAAGCAATCAGGAGAATGAAAAGTTTGCAGGTCTCCTCAGATATTGTATTAAACATCAACACTGGAGTATCTTTGAGCAGGCAACAATGACTCTGGAGTTGAATACTACACGGGGAATCGCAGCTCAGGTTTTACGTCATCGCTCTTTTACATATCAAGAATTTTCACAACGTTATGCTGATTCCTCCTTATTGGGCGAGACGATCCCACTCCCAGAACTCCGCCGCCAAGACACCAAGAATCGTCAGAATTCTATTGACGATATTGACCCGTTTGTCCGCCAAGAGTTTCAGATCAAAATGAAGAAGCACTTTGATGAGGGAATGAAACTCTATCAAGAAATGTTGGATACTGATATTGCAAAGGAATGTGCCAGGTTCGTTCTCCCCCTAGCCACACCGACCAGACTCTATATGACAGGATCAGTTCGCTCATGGATCCATTACATCGATTTGCGCTCGGCCAACGGCACACAGAAGGAGCATATGGACATCGCCAATCGTGCCAAGGAAATCTTTTGCGAGCAGTTTCCTGCGGTTTCAGAAGCGATGGGGTGGGTTGAATAAATATTACAAATTGAATTAATTATGGCTACATATCCTGTTGTTAATAAACAAACTGGTGAACAGAAAGAAGTGAAACTTAGTGTTCATGAATGGGACAGATGGAAAACTGATAATCCAGATTGGGACAGAGATTGGTCTGATCCCACTACATGTCCCGCTTCGGGTGAAGTTGGTGAGTGGAAGGATCGACTCGTCAATAAAAATCCTGGATGGAATGAAGTCCTAGATAAAGCATCCAAAGCCCCACGTTCTAAAGTAAAAAAAATTTAAAGTCCATGCCAAGAAGAAAAAAAGTTACCTCTGACCAACCAGTCGGATACGGTCTGACTGCAAAGCAAATGAAGAGAAAGAAACCAATTAGTTCAGACTTTCTCTTAAATATTGAGCCACTTACAGACAATCAAGGCATACTTTTTGATGCCTATAAGAAAGAGAAAAACATTGTCGCGTATGGCGCAGCTGGTACGGGTAAAACTTTCATCACTCTTTATAATGCGGTGAAAGAAGTCCTTGACCAATACACTCCTTATGAAAAAATTTATGTCGTAAGGTCATTAGTGGCAACTAGAGAGATTGGATTTCTTCCTGGAACTCATGAAGATAAGGCAGACATATATCAAATTCCATATAAGAATATGGTAAAGTATATGTTTGAAATGCCCTCAGATGCAGACTTTGAAATGCTCTATGCTAATCTCAAGGCTCAAGAAACTATTAGATTCTGGAGTACATCTTTTCTTCGTGGCACAACTCTCGACAATGCTATTATTATTGTTGACGAATTCCAGAACTTGAACTTTCACGAACTTGATTCTATTATTACCCGCGTTGGTGAGAGTAGTAAAATTATGTTCTGTGGTGATGCTCGTCAGTCTGACTTGAATAAGGCTAATGAAAGAAATGGTATTGTGGACTTTCTTTCTATTTTAAGAACTATGGAATCTTTTGAATGTATTGAATTTGGTATTGAAGATGTTGTAAGATCTGGTCTTGTCAAGGAATATCTTACCGCAAAACTGGAACTTAATCTGTAATTATTATGAATTTTAATCATGTAAATCACCTTGGTGATCTTGAACTCGATGTTAAACATACTGGCGACATCCGTCTTTATAATCTCCCAAATGGTCAGTGGGTGCCATCGATTACTTCAGTGACTTCTTTCTACAACCGTCAGATATTTATTGACTGGCGTAAACGAGTTGGTAATAAAGAAGCAGATCGTATCACAAAAAAAGCTACGACACGGGGTACAGATTTTCATGAAGTAGCACAAGACTATTTGCTCAATAAAGAGTTGAACTGGGACAACTATCGTCCCCTATCTAAGTTCATGTTCTACCATCTGAAACCTGAACTTGATAAGATAAATAATATACATGCTATTGAAAGGACGCTTTACTCCGAATACCTTGGACTCGCAGGTAGAGTTGATTGTATTGCAGAGTATGAGGGGGAACTAGCAGTCATAGACTTCAAAACTTCTGATAAAATCAAACCTGAAGATTGGATTGAAAACTACTTCGTTCAGGAGATGTTTTATGGATCGGCATATTATGAAATGACTGGCATTCCCATCAAAAAACTTATCACTCTGATGGTAACCCCCAACGGAGAAGTTAAGGTGTTTGACAAACGTAACAAAGAAGAGTATATTAAGCTTCTAGTTAAATATATCAAAGAATTTGTACATCACAATACTGGGACAAGTAATGTCAAATGAATTAAAAAAGGAACTAGAAAAAAAGTTTTTCTGTCCTACTAAATTTGCACAAGAAATAGAGAGCATGGTCAAAAACTCTAATATGAGTTACATCGATTCTATTGTTTTATTTTGCGAAAATAATAATATTGAATATGATTCTGTCCCCAAACTCATTCCTAAGCCCCTAAAGGAAAAAATTAAGTACGAAGCTATGGAACTTAATTTTTTAAAAAAATCTTCGCGAGCAAAACTACCACTTTGAAATGATGCCATTTGATGCATATCGTTGCTATTTGTCTTTAAAAAATCACTTTACAAAAGAAAAATATGATTATCATAAGTATTGTGGAAAGAGTAGAGCAACTGTTCAATCATTCTATAAGCGCAAGGATCGCTTTTGGTTTGAAAAACTAGCTCGTCAAAAGGACGATAAAGAAGTCGTTGACTTTTTCGTATCTAATTTTATTACATGTACTGATCCGAGTAAGTTGTGGATTGGTGAGATGATGAGAGAAGGTGAAGGAAGATATACCTCATGGAAAAAAAGAAATCAGTCGCTTGCTTACATATTCACACAAGAAATGGAAAAGGCCCTGACAGATTCTGATTTCGGTGCTATATTTACAAGAGTTGGAGGTCACCCACCAATACTCAAAAAGTATTTGGCTGGTGACCTTTCAATTGAGACTCTTGTAATATTAGACAAAGTTCTTGGATTTCGATCTAACTTTGATAATTGGTTACAAGATCCGGTGTGGGAATCCGTAAGTTTGAGAATTCGCAAGTATTCTTCCTTCCTAAATATCGATGTATTTCGATACAAAAAAATTCTAAAAGAGGTTGTCCATGGAACTTAAAAATGCAAATGTTCTGAAAACTCTGCTTGAGAGAAAAGAAGAACTTGAAAAAATGCTACAAGAATACAATACACAAATGCAGAACACATCAAATACCCTTTTGAAGGTTACTGGTGCGATTGAAATTCTTCAGCAAATTGAAGAATCTAAAGAAGAAAGTGTAGATGAAGTTGAAGAAGAGTCTGAATCATCGAATGACGAATGAGTTTCTTTGATTCAGAAGTAGTCAGATCAGAGATGACAGAAGTTAGTCAGCTTCAACAAGAAGTTTATACTAACATGTTTTCTTTTTACACTATGACTAAAGAGGATAAAATTAAACATATAGATCTTTTATCCCGCCTTCTAGAAAAACAAAAAGTGCTCTATACTAGACTAAGTCTATCTGAGGATCCAGAGGCCCAAAAATTAAAGCAAAGAATTATCGATTCCGCTGCAATGATGGGTCTCGACTCTGGCAAAAATATTGTTGTAATATTGGAGCAAATGTCCAAGTCGATTGAAACTATGCGTCAAGCACTTGACGCATCTTAGCAAAAATACTATAGTACACAAGTATACTTACAAATCCAATCCAATTAATCCTATGTCTTTCTCAAATCTTAAAAAGCAATCATCCCTCGGTTCTTTGACTCAAAAACTAGTTAAGGAAGTAGAAAAAATGAATACACCTTCCAGCGGCGCAGATGAGCGTCTTTGGAAACCGGAAATGGATAAAAGTGGCAATGGTTATGCCGTTATTCGTTTCCTCCCTGCTCCTGAAGGTGAAGAACTTCCTTGGGCAAAGATGTATACTCATGCCTTCCAAGGTCCTGGTGGTTGGTATATCGAGAACTCTCTGACTACTATTGGTCAGAAAGATCCCCTTGCAGAAATCAATCGCGAACTTTGGAATGCAGGTCCGGAAGGATCTCCAGAAAGAGACCAGGCACGTAAACAAAAGCGTAAACTCTCTTACTACAGCAACATTTATGTAATTCAGGATAAAGCAAATCCAGATAATGAGGGGAAAGTGTTTCTCTATAAGTTTGGTAAGAAGATCTTTGATAAGGTCATGGAAGCCATGCA
>CENJ01048471.1_pt1 | contig 14459 bp, 5 predicted proteins | sample 356161 | NCBI WGS metagenome assembly CENJ01 (sample SAMEA2619531, study PRJEB7988) | marine metagenome | biome: marine biome (ENVO:00000447); feature: surface water layer (ENVO:00002042); material: "saline water (ENVO:00002010), including plankton (ENVO:xxxxxxxx)" | depth 5 m
TTCAGGTTTATATTTTTTAACATATTCTTCTAATTGGTATCCTTTTTTGTTAGACTTTAACAATCTCTTTAATTTGTTAGCTTCTTTTTTTGTTGGTAGTATAAAGTGTTTTAATAATATTTCATCCTGTTTTCTTATAAAGGATTTTTTATTATTATTATAATAATCTGAAACTTCTTTTCTTGATATTTTGATTTCTTTTTTTGTTTTTATTTCTAAAAAAGAATTAATTAATAAATTTTTATAAAACAAATCTCTTTTATTTAAAAGAGTTTTGTCATTATCTAGATTAATATTAATAGCTTCATTATAAAAAAGAGTCTTTTCCACCCAAGAATCAACAAGGTGTCTAATAGAGTGTTGTTCGACCAAGCCTTCTTTTTTCATTTCTAACACTTCTTTTTTTGTTAATGTTGTTTCACCAACCCGGGCATAAATATCAACAACCTCTTTAGTGTTTTTTGTACACGAAAAGAAAAGAGCAAGAAAAAGAAAAAGAAAAACCATATTTTAAAAATTTATTAGTAATTACCGTTTGAATAAATTAATGGAATTACTGATATTTTCATACCAATCAAAACCTAAAGAAAAAAAGAAGTCAACGACAAAACCTTCTTTGTTCTCTTTAAACTTTCGATTTTCTATATTATCGTTTTTATACATTAAAACGCTATTTATAAAGTTATCGCTAATCACCTCACTGTCTAAAACAATAGAAACAGATGTTTCTTTTATATACACACTTAAAGCAAAGGTCTTTTTAAATAATATGCGTAGTTTTGCTAAGTTTAAAAAATTTGTTGTTTCCTTTGGTTTCCCCCCAAACCGATCTATTAATTCCTCTTCAACATTTTTAATGTTTTCTAGCGTTGAAGCGTTGTTTATTTTTGTATAAAAGGAAAACCGCTCTGTTTCTCCTAAAACATAATAAATAGGGATTAAAGACTTTCCAAAGAAAGATATATCAACCTCCTTAGGTTCAATCGGCTTGTTTAATTTTTTTGAAACAGCGGTTTTTAAAATGCTATTATAGTGCTCAAGACCAACCCTTGATATCTCTCCACTTTGCTTATACCCAAAAACAGCACCACCACCTCTAATATCTAAGTCGTTTGCAGCAATGTGGTAACCAGAGCCTAAAGATGTATGCCTTTCAATGGTCTTTAGTCTTTTATATGCTTTTTCGCTTAGCTTTGTTTTTTGGGGAATAAAGAGGTGGCAATCTGCTTGTCTAGACCCTCGCCCAACACGACCACGAATTTGATAAAGTTGGCTTAACCCAAGGTCTTGAGGGTTGTTTATTATCATACAGTTTGCATTAGATACGTCTAAACCTGATTCTATGATTGTGCTACACACTAAGATTGAAATTTTTCCATCAAAAAAATCAAGAAGATTTTGTTCAAGGTCTTTACTATTTTGTTGTCCATGAATAAAATCAACGCGCTCACTTGGAAAAAGTTCTTGAACTTTTCTTACATAATATTCAATAGATTCAACGTTATTGTGCAAAAAATACGTTTGACCACCTCTAATTATTTCTTTTTCTATAATTTGCTTTATTCTTTTCCAAGAAAAGAACTCAACATGTGTGTTAATTGGTTTTCTTGTAATTGGTGGTGTTTCTATTCTACTTATATCTCTTATTCCTAGTAAAGATTGTTGTAGTGTTCTAGGTATGGGGGTTGCAGACATAGACAAAACATCCATTTTTGTTTTTAAAGCTCTTATTTTTTCTTTGTGTTTTACCCCAAACCGGTGCTCTTCATCAATGATTAACAATCCTAAAAAAGGAATTACAACATCATCAGACAATAAACGGTGGGTTCCCACAATCAACCCAACCGAACCATCAATTATTTTCATAAGAACACGAGATTGTTCTTTCTTTGTTTGAAACCTTGATAATAGAGCAACTGATATTCCAAGTGGCTCGAGCCTTTCTTTTGCGGTTATATAGTGTTGATCAGATAAAACAGTTGTTGGACACAACAAAGCAACTTGTTTTGAAAAAGAAACCACTCGAACAATAGCTCTAAGCGCAACCTCTGTTTTACCAAAACCCACATCTCCACAAAGCAATCTATCCATAGGTTCTTCTTTAGAAAGGTCAGATAAAACATCATCAATTGCTTTTTCCTGGTCTTTTGTTTCTTTAAAAGGAAAGGACGCTTTGATTGCTTTTTCAAAATCAACGCTCTCTTTATAGCGAAAACCTCTTGGTTTGTTTCTTGAATTATAGATATCAACTAAAGCGTCAGAAACAAGTTCTAATTCTTTTTTTGTTTTTGAAACATCTCGAGACCACTCTTTTCCTCCAAGTTTATTTAGTTTAGACTTTCCCCCGACACCTATATACCTATGAATAAGATCTGATTTATTTATTGGAACATAGAGAACACCTCCTTCTTTATATTCCAATTTTATATACTCCTTTTCATAACCACTGGGGCCACGAACCACCAATCCACCAAACCTACCAACACCATGAGAAATATGAACCATTAAATCACCTGTTTTTACTTGAGATAAGTTATTGTTTTTATTGTGTTTGTGGTTTATTTGGTTTGTGTTTCTCTTTTTGTGGTCTGGCACAAAAACTATTTCTTTAAAACTAAAAGCATTTTCTATATATCCGCGTACAGGTGTATAACCCAAGGACACTATTTTATTTTTTCTTTTTTGGTTTTGGTAAAAAACCACAACCTCTTTTGTGTTTGGTTTTTTTAGTAACAATGAAAACAGTTTTTTAGTGACTTTAATTTTACTTGTACTTATTAAAAAACTCTCAGCCCTCACATTTTTTTTGTTTAAAGAATAAACCTCGTTTCTTTTGTCCACCTTTAAAACAAGGTCCCAATCAAAAAAATTAAAAATCGATTTCCCAGATTCTTTTGTTCCTCCATATAAATCGTAAAAAGAAAAGGACTCTAAATTTTCAATACTTCTTTGACCGTCTATATCAAAAAAACTTATTTGTTCTACCTCTCCAAAGTTAAACAACACCCTTATTGGTTTATTTTTGTGTTGTGGAAAAACATCGACAATATCACCCCGCAAAGAGAATTCACAATGGTTGTAAACATAATCCACCTTTTTATAACCAAAACCTGTAAGTTCCTTGCAAAAAACATCTCTATCTTTATTTAACCCAGCAGATAGTGTGGTCTTTTTAAAACTTGTTTTTTTATTAATTAACAACTGGTTAGAAACCAAGTTGGTTGAAAAACAAACCCCCTGTTGGTTCTCAGTTAGCTTGATTAAAGCTTCAGACCTATGTAGGTTTTTTTGTGTTTCAAAACCGGGAACAGAAAAACCTTGTTCTTCATCAGGAAAACTATAGAAAACATCATAAAAAAAACGCTTTCTTTTAATACACTCAGAAACCAAAGCATTGTCACCTAAAACTAAAAAACGACCACCATACTTACACAAATAAAATAGAAAAACAAACAAAGCATCTAAACTAAAATTTGAAACAGACCCACCCTTTAAAAGGGTTTTAATTTCATTTTCAAAAATTTGTTTCACGTGAAACTATTAGCTTTTTAACAAATAAACCATTAGGGTTGAAATGTCAGCAGGTGAAACACCAGAGATTCTACTTGCTTGTCCAAATGTTTCTGGGCGAACAAAAGAAAGTTTTTGGCGGGCTTCCAATGAAAGACCGTGAAACGTATTAAAGTTTATATTTTTATTAATTTTAAGATTTTCGTTTTTCTGGAGCTTTTCAATCTCCTTTAGGTGCCTTTTTATATATCCATCGTATTTTATTTCTGTTTCTACATCGTCCACAACCTCCAAAAAAGACCATGTCTCGGAATTTGTTGTTTTTGGCAACAAGTTTGTTTTCTTAAGTGTGTTAAGAAGGCTTACTTCAGGTCTTTTTATGTAGTCTTTTATTGGAAGCGACTGTTTTATGTTAAATGTGTCTAAATAGTCTGACTTAACAGATTGGCTGGTTAACTCTTTTATGTTTTTTCTATCTTTAAATCTTTTTTCGATAACCATTTTTTCTTCTATAGACAGAAGACAGTGTTTTTTGGCGGACTCATAAAGTCGAGTTTCTGCATTTGAATATCTCAACATCATTCTATATTCTGCTCGACTAGTGAACATACGGTATGGTTCTTCTGTATCTTTAGTAATTAGGTCATCAATTAAAACACCGATATAGCCACACGATCGCTTTATTCTAAGGGGTTCTCTGTTTAATACATAATTTGCGCCATTAACCCCCGCCACTAAGCCCTGAGCGGCTGCCTCTTCATACCCCGATGTTCCATTTATTTGACCAGCAAAAAACAACCCAGAAACTTCTTTACATTCTAGTGTTAGTTTTAGTTGTGACGGAACAATGCAGTCATACTCTATGGCGTATCCAGGTCTCAAAAACTCAATGTTTTTAAAAGCTTCAATTTGCCTAAGACTGTTTATTTGTGTTTCTTCCGGCAGACTTGTTGAAAAACCGTTTATATATATTTGGTCGGAATTTTCCCACTCCGGCTCTAAAAACAATAGGTGTGTTGGGTGGTGTGCAAACCTTTGAATCTTATCTTCAATTGATGGGCAATACCTTGGCCCAACACCTGTAATTTCCCCACTGTACATTGGAGAAAGGTGTGAATTGGTTTTAATTATGTCGTGCACGTTTTCATTCGTTCTAACAGTGTGGCATGGTTCGTTTTTTGGCTTAAAGTTTCTTGTAAAAAAAGAAAACGGCACAGGGTTTTTATCTCCAAAATCAACAGATGTTTTTTCCCAATCTATGCTTGCTTTTAGTGCTCGGGGGGGTGTGCCGGTTTTCAACCTCATTGTCTTAAGCCCCATTGAGTTGAGGTACTCAGTTATTCCAACTGAAGAAGACTCCCCCATTCTTCCAGCTAGAATTTTTCTATCACCCACATGAATCACACCAGACAAAAAAGTACCACATGTTATTACTACAGATTTACAAAATAATTTTTCCCCAGAACGCAACACAACACCTTCTACACATCCTTTGTTTATTACCAAAGAAACCGCCTCCCCAACCACAACTTCAATTTTTTTGTTTTTTAAAATCTCATACGAAACACACCTTTCATAAACGCGTTTGTCCGTCTGAGCTCTTGGTGACCAAACAGACCTTCCTTTTGATTTATTTAGGGTTTTAAACTGTAAACCCGAAAAATCAGCTGCCCCACCCATTAAACCACCAAGTATATCTATTTCTCTTACAATTTGACCCTTAGCAACCCCCCCAATAGCTGGGTTACAAGACATTCTCCCAATGCTGTTTTTATCCATAGTTACAATGGCTGTTTTACAGCCAATTTTTGAACTTATGTTTGCAGCTTCAACACCAGCGTGGCCACCACCAACAACAATTAAGTCGTATTTTTGTTTCACGTGAAACTATTTCCCCACACAAAAATTAGAAAACACGTCATCTAAAATGTCATCAACGCTTGTTCTGCCAAGTAGGTGATCAAAGTGGTTAATTGCTTCTTTTGTGTGGTGAGCTATGATTTCGATGTTTGTTTCTTGGTGTTTAATTATTGGCAAAATAGTTTTGTTAACTTTAATTAAAAGTTGTTCTTGTCTTAGCGAGGTAATGTGTTCGTTTTGATCGTCGTTTGTTATCGTATCTAGTTTTTTTTCTATCTTTTCAATCAATAAATTAATACCGGTTTTGTATTTAGCAGAAACAAAAACAGTTTTTGTGTTTGTGTCTTTTATTTCACTTTTTTGATCTTCAGATAATAAGTCAATTTTGTTTAAAACTGTTATTTGGTTTTTGTGCCTCTTATAATCGGTGTTTTTGGCCGCATCAATTATGTGTAGTAAAACATCAGCATTTTTTATTTCTTCATTAGAGCGGTCAATTCCCAATTGTTCAACTTTGTCTTTAGTGTTTCGAATACCAGCTGTGTCTATTAAAACCGTGTTATGTTTACCTATATTTAACCTCTCTTGTATGGAGTCCCTCGTGGTGCCTGCGATCTCTGTAACAATTGATCTTTTGTAAGTTAAAAGAGCATTAAAAACCGATGACTTTCCTACATTTGGCTCTCCAAAAATAACTATGCGAGCACCATTAATATTAATCCTTGCGCTTGTTGTTGACGAGATCAAAACATTCGCTTTTTTATGTATTTTTGTTAGCGACTTTAGTGCTTGGATTGATATTTCTTTTTGGTTATCTGTTTCTGATATGTCTAGTTCATATTCTAACAAACCTAGCGTTTTTATTAACAGTTCACGCATTTTCTTAAACCGCCTTGTCAAAGATCCGGTTAGGTTTGTATTTGAAATTTGGACACCAGTTGTGCTCTTGGCGTTTATCAAAGAAAGTAAAGACTCTGCTTGTATTAAATCTATTTTGTTATTTAAAAGAGCAGCTCTAGTAAACTCACCCGCCTCAGCATGTCTTACACCAAGGTCTAACAGTTCTTTTGAAACAGTATCAATAATAACGGGGTTGCCGTGTGTGTGTATTTCTACCATATCGTTCCCAGTAAAAGATTTTGGACCTTTGTAAAAAACAACAACACATTTGTCAATTAAAGCATTGTTTTTATTATATAAGGACACTACATGATTAGTTCCAGGTTTAAGATTTTTATTTTTGTTTTTAAAGAGCTTCAAGATTGTGTTTTTTGAATTAGGGCCACTTATCCTTATAGTTGCGGTAGCAGATCTGCCGCTAGGGGTTGATAAAGCAAAATATGTTTCTTGGTTAATCATTGATTAATATTGAATTAAAATATTTGGTTTGTAAAGCGTTAAAAATCTATTTAGAGAAAGAAAAACCTTTTTGCTGTTTATACTTAAAATAAACATATTTATACGTAAAAAATTACGATAAAAATAACAAAGTACTATAAAAAACGAATTATAAATACAATAAAAACAACAAATAAGATGTTTTATGTTTTTCATTTTTATTTTAAAGTATATAATTGTGTTTCTGTGTTTAACCATAGTGCTTTATATTCATTTTAACAAGTCGCCCCACCTTGAGATTAATTCAATTCAACTGCCCGCGTCCCTGGTCTTATTGTGAAAAATAAAAAAGCCCCAAATATTTTTACTGCGTTGTTGCTGTAATTAAAAAGATCATTTTTATAGTTTTGATTAGATAAAATGAAATATTTAAACCAATTGTTAAAAGCGCCAATTAATTTATAAAAAGTGTACAGATATATATTGGTTTATAAACACAATAAAAACAACATCTAAAGCTATACTTTTATGGGGTTTATAGCGGCTTTTTCGTTCTTTGTTAGTTTTTGCTGCGCTATTGTTAAAATATTAAAAAGCGTGTAGTACAGGTTTAAGCCAGAAGGAAAACTATTAAACAGTAAAAAGAAAAAACCCATCATAAAATATTGCATCATCTTTTGTTGGTCTGCTTGCGGCCCAGTTGCATTATTTGGCTGCATCATTTTTTGTTGCGCGTACATTGACAGTGCCATCAATATAGGTAAGGCGCAAACATAATTGCCGTATAATGGTATTTTGAAGGGCAAGTAAAAAAGAACGTCTGGCGCAGATAGATCTTTTATCCAAAAAACAAATGGCTCTCCTCTTAATTCAATGGTTGATCTAAAGACTGTAAACAGAGCAAACAAAAGAGGCATTTGCAGCAACATTGGGAAACAGGTTCCAAGCGGGTTTACACCCTTCTTTTTATAAAGCTCCATTGTTGCTTGATTTAGCTTCGTTGGGTTATTTTTGTGCTTTTCTCTTAAAGCGTTTATTTCAGGTTGTATGGACTGCATTGCTTGGGTTGACTGATAGCTTCTCTTTGTAAGTGGATAAACTATTAATTTAACCAATATTGAAAAAATAATAAGTATTACACCATAATTAGGTATCACGGTGTGCATGGTTTTTAAAACCCACAAAACAGACTTAGATATGGGTCTTATAATCGCCCACCCAAAATCCATGACCAGCTCTAAATTAACCCCAAGGCTTTTTATTCTTTCATATTCTAGTGGGCCTAAATAAAGAGAAATATTGGCTATCTTATCAGATTGCATTTGTGCGGAGAGGTTATACAGCTCTTTTTCTTCAAAGGATGCAGAAATTGCTGATCCCACAAACTGCTCTTTTGAATCATCTAAGATACATACTACAAAATACTTACTTCGCGTTGCTATCCAATCAGTAGCGCCTTTATAGTCGTTTTTAAAGGTCTCGTTGCTGCCCACCTTTACATCCAACAGTTCTCCACCCTGATATAAATATGAGTAAAAATATGCCGCTTCTGCGACACTATCTTTTTCTGTTGGTGGAATGCCCCCGACCCACTCTATAGAAAAGTTGTTTGCTAGCGTGTTGTTTGATATTGCTGTGATATCAATATCTATATCAATAACAAACCTGTCGGGATAAAAAGTAAGTGTTTTAATTAATTTCTTGTTTTCAAATTCGTTTATATATGTAAAAGTTTTTGTTGAGGTTATAACAAACGAATCTTCTTTTTCTTGTAAAACCCAGCCATCATCAATAGTGATATCTTCTCCTGTAAAATCTTTATAGCTTAAAATTAAGTTGTTCTTGTTTTCCCCGGAAATAAGCTCTACTAAACTACTGTCATTTTTAAGGTGCTCTTTTGTTTTAAACGATCTAATTGTTCCACCATAAGCAGAACTAATGCGGGCGACAAATAAGTCGTTTTCAATTTCAATTGTTTTTTCCTCTTTCTGTGAAAAAATAGGGGGGGTTAGGGCAGAAGGCGTGGAAACACTCTCATTATAATCTTTATATATAACACCGTTTTCATCTGTGTTTTGTTGATCTTCAAAATACTCTTGTGTATCCTTAGTCGTTGGAGATATTAAATCCATATAATAAGGAGTTATTATTAGAACTACAGTAATTAGCAGGAGTGCAGTAAGGGTGTTTCTATCCATCATAATTGTATAAAAACCTTATAAGCCGAATTATTGAGTCCGAAGTTGGACAAATTAAAAACAGTAATTTTTTAGAAAATAAGCGTAGAAGTAAAACAACGTTTAATTTTAAGCGCAATTATGCACTCAAGACCTTACGTCCTTTTTTTCTTCTTCTGCGTAAAACAGCCCTGCCTCCGACGGTTTTCATTCTAGACCGGAAACCATGCTTGTTTTTACGCTTACGCTTACTTGGTTGATATGTTCTTTTCATAATATAAACTTTAAAAAGCCGAGAAAGATACAAAATATGAAGATATAAGCCAAAAATAAAATAAATTTTATAACAAAGTAAAATTTCTTAGCTGTGTTAAAAAAAACTAAGTAATTTATAGATTCAAGGGGATGTGGACAACTTGTGGATAAATATTAATTATGGTAAAAGATACTTGGTTAAAGGTAAAAGAGGGCCTTTCAGAAAAACTACCTATTCATACAATAAGCACGTGGTTTGAGCCAATAAATCCAATAGCTTTAGAGAACAATGAGCTTGTGCTTGAGGTTCCTAGTCAGTTTTTTTACGATTGGATTCAGTCGCATTATCGGTCGAATATTGATTTTGTTTTAGAGTCTTTAGGTTTGGGTGATATAAAAACAAAGTTCATTATTTCTGCAGAAATTCAGAAACCAGATCAAACAGAACAACAAGATCAAACCCCTTCAAAAAAGTCACATTTAATTCCCGTATTAAATAGCGACCATGTGTTTGAGACGTTTATTGAGGGGGCCAATAATCAATTCGCAAAAACTGCTGCTGAAGCAGTAGCAGAAAACCCTGGTAAGCAGTCCTTTAACCCGCTCATTATATATGGGGGCACAGGTTTGGGTAAAACTCACCTATTGCACGCGATTGGTAATAGGGTGTTAGAGACCTCTTCTGATAAACGTATTGTAATCGCCACAAGTGAAAAATTCACATTAGACTTTGTAAATGGTTTAAGAAAAAACAGAACTGTGGAGTTTGCAAGACAATATAGAAATGCTGATATATTGTTGATAGATGATATTCAGTTTTTCAAAGGTAAAGAGCAAACACAGGAGCAGTTTTTCCACACCTTTAATGAGTTGTATCAATCCGGGAAACAAATTGTTTTAACCGCAGATCGATATCCAGGCGAAATGCAAGGATTGCAAGACAGGCTTTTATCTCGTTTTCAATCTGGACTTTCTGTAGATATTCAACCTCCAGATTTTGAAGTACGTGTTGCTATTTTAATGGATAAGGCTGAACGAAACGGTGTGGATTTGCCATATGATGTTATAGAGTTTATTGCTACACACATGAGAACAAATATAAGAGATTTAGAGGGAACCATTATTAGGCTTTTAGCCAGATCCTCTCTAATGAACCAAGACATAGACCAGACCCTTGTAAAAGATGTTGTAAAAGAGAGGGTGGGGGAGCAGGTTAATAGAGACCTTTCCATGGAGGATGTCGTGCGTAAAGTTGTTGAGGTTACGGGTATTAATGAAGACAACATTGTAGGAAAAAGTCGGAAAAAAGAATTTGTAGAAGCCAGACAAACAGCAATGTTTCTTTGTAGAAATTTGTTAGATGCCTCTTTAAGCAGTGTTGGTATGTATTTTGGTGGCAGAGACCATACAACAGTAATGCATGCTATAAAAACAATTGAACAAAAAAAGACTGAAAAAACAAAAGTAAATCAAACTATAAATCAAATAACGAGCGATTTTAGCTCAGAGATTTTTTAAAGTTTTAAGTTATTATGTTATATTCTTAAAAGTTTAATTTTTATATACCTCTAAACTTAAAGTTTAATTTAACCTCATCTATTTACTTGACCTGTGTTAAAAGCGTGGGTATATTTTTATGAGTCTTGTGTAAATTTTCTTCGTTTAAGTTCACCCCAAGCCTCTCCACAAACCACAAAAATTTTATTAACTACTAATAAATTAGGGAGGAATTAGTATGTATAAAGTGCTATCCATTTGTTTAGCGTTTAGTTTAGCTATGTCAGAAATCACAACTGTTAAACAAAACACGGTTGTAGACGTAACTAAAAATCAAGCTAATATTAAAAAACCAAAATCCGGAGAACCGATTGAGCTAAATACACTCATTACAAAAAATTCTAGTGTTGAGAAGGAAGATCGTGTTCTAAAAAGGGTCAAAAAAATCAAACAAAAGCATGACAGATCTAAAGATGAGGTTCTAAAACTACAATCAATATCAAAAGAAAATACTGATCAACAAAGCAACCTTGGTCAGCTTGTTCAGGATCAGATAGAGAATTCCTCGCCATCTCTGGATGCACAAATTTTGAGAGAAAAGCAGGCAAAAGAGTATGAAAACCAATCTCCCCACAATATGCCTGCTTATATACAAGGTCCGAAGCCTTATAGAAAAAGTTCACAGAGTATCTCATTATCTAGAGAGCATGAGGGTCTCTTTTTCTCTGAGTATGCGGAAGGATCGCAAGGAAATAATAAGTATATGGAAATATACAACGCTAGTGGTCAAGATGTTGATTTAAGTGAATATTATGTAATGCAAAATGCAAATGGTGGGCCATGGGATGAATATGTGGATCAACTAGAAGGGACACTTGCAGCTGGAGATGTTTATGTTATTGCTAACTCTGGATCTAATGATGCTATACTTGCTGAAGCTGACCTTACAGGCTCTGGTATTTGTTTTTTCAATGGTGATGATGCAAGAGCTTTAGTAAAGATTGTAGGAACAGACACAACCGTAATTGATTATGTTGGTGATTTCCCTGACGATCCAGGATCTGGATGGTCTGTGGCTGGAGTTGCTAATGCGACAGAAGATCATACTTTGGTTAGGAAGCCATCTGTAATGTCGGGAAATGCTGGTGATTGGGCTGGGTCTGCTGGTACAACTACTGAAGATTCAGAATGGATTTTATCTGATGCGCCAACCAATGATTATGTTTCTCCTACAATTGGTTCGCATGAAATTGAAGCGGAACAAGAAGAAGATGCTGTTTATCTTACTGAAGGGTTTGAAGGTGACTTCCCGCCTGCTGGTTGGAGCACATCAGGAGATTCTATTTCTACATTCTATTATACCGGAGATGCTGTTTGGCAACAAGGGCCTGCTGATGGTGTGTCCGGCTCGCCATCTTCTGCCTTTTCTGGTTCTTATTTTGCATATTTCTACGACTTTGGTTTTTCAACTAGTGCTGTCGGGGATTTAATTACTCCTTCAATCGATTTAAGTAGTGCAATTGCGCCTATTTTATATTTTCAGTATTCAGACGGTGGCGGAACAGATAATGTTGATGTTCAGGTCTCAAATGCAGATGGTTCTTTTTCTTCTGTTTTTTTAACGCCAACAGCCACATCAGGATGGGAAGAAATCCAAGTCGATTTATCATCATATGTCGGACAGTCGGTCTCGATTAGATTTGTTGGTTCTAGTGTTTATGGTTCAAGTAATCCAAGCATTGATGATGTTAAAGTTTCTGAACCACCATCATATCCAATAGCTGACTTGTCTACTGGTGTTTTAAATTTTGGACCTGTTTTTGTTGACGATTCGAAAAGTCTTGGCTTTGCAATAAGCAATACTGGTGGAGCAGATCTATCAGGTTCAATCGTAAGCGATAATAGTAAGTTTACAATAGTAACACAACCTGCGCGAATTTCTCCTGGTGAAACCGTTGTTGTTACTGCAACTTATGCTCCTGAAACTGAAGGTACTGATGTTGGTTATTTTGTATATACTCATAATGGAGATTCTAGCCCCGATAGTATAATGGTTACTGGTTCCGGAACGCTTGATATATTAAATGAGGGTTTTGAGGGCCCTTGGTCTGGTGATCCATCAGCTCCTGGTGGTTGGTCACAAATTACAGTGGCTGGTTCAGCGCCATGGGATCAATACACTTCTTCATTTTATGCTCATTCAGGTCTCAATAGCGCAAGGGCGCCGGCATCATCAGGTAATAGTGCTTCGCCTAGTGACCACCTTTTAATTTCTCCTGCGTTGGACCTTACTGCAGGTTATTATTTGAAGTTTTTTATGGATGGATCTTCAGGAAGCTCTAGCTACTATACAAACATTGAGGTTCAAATTTCTTCGCAGAATACTGACGCAACTACAGGTTGGACTGACCTTGCTCGATATATACAATACGACGCTACAGGAGAAGGGGGAGAGCCTCAACCTTTTTCTTACGAAGAAATATCAATTAATTTATCAGGTTTTACGGGTATCAATTACATAGCTTTTAGGGTTATTGACCTGTGGGGATACTCTGTCTATATTGATGATGTTAGAGTAGAACCAATTCCGGCAAGACCTGTATTAACTTTTAGTACCCCAACAGTACAATTTCCACCAACATTTTTAAATAGTACATCTACTGGGTCATTCAGTGTGGATAATGTTGGAGCTGCTAGCGCGACAGTAGACATTGTTAGTGATAATTCTAAGTTTGTTGTGTCTCCTGCTAACGTTGTTATTGAACAAGGAACTCCAGTTGAAATATCTATTGCGTATACTCCAACTGAAGAGGGTGCGGACAGTGGCTATATTGTTCTTACGCATGAGGGAGATAGTAGTCCAGATAGTGTAATGGTGCAGGGTGCTGGTAGTTTGAACATATTAACTGAAGGATTTGATGGCCCCTGGACAGGTGATCCTGCGGCCCCACTTGGATGGACTGTCGTGAACAGTGATGGAGACTCTTACACATGGTCACAATCTAGCTCTTATATACCAGAGGTCACTGGCTTTGCCGCCCACGGCATGGGTAGTCAGGATGACTGGTTAATATCTCCATTGTTAACCTTAGATGGTGGATATAGCCTTAAATGGTGGGATGTTGTTGAATCAAGTTCTTATAATAATACATATGATGTTTATGTATTCCCAGGTGGAGATACAACTGCTGGTGTCAATCTCGGAACATATGACTGTTTAAATACCGTACTCACTCAGCATGTAATTAATTTATCAGCGTATAATGGTCAGAGTGTTAGTGTAGGTTTTCACCAGACTTATTCTGCGGCTACGTTTTATGGTTTTGGTATTGATGATGTTACAGTTGAACCCCTTCCACAGACTCCTGTTATTTCAGTAAGTCCAAGCAGCCTAGAGTTTATGGCTACAGCAATTGGGTCTAGTGAGCCTGGGTCTGTGGCAATATCCAATCTTGGTGAGGGTGATCTATCGGGAACAATTGTTTATAGTGACGGATTTTCTGGACCAGCATCTTTTGGTACTTCTGATAATACTATAACTATTTCATTTAGTCCTACATCAAGTGGCATGTTTTCTGGAACAGCTACAATTACTTCAAACGGAGGAGATGATGTTATAATCTCTTTAAATGGTAACTCCGGTGTTTCCACAGCAACTTGGGATTTAGATGTTGATGGCGACGGGGAAGGTGATTGGCCCGTAGGTTGGGAAACTGTGAACGTTGATGGTAATGGTGATGGTTGGGAGTTTTATGGCGGAGGTAGTCATACAGGTGATGGCTATACATCTGCTGGGTCAGATGGTTCTGGAACTATAAATGA
>CENJ01048984.1_pt1 | contig 14458 bp, 12 predicted proteins | sample 356161 | NCBI WGS metagenome assembly CENJ01 (sample SAMEA2619531, study PRJEB7988) | marine metagenome | biome: marine biome (ENVO:00000447); feature: surface water layer (ENVO:00002042); material: "saline water (ENVO:00002010), including plankton (ENVO:xxxxxxxx)" | depth 5 m
AGATAGGTGATGAGTGTATTCATAAAGCGTGAATAGTGGATGGAAGAGTGGTCTAAGCGCAAGAGGGGATCGGCCAATAAATGGCCGTCCCCCGAATTTGCTATATATATAATTAGTAATGACTTCTAGAAAATACCTTTGATCGATAGAGTCGCGTTTATAGGAGCACCCACAGTGAATTGGTGTGTGCTATAAGCGTGTGGGTAGTATTCCTCGTCTAGGAGGTTTTCTACATTAAGCTGTAGGCGAAGGTTTTCGCTAAGTTGGTAGTAAGCAGCTGCATCAACACGAGTGAAGCTGGGCACTGTTCCTTTTGAGGTACCACCTTTTGGAGTGCTCTCACCCTGATAAATCGTACCTAGACCTAGGCCTAGTTTCTCAGTGAGCTGGTAGTTGTTCCAGATCGAGAATGAGGACTTGGGTAGCTCAGCAGGTCTTGCACCGCTTGCGGTCTCACCCGTGAGGTAGGTATAGCCTGCGCTTAATATCCACTGATCAGTGATTCGACTGAGGTATTGAGCTTCAAAGCCTTCGATTTCAGCCTCATTAATTAGAGAGCCACCTGCGCCATCATCAGCTACTAGATCTTGATCGATTTTGAAAATAGCCAAGGTGACGCTTTGATCATTTGCTATATCCCATTTGATACCAGCCTCAAGGTTGGTGAATTCATCCGGGTTGAGTCCTGCATCTCCTAGATTAGCGAATTGATCGCCGCTTTGCGGGACGAAAGTTTGGCTGTAACTAGCGTAAAGAGAGATATTCTCATCCTGCTTGTAGACTATACCAGCACGGGGCGTGAATTCCTCATCCTTATGGCTACCACTGTCGGCTGCACCAGGTTCATTGTCAGTGACCTCAATGTCGAAACTGTCGAAGCGAGCGCCAAGAACTACGGTTAGCTGGTCGCATAGCTCGATCTCGTCTTGGACGTATAGAGAGAAAACCGAGAGGTCGGTAGCAGTATCGTCGTTGAGGTCGGTGAAAGGTCCTGCATCAAGCCCACCTGCATTAAATCCAACACCAGGGGTGTTGCGATCGTTGATTGAAAATTCGAATTCATCATCATCAACAAGAGGATCTGGATCGAAGTCGGGATTAAAACGATCGTTTTCCGATGAGCTATCCATAAATTCAGCACCAAAAAGCAGAGTGTGCTTGATGTTGCTGGTCTCGATTTCAGCGACAAGGTTGCCTGAAAGAACAAAGTTTTGGCGTTCTGTTGTGTCAACATAACCGTCAATTGTGACTAAATCTGGGTTTACCGTCTCATCGTATGCATAAGCGTAGAAGTTTTGGTAAAGCTTATCATAGTCAGTATATGAGGCGGTAAAGATGCCCTTGATTGTATCGGAGAATGAATGCTGTAGCAACGCACGGTAAGAGATCGACTCAAACTCAGATTTATTTAAATCCGGATCTCCGAAAACGATACCATTGAGTTCAGAGGCAGGTTTACCATCATCACCTTGTGGGATCCCGCGATCGATGGAACGATCATAATCGATCGCCTCTAGGGAGACATCGAGAGTCGTTTGATCGCTGAGTTCAAACTTGAAGCTTGGGTTGACCCCGTAGCCGGAACCATCTGAGAAGTCACGGTGGTTCTCGAATGTATCAAAGTAAGCGTTCAGGCGGAAGGCGCTTGCTTCATTGATGGCAACATTCGTGTCGAACTGAACCTCACTCGCTCCAAAAGAGTCAAGTGACAGGGAGTATGCATTAAAATCTTGACCGATTTCTGCCTTCTTAGTTACACGATTGATGACACCACCAGCACCACCACGTCCGAAGAGTAGGGCGTTGGGACCGCGTAGTATTTCGATCTGCTCAACATTGTAGAGTGGGCGGTAGTATTGAACATCGTCGCGCACACCATCGACAAAGAAGTCGGAGGTTGAGAGGCTGCCGCGAAAGACGACTGCATCGCGGTGGCCTTCACCTTGGTTCATATTAACACCAGGCGTGTAATCGATAATGTCACCGACGCTATCAAAGCCACGTAGTGAGATGTCGGCCGCACTCGTGATTGAGAGGCTCTGAGGCACATCAATGACAGGTGTTGGAGTTTTTAAAGCATTGACCTGATCGGAAAAGAGAAACTGGTCCGTGACCACGAATTCATCTAATTCGTAAACCTCGTTTTCAGCAGCAGCTGCCATATCTTGTGCCAGTGATGACACAGGATTGATTGTCAGGTAAAGAAGGCCACAGGCCATCAGTTTGATGGGCAGCATCTTTAGTTGTTTTGTGTATGCTTTCATTGTTTTTTGGAGTCAAAATAATATCAGGAATGAGTCTCAATAGCTTTATGTGCATGTCAATCTATCCATTGATATTGAGTATCATTAGCATGACTAATCTTCGCTATTACAACAACCGCAGAGGGTAGTTTTCGAGTAACTAGCTCCTTAGTGATAACTAAATAGGGTATAGCTTCTCTTAGTTAGCTGATTGAGTAGTGAGATGGTCGCTCAATTGGAGGCACACCCCGCACGATACCCATAAAAAACGCTGACAGATGTCAGCGTTTTACAGAAATAGACTATTGTAAGCTTTTACCTAGGTTCCCATGGGTTGAGCACCTCGTCGGCAATTCGACGTGCTAGGCCGCGTGCGATGCGGGGCATGGCTTGGTATTCCGATTGAATGAAACCTTGTGTCTGGCTGTCTCCTTGAGTGGCGTATAGGTCTTCCACGTAAGCATTGGAAGATTTTTGGATCATGCGTTCTTGGAAGTAATATTCGCCCTTGTTTTGATTGAAGAGTGAGACTTCTGCGGAGAGAGTGAGGCTGAAATTCGCGGCCATTGTCGTGTCGAGACTCTGGCGCGCTGCAGCGCGGCGATTATATTCGGTCAGATTTACAATGAGAACCGCATCAGCGGCTTCACTACTGGTAACTAGCTTTGTGCGCCCATCATGGATGAATACGTCACGAATCTGCGAGCTGAGTAAAGCTTGCGCTTGGGGAGCGAAGCTATCATTCGTGACTGGTTTGATGTAAATCGACTTGAAGGGTAGCTCGACTGGGTTGCCAAGTTGGTAAGAATTGCAGCCGCAGGTGAAGGCCACTGTAAAGAACGTGAGTAATGCTAGTATGCGTTCTTGGAGTATGTTTTGGGGCATCTTCAATTATAGAAAGTTAGTTTCGTTGTTTAGAGAAGAAATTAGTCTGCTAGGAGGAACTTGCGAAGAATGCCGGCTCCAGTGATGGGTTGAACCCCTGCTTCAATGTCGGCGATACGGGCACGGGCTTCTTCGGCTGCCTCCGATTCAGGCGCGATCGTAATGGTTTCGTTATAGAAGACCAGCGCCGCGGTATTGTTTGAGCGATAATCATAGAAAAAGTCGCCGAGGTTGAGGCGACTCCGCGCAAGCAGGTCTTGCATTGTTGCGAGGTTGCTTTCGACTTCGCCTAGGTAGCTACTCCGAGGAAAGAGGATGAGGAAATCTTCATAGTAACTAATGGCTTGTCGTGTCGAGCCTTGATCGTATTCCACTCCATTGATTAGGTTGGAATAGGTCTGCGCAGTAGCATAATAGGCGTCCGATGCGAGCATGCTCTGAGGGTAATAGTTGATCAATCGATCAAGCGCATCGATGGCGTCTTCAGGTCTTTGTTCCCATTCAGAGACGATTGCGATATTCATGAGTGCGAGAGGTGCGTAGTCGCTGTAGGGTGCGTTGCGAACGATCTGTTCAAACTGACGAGCTGCTTCGCCGTATTGCTTGAAGCCAGGAATGAGCCAGAGGATACGGCCTCGGGCACCCTCCATAAGAGCAGTGGCACAATCAAATTGAGCGCTAAGCACTTGATTGAAATTTTGGTAGTTTGGATGCTCGAAAATAATCTCCTGTAAGTTAACGAAGGCTTTGGTCCATTGACCCTTGCCCATGAGAATTTGACTTTTGAGGAAGCGAGCATCCCCACTGGCCACTGCCCCTGGGTATTTCTTAATAATTTTCTTCAAGATGCGCTCAGCCGAGCGAGTGTTACCTGCATCAAGTTTTGCCTTCGCAGTTTCGAGTAGGGCGGTCGCTTCAGACTCTTGCACGGCGTTCGCTATATTGAGATCGACGAGGTCTTCGTCTTCGCCGACGAACCATTCAAGCGGGTTGAACTGGGCATGCAGCGATGTGACTAGTAGTAGCCAGATAGCGAAAGTGGTAGCGGTCGTATGTTGCATAGTGATTTTTTTGAAGATTACTGCCATTTGATCAATGAGGCACCCCAGGTCAAGCCCGCCCCAAAAGCGACGAGAAGGATCAGATCGCCAGACTGGATCCGGCCCTTCTGATAGGCCTCGTCAAGGGCGAGTCCGACGGAAGCGCCAGAGGTGTTGCCGAATCGATCGAGATTGTTGTGGAATTTTTCCATTGGCAGCTTCATTCGCTTTGCGAGGCTATCAATGATGCGCATGTTGGCTTGATGCGGGATAAGTAAATCGATTTGGTCCGACGTGAAGCTATATTGCTTTAGAATATCGCTGCTGACTTGTCCCATGACGCGGACGGCCTGCTTAAAGATTTCCTTGCCGTTCATTTTGATGAAATGTTGACGCGCGTCGATTGATTCGTGAGAGGAGGGAATCGTTGAACCGCCGGCAGGTTGATAAAGTAGGCTTGGATCGGAGCCATCGGAGCCAGTGATACTGCCTAAGACCCCGACGCCAGCGGTTTCGGAGGTTTCAATGATGATCGCGCTTGCCGCATCGCCGAAAAGCACGCAAGTCGTTCGGTCTTGGAAGTCTAAGATCGAACTCATCTTCTCCGCACCGATGATGAGCGCTTTCTTGTAGGCACCCGAACGCAGCATATTAGAGCCAGTGTTGAGCGCGTAAATGAAGCCTGAGCAGGCAGCCTGGATGTCAAATGCGGTGATGTTACCCAAGCCGAGCTTACTCTGGAGAATGCATGCGGTGGAAGGGAAGGGCATGTCGGGTGTCATCGTGGCCACGATAATGAGATCAATGTCACCACGGTCAATGCCTGCTGCTGAGATAGCCTTCTCGGCGGCGGCTACAGCCATGTCACTGGTTGTCTCGCCTTGGGCTGCGAAACAGCGTTCGCTGATGCCAGAGCGTGTACGAATCCATTCGTCTGAAGTGTCTACAATTTTGGACATGTCATCATTAGTTAGCACATTGGCAGGCGAGTAGGAACCAGTGCCGGTTATGATGACGGATTGAGTAGGCTGAGACATTGCGGGAAGTTGATTCTAGTTGAATGATCGATCTATCACTGCGCCCTAATCTAAGGGCAGTTTAGACTAAGTCATTAGCTTGATTGATATCAGAGCTGATTGAGTCAATCATATCATGCCTCACAATTTGGCGAGCAATGCGTAAAGCATTGGCAATCGCTATATAATTTGAAGAGCCGTGTGATTTCAAAACATTCCCTTTGAGGCCGAGCAGCGGGGCGCCTGCGTACTGGTCGGGGCTGAGTCGCACTTTCATGTCGTGGAAGGCTGATTTGGAGAGTGCTGCACCGATGATCCGCTTTGGATTACGCACGAGTTCTTCTTTCATGGTATTACCGACGAAGCCGAAGACCGCTTCGCTCGATTTCAGAACAACGTTACCGACGAAACCATCACAAACGATCACATCGACGTCTCCATCGAAAATCTGGAAGCCCTCAATTGGACCCACATAATTAATCACCTTTTTGTCGATCGCTTGCAGATAAACCCCCGATGCGTTAATAAGGCTATTTCCTTTGCCTTCTTCGGTGCCAATGGTGAGCAGAGAAACACGAGGGTTTTCAATGCCAAGGGCTGCTTTGGCGTAGTTTGAACCAAGCACCGCATTATGCATTAGATTGATCGAACTAGATTCTGGATTCGCTCCGACATCTATTAGGACAAAGGGCTTTTTTTTGCTGGGCACAATGATGCCTAGAGCAGGGCGATCGACGCCGTCTAATGGGCGCATGCGCAGTGTGCCACCAGCCATCAGGGCGCCCGTATTGCCGCAGCTGACGACTGCATCGGCTTTGCCAGCTCTGAGTAGCTCGATGGCTTGAGCCATTGATGAGTCTTTTTTCTTGCGCAGCGCTTGGATCGGCTTGTCCGTCATGCTCACCACCTCGCTTGCGTGGTGGACGTGGATCTTGTCCGGATCTATGCTGAACTTGCGAACCTTCAACAGGCGCTCCAATAAGCGCCCATTTCCCACGAGGGTAAAGTCGCAGTCGAGACCTAGCTCATCAGTCGCATACAATAGTCCACGTATGAATTCCGTGGGCCCAAGGTCACTTCCCATTGCGTCGACCGCGATGGTGCATTTACCGTCGGGTGCGACCATTGTAGTAAGTCAAATTAAAGTAGCAGAGGGCAGGATCAGATGGCTTAAGTAGAGTCTTTTAGACTTCTACGTCGAGCACTTGGCGGCCACGATACATACCATTTGCGGGATTTACGCGGTGAGGGCGGAAAAGAGTGCCGTCCTGTGTGTCTTTCGAGAGCTGAGGCAGTGCGAAAGTAGTCGCGCCACGGCGTTTGCGGCTCCGTTGCTTAGATTGTTTGCGTTTTGGCTGTCCCATGGGATTTGTTTTGTTAAATTAAAGTGTAGAAAGCGTGACTACTTTTAAATTTGCGGATTAAAGGCCACAGTTTGGCTCCGTCAAGCTCGCAATCATCATAAATTTTACCTTAGAGGTGCATGTTTAGCACAACCTCGACGAGTTGATTTATCCCGCGCTCTGCCTCGATAATCGATTGGGCAAGCATGTAGGCTGGGGTTGTCACCACACGATTAGTTCGGTCGACCACGATCGAGTCGACTGAGCACTCGACGTGATGAGCCCCTTTGGCCTCTATTGCAGCAACTGTGGTGGCATCGTTACCAATGGTCAATTTAACAGACTGCTCTCCGAGTGCACGCGCTGCGAGGATAGGAGCGATACACATAAAGCCCTGCGGTTTGCCTGCTGTATGAGTAGCTTGAATGAGATCGATTACGGCGGGATCAACATCATAATTGGCGCCGTCGAAGGCGTAACTGGACAAGTTTTTGGCCACCCCGAAGCCGCCCACGTAGATAAATGCGTCAAAATCGTCCGCCTTTACGTTGTCTAATGGCAGAATTTTCCCCCGCGAAATACGTGCCGCCTCGATCATTACGTTACGATCTTCCTCTTCTAGTTCATCGCCGCTCGAATGATCAATTACTTGCCTCTGGGTAATATCCGGCGCTAGGCAACTCACCTCTGCGCCAGCTTTTTCCAGAGCGAGTAGTGTTAGTACAGACTCCTGGATCTCGGCGCCATCGTAGACGCCGCAACCAGACAAAATAACAGCAACCTTTGTTTTCATGATCCAAGATAATAAATGCTCCTTGCTATCCTGCAATTTTAATAGAACGAAATATTTCTGAGGGGTTGCATCCAATACGATATTTTGTCCGTTTCTAAAAGCACATGCCACTTCCTTCGAAACCCGCACCTAGCTTTGACCGCAGCTTCCTCATTGAGTTGGGCGGGGGTATCGTCTTTCGGCAGGCTGAAAAGCTCTTTGAGTCCCACTTTGTTGAGTCAGCCGAGTGGGAGAGTCCCGTATTGAAGGGGCTAGTCGACGGGGGTGACGGTATTTACACGCCAAAACTAAATCTTCGCTCCACTGTATTCGCTGTAAATACCTGCACCTGTGCTGACGGTCGTAAGCGTAAAGTCTGTGTGCATGCCCTCGCCGCCGCGCTCCATTACGAAGCCCTTAAAAACGAAGCGGCACATATTCCGACAGCAGGAGAGGTTTTACCCCCAAAATCAGAACCTGTTCCCAAGCCCGAAAAGCCAAAAGTCCCCCGTGTAAGCTCCATAAAACTCGGTGAAGATGGTCTCCCGCTACGCTTGCTTATTTTCCTGCCGCCCAACTTGCCAGAAGCCGCTGATCGTGGAGGTATTGTCCTTAAATTTGATGCCGCCACAGGCCGCGAGATCTTACCGCTGAACAAGCTCAACCCTCGCCAGAAATACAAAGTCGCTTCTAAGCAAGTCGCTGTGCTCAAACTCATCGAGTCGTGGTGTGGCGGTAAACTCGCCAGCCTTATCCAGCTTACAAGCGCACAAGTTCGCAAGCTCCTTGATGCCGTCGTAGGTGAGCCTATTGTGTATTGGGTTAAAAAGCCCAACGCTCCCATTGTTTGGCAAGATGGCCAACTGACAGGCGTCTACGAATACCTTGGCGAACTGGAGACCGAACACGCAAGTATCGAGCCAGAGCCAGTCACCTTTGACGCGAGTTCGGCAAAGCGTCTCGACGCCAATCCGAGTAAGCTCCACACCCGTACTGACATTAAATTGCGCGAAAAAGCGAAGCCAAATCTACGCGCGATCGCTGAGGCCAAGCGCCCCAAACTTTGGGAAACAAAAAAAGAAGATTACCCTATTGCGAGCGAGGCTGCCGCTTCAATGGAGGGTCACTCGACAAGTCACGTCGTCGTCGATGGGTCCACTCACTATATTGCCATACGTCTGCCGTCGGGGGATAATGACGCTGTCCGGTCCCTGCGCACTATTCTTAAGGCGGAGGGCTTTCTGCTCGAGCCTAGTAATCGCAAGTGGTGGTTGCGCGATCGCCACAAAACGCTCAATTTCCTCGCAGCTCACTGGAAGGCACTCAAGGACGAATGGGAGGCCGAGTTCACGGATAACTTTGATGCTAAACTCAAAGAAGTCGAAATCTCTGCCCTCCAAATCGAAGCCAAAGAAGACGCGGGTAAATTCGCCCTCGCTATTACCCTATGTGAGCAAACTGACGAAACGGATTTACGTCGTGCCCTTGCCAGTAGTAAAAACTACGTCGAGACCGAGAGAGGTGGGATCACCTTGCTCGACCGCAACTCAATTGAGCAACTGCACGAGATCGAGCGCGCCGTTAGCGGCCAAGCCGATCGCCCCTTTACTGCGACTTTCACAAAACGCCTCGACACGCGTGAGCTCTCTGATGTCGAAGACTTACTCGACGAACTCTGCGAAGGTTGGCAAGCTCCTCAAGCTTGGCAGTCCCGCAGTCGAGCACTTAAAGAAGTCGGCGCCCTTGAACCCGCCCCGGTGCGCCCAGGATTTGACTCCATCTTGCGGACTTATCAACGGATTGGCACCGCATGGCTCTGGCACCTCTATCGCCATAAGCTCGGTGGCATCCTCGCTGACGAAATGGGGCTCGGCAAAACTCTTCAGGCGCTTGCTTTGATCGAGTGTATTCGAAACCAGGAGAGCCATTTGACAGTGGTAGGTCAGGAGCGGTATCCCGCACTCGTCGTCTGTCCAGCCAGCCTTGTGGAGAACTGGCAACGTGAGTCTGCCCGTTTCACCCCTAACTTAAAAACTCTTAAGCACCACGGTAGTAAGCGTGCTAAAGAGCCCAACGTACTTGAAGAGTATGACATTGTAATCACCTCCTACGGCACACTCCGCCAAGACGCTGAACTGCTTGGCTTAATGGACTGGTGTGTCGTGATCGGGGATGAAGCGCAGCATATTAAAAACCGTCGCAGCCAAAATGCTAAAACATTGATGAGTCTTCACGCTGGGGGCCGATTTCTTCTCACCGGCACGCCCGTCGAAAACTCCCTCGACGATCTTTTCTCACTCTTCAGTTTTCTTATGCCAGGCTATATAGATAAGCCCACTGGAAAGCTCAGCTTAGACGATAAAACATGGCACAATCAACGCCAGACTGAGCGTGCTGCTGCTTACATCCTCCGCCGCACGAAAACCGAAGTGGCGCCCGAATTGCCTGATAAGATTGAAAAAACTTTTTTCTGTGAACTTGGCAGTCAGCAACAACGCTTTTACCAAGAAACTCTGGAGAAAACTCGTCGTGATATTTTCAATTTAGAAATGTCTGGTGCGAACCGAGGTCGCGTTCAATTCGCCGCTTTTACCGAACTACTGCGCTTACGCCAAGCTTGTGTTGATCCACGCATTCTAGACGAAGATTTCCCTGCAAATGAAAGCGCTAAACTCGCCGCCTTCGACGAAGTTCTCGACGAGTGTCTAGACGCTGGTAGCCGTATTCTCGTCTTCTCCAGTTTCGTCACTGCACTCAAGCTACTCGCTCAACACTTAGAGAATAATGACCACAAGTTTTGCTACCTCGACGGAAGTACTAAAAACCGTTTAGCGATCTGTGATCAGTTTAACGAAGATGAAAGCATTCCGGTCTTCTTGATTTCACTCAAAGCTGGCGGCACGGGTCTCAACCTAACCGGAGCCGATACCGTTATTCACTACGATCCATGGTGGAATCCCGCTGCTGAAGCCCAAGCGACGGATCGTGCTCACCGTATCGGGCAATCAAAAGTCGTGACCAGTATCAAGCTAATCGCAGCCAATACCGTCGAAGAAAAGGTCTTAGAGCTTCAAGCCCGTAAAGCCGAAATCTTGAGAGAACTTTTTGAAGAGTCCGAAGCCGTGAATGCCAAAGTCAGTCTCGATGACATCAAACAGTTAATTAGCTAAAAGATAAGGGTTCTTAGAGCCTAGCCACAATAAACCGTGATTCGATCTTTTGCGGCCTCTAGTTCACTCTCTGTCATGAGTAGACAAGCCGTCGACCAGGCGTCTGCGCAAGCGGCTTCTTCGTGGATCACCCTTACCCGTGCGTGGGCGTAATGTGTGAATTTTGTCCGTCGCGGGGAGACGATGTGGCTACCTTGTATTTCGGTTCCAGACACACTTAATGCTTGGTTCTTAAGTTCTACAATGGGCATATCTCTTGAGCCCGTGAGCTCGATCTTCCATGTACTTTCTCCGAAGGCGAGCTGTGTGCTGGTCCCAGCGGAGGCGAGGCCACCTTTGATCCCTAAATCAAGGAGGAGTGGTGCGATACGGTCGAGCGCATAACCCTTTCCAATACCACCGAGGTCAATTTCACGACCAGCTTCGACGCAGTGGATGGCAGGTCGGTCTGGATCAACCATTAGTTGCCCTATGAGCTCAGGCGCGATGCCTTTTAATTTATTTTTTTCATGCTCAATTTGCCGCCCTAGTGTGATGTCGAAAAGACCATCGGTATCGATATAAATTTTTAGGGCGATACGCATACATTCGTAACAAGTCTCGCTAATAAAAAGGGACTGTCCGCTCTGCATGGAGTTAATTTGAGAGACGTCGCTTCCGGATATGTAGCGACTGAGGGCGTTTTCAATCTCATCGATTAATGCAAAGGCTTGATTTGCGGCATCGCGCGCGTGATCGGCCTGCGCATGAATAAGACGCAGGGTAAAGGTCGTCTTCATTGCCTCATGTGTGTAAGTATGTGCGTTGATCATGGCCGAGTTTCGATCCATTTTTTCCAGAGATCCTTACGTAGATAGAGAGTCATGGAGACATTAGCCCTTAGTCCTCGTGGAAAGGCGACATGGCTATCGCTAAGGAGGGCATTGGTAGTTTGAACGGAATCTTCTACGACAAAGACAAATGGAGCGTCTATCATATTTACTTCGGGTTGATCCCAATATCCGATGCTATTAAACATTCGTAGATACCACGGCAGTGGCCAGTAACCGTTGCCGACTACTGCGACAGTTTGGTCTTCGATTTCGGGAGTCATCTCAACAAGTTGCATAAGCCAAGCCTCCAAAGATACGAGATCGCGGCTTGTCGATACGTATGCGTAGGGTAATCGAGCATCATTCTCAAAACCTTGGTTAGCGGCGATGCTCTGCTGAGTTTGAAAAACAAGTGTCATCAGTATGAAACATCCTAGGCAGATTTGGGTGATACGATGGTAGGACCCAATCATACTGAGGCAGAAGCCTGAGAGCAGACAGACATGCACCCACGGTAAGAGCATCAACCAAGGAGTTTTATAATCGATGCTGCTATAGATCCCGACTTGTATGATGGAGGCTAAGGCAATTAGCACGATGGCGCTGCGTAGTTTGGGCCAGCGCACAGCGTAGATGCACGCCACGACCGATAAAACGAAGACCAAGCCTTCTGTCCACCATTGGCCTAGCAGGTGCTTAGGCCAGAGGAGTAAGCCCATATAGTAAGTGAGTGGTTTATCGTGTCCGAGTGTCGTTTCATAGACTAGGAAGGTGCGAAAAGCGTCGGTGATGCCATCTGGATAACGAAAGCCGTTGCTATAGAAAAAAGCAGACACCAATAAGGCGCTCAAGCTGGCGATGCCAGTAGGGATGAGATAGTTCGTGAATTTTCGTTTTTCTGAATCTCGACCGAGATGGATGAGGGGAATACAAGTGACTAGGCCGATTATCCAAGCGAGTAGCGTGATGACGAATGTCTCTTTGGTGGCGAACATGCAGCCTACGAAAATGCCCGCGAATAGTGCATTTTTCATGTTCGGATCTTTATATAGGCGGTAGGTAAAGGTCAGCCCAAGTAGTCCGAAAAGAGCTAGCCAGCTTTCGTGAATATACATGCGACTGTAGTAGACAAGTAAGGGTGAGGTGGCGAGTAGGGCAGCACTCAATGCGGCTCCATAATCACCCATTACACCCCGCCAGAGTAGAGGTGATAGGCACAGTAGTATGCCAGCTATTACTGAGCTGAGGCGTAGTGTTTCGATTGAGAGACTTTGCCAAATCGTTTCACTACGCACCCGCGCGAGTGGCTCGGTCAGCAAGCTGAGTAATGGGCCATGGAAATGGTTTGGATTGAACTGATAGTCGCCTGTTAGTCGTTGCGATAGGATACGCGCGCCGGTTGCCTCATCTGCATGGATAGGGCGTGTCTCTAGGTTGCATAAGCGGAGCACGCCCGCAAAGGTAATGATGATCAGCCAAGTAAGGCATACGAGAGTACGGTGTTGCATTGATGATGATTGAGGCGGACTTGTTAGCAGTCTGCAAACCTGCTTTGCTGTTGAGCTATTCCGTGTGCTTATTTTATCTTACATCATATGCCTGTTACGCTACCAAAGTTTTTACTCGTGACTCCCGTCTGGAATGATTCGGTTCGTCTAGAGCACTTTGGGGTGAAATTGGCTAAAGCCCTGGCTGTATCAGGTTTGAATTTAACTTGGGTGATCGCGGATGATGGTTCGGATACTGAAGAAGTTGAACAATTGCAGCGGCTCAAGGAAAAATTCAGTCAAATTTATTCAGACGTGGTTTTACACCTCCACCCAGAACGTAGCTTCAAGGGGGGTGCCATTTATCAAAGTTGGCAGCAGTTCCCTGATGTCGATTTTTACGCCTTCGTCGATGCCGATGGGGCGATCAGCGCGGATGAGCTTATACGAATGTTAAATTGCGCAGGTAATAGCGAAAATCCAGATATGAGCTTTATCGCTGTGCGTCAGTTTTCCGGCCCACTGGCCGTGAACCGCTCATTGCTCCGTAAAGCGACTTTTCACCTTTTTCGGATACTAGTGCGTGGCATTGTGGGCTTAAAATGGGTGGATACACAATGTGGTGCTAAAGTGATCTCAGGTAGGTCTTATCGTGCAGTCCGCGAGCATCTCGTGGAGGGTGGTTTTGTCTTTGATGTGGAATTGCTGGCGACTTTGCAGCAATATACTTGGCCGATCACCGAGTTGCCGATTATGTGGCAAGAGATATCTGGTAGTAAGCTGTACCTTTGGAGAGATCTTTTGACTATGACGGGGGGCTTGATGCGTATCCGAAGACGCTTGAATGCTTCTGCTCTTTAGTTAATCTTTATGAACAGATGCCTATAATAAAAATATCCAACTATTCAGGCGAATGATCCAATGCCTACATGCATAGTTTGGTGTAATGTGCACCGCAGGTTTTTAACTTCCATACCAATGTGAAATTGGCTTAATTATCCCTTACTCTACATATGATTTATTCCTTAAATTCCCTAATTATTCTTTTGCTTACGGTTCAGTTTGCTTTTTCTGAGGTAACGACCTTCGACTGGAAACCGTCCTTTAATGATCCGCCTGTTCCTCGAGATAGACTCAAAGCCATTGGGGCTGCCTTGCCAGACATTGCCTTGGCAGTGCCTGATTCGCCTCGCAAGATTTTGATCTTTAGTGCCACTGCGGGTTTTAGGCATGCCTCCATTGCCACTGGCAAGGTAGCGCTAGATAGGATGGGTATCAAGACGGGTGCCTATCAAGCATTGATTAGCGACGATCCTGAAAACTTCGAGATCGATGTATTAAATACTTTTGATGCGGTCGTTTTGCTTAGTCCGACACTTGATTTTTTCATGCCGTCGAACAAGCTACGGAAGGACTTCAGTGATGCTCAATGGAGCTGGCTCCAAGCAAGGCATGTGCGTTTGATCGCTAATCTAGTTCAGTTTGTCCATTCTGGTGGTGGCCTAGTTGGTATCCACGCCGCGACGGATTCTTGTTACGAAGATGAAGACTACGGGGAAATGATCGGTGGTTATTTCTGGGGGCATCCTTGGAGCTGGCGTCATAATGTGACAATCTCGATTGAAGACTCAGAACACGCGCTCATAAAGCCTGTCTTCGGTGATATGTCTGATTTTCGGATTCAGGAGGA
>CENJ01139730.1_pt1 | contig 14453 bp, 16 predicted proteins | sample 356161 | NCBI WGS metagenome assembly CENJ01 (sample SAMEA2619531, study PRJEB7988) | marine metagenome | biome: marine biome (ENVO:00000447); feature: surface water layer (ENVO:00002042); material: "saline water (ENVO:00002010), including plankton (ENVO:xxxxxxxx)" | depth 5 m
TAAGATATCAATTAAGACTCAATGATTTATATGACTTAACAAGTACTAATATTTTGTATTATGAAATGGTACAACAACACATATCTCTTCTAGACAGAGTATTGGTCGGAAGAACACCAATTAGATTTAATCAACACATGAACAGATTATATCTTGATGGAAACATAGAATCTTTGTCAGATGGTGAATACATTATCATTGAATGTTACAGAAAGATGGACCCAACAACCTTTACAGATGTCTTTGATGATATGTGGTTAAAAAAATATGCAACTGCATTAGTCAAATATCAGTGGGGTGAAAACTTAAGTAAATTTCAAGGTATAGCATTGCCAGGTGGAGTTACATTAGATGCTTCACAAATGAAACAAGAAGCACAGGAAGAAATTCAAAGATTAGAAGAAGAGTCAAGACTGAATCATGAAATGCCAGTTCTTGATATGATAGGTTAATTATGCCGACAAATGTATATTTCAATCATGCTGTAAGTAGCGAGCAACACTTATACGAAGATATCGTAGTAGAATCTTTACGAATGTATGGTCATGAGTGTTTTTATTTACCAAGAGAAGTAATAGAAGAAGATTCAATCTTCAATGAAGATGTACAATCTACTTTTGGTGATGCATATTCGGTTGAAATGTACATAGAAAATACAGATGGATTTGAAGGTGAAGGTGACCTTATGTCTAAATTTGGTGTTGAAATAAGAGACCAAGCTACCTTTGTTATATCGCTTAGGTCGTGGGAAAGATTCATTTCATTAGATACTAATCTTGCGACATCACTTAGACCAAACGAAGGTGACCTCATCTATTTCCCGCTATCAGGCAGTATGTTTGAGATTAAGTTTGTTGAACATGAAGACCCATTTTATCAAGTAGGTAAACTATTTGTATTTAAAATGAGATGTGAATTATTTGAATACTCAGGAGAAGACTTTGATACAGACATCGCACAAATAGACCAAGTAGAAGACGAACAAGCATATATTATAGAAATGAATATGGCAGCTGGTGGTTCAGGTACTTTCGCAGTCAATGAAGATGTTAAATTAAACAATGTTGTTGTGGGTGAAGTAGTTTCATGGAAAGCTGACGGTAGATTACTTAAATTAAAAGATGTCACAACAACACTAGCTATCAACGATGTATTAGTTGGTGCAACATCTGAAGCTTCACATACTATAGGAACTATTTCAGACGTATTAACAATGTCAAACGACCCACAAGCAGACAATCTAGAATTTGAAAACAATGATGCAAATTTCTTAGACTTGTCAGAAACTAATCCATTTGGTGAACCATAATGTTCGGTACATACTTTTATAACGAAACAATCAAGAGATGTGTGTCTGTTTTTGGCACTATGTTTAATAATATAGATGTTAAAAAAGTAAAAGCAGATGGTACAATATTATCATCTCAAAAAGTTCCTATATCTTATGGTCCTGCTCAAAAGTTCTTAAACAGACTAGCAGAAGAACCAAATTTATCAGATAGAAATAGAACTGCATTGTCTTTACCTCGTATGGCATTTGAACTTACAGGATTTAATTATGATGCACAAAGACAACAAAACAAACTGATTCGTTCTGAAAAAAATAGTTTAGAAACAGGAAATGTAAATAGAAAGTTTCAATATTCACCTGCACCATACGATTTAAATTTCACATTATCTATTATTGCAAAAAATATGTCAGATGCTTTACAAGTAGTAGAACAAATACTTCCTTACTTTCAACCAGAGTATACGGTTACTATGAAAATGATTGATGACATGTCAGATAATAGAGATGTGCCAATAGTTTTAAATGACATATCTTTTACAGACGAATATGAGGGAGATATAGCTGATAGAAGAACTATAACTTACGAATTAAGTTTTACTATGAAAACATATTTCTTTGGTCCTGTTTATCAAGGCAAAATTATTAAAAATGTTATCGAGAGAGATTATATTGGAACAGGCAGAGACGGTTTCACATCAACACAAATCAATAGTGCTGGTCTTGTAAAAGAAGTAAAACACTATGAACCTGCCTTTGCAGAAGTAGCAAATGCTGTGTCTAATTCTACAACCGTAACATTTGGAACTGCAATAAATAGTTCTATAAGTAACGGAGATGAAGTTTTCAATACAGGTTTAACTACTAATCCAACAATCAGTAGTATAGCAGAAAACAAATTATCATTAGTATTATCGAGTGCGATTACCATACCAGATAATACAACATTAATGTTTGTTGGTTCAGTTACACCAAATGATACTTTTGTCGTTGCAGAGAACGTGACATTCTACGATGATGGTTCACCGAGAACTTTTACTGAAGACAAAACAACAGACGCTAGTTAAATATTATGAGTAAAACAGACGAGAAGTTAAATGAACTTCTGAACATTGACACTGAAATAAAGAAAGAAACAAAGTTAGTCAAAGTTCCAGAAAGAGCAAAAAATATCGAAACAGATTATCGTTATGCAAGAGAGAATCTCTACAATCTCGTGGAGAGAGGACAAGATGCAATCGATGGTATCTTAGAACTATCCAAAGAAACTGAACACCCGAGAGCCTATGAAGTTGCAGGTCAATTGATTAAGACCGTTGGTGAAACAGCAGAAAAATTATTGGACATACAAAAGAAAATTAAAGATTTAGAAAAAGAAGACGAACAGAAAGTAGGTACTCAACACAATCATTTATATGTGGGTTCTACTTCTGAATTACAAAAGTTTTTGAAAACAAAGAATGTTAAGGAATGAGAACGTATTAAAGTTCTTTAAAACTGCATATTGTTTTACTGATTCTCAGAGAAATACCGCATACGAAAATTGGATATCTGAGAATGTCAAAGATAAGATAGTAATAGATTTGGGCGCAGGTTCAGGCATACTATGTTATCTTGCAGTTAAATATGGCGCTAAAAAAGTATATGCCTTAGAAAGAAGAGGTAGACTCATTCATAGAATGAAGGAAACGTTAGGCGACACCATAGAGTATATACATGCAGATTTATTAGAAACAGAATTGCCAGAGTGTGATATTTATTTACATGAGTGGTTATCATCTAATTTTTGGAATGAGAAAAAATTTCTTATGAACTTTCATGAAAAAGAAGATAAAGAATTAGAATTTGGTCACATACTAGATTTAGTAGAGTATGCGGAGAAGAATAAGTTTATACACAAATTATACCCTAATATCGTTGAGTTGTCAAGTATACAAGGCAAATCTACAGCAGAGTGGGTAGATATAGAGTTACAATCACATGGTGAACATTCTAGACAATTTCTGCAAGAACATTATGGTGATTTAACAAAATGTCCTATATATAGAAACGAAATACATGATAAAAAAGAAATATGGACAGGTCATATAAAAGATTTGAAGTATAGAAAAGTTGATGGCTTTCTAGGTTGGAAGTTATCTTTTGATGGTAAATACGAGTTATCAAACCACATTTCTGTATCTCATTGGGGATTAAAAAGTGAAACCTAAAAATGATGGATATCTAGGTAATACACAGGTCAAACGTGCCGGTGTAGATACCTCATATACAGATGAAGAGATGCAAGAGTACATCAAATGTACTAAAGACCCTATTCATTTCATAGAATCATATACGCAAATTATCTCACTTGATGAGGGCATGATTCCTTTTACACTTCGTGGTTATCAAGGAAAACTAATAGAACATTTTAATCAAAATAGATTTAGTGTTGTGCTTGCATCACGTCAGAGTGGTAAATCTATAACTTCGTGTGCATATCTACTCTGGTATATTCTTTTTCATCCAGAAGTCACGGTGGCCGTTCTTGCTAACAAAGGTGCGATTGCAAGAGAGATGATTGCACGTATCGTAACGATGTTAGAGTCTGTACCATTCTTTTTACAACCAGGTGTAAAGATACTCAACAAAGGTAATATAGAATTTGGCAATGATAGTAAAATAGTCGCAGCTGCTACATCTTCATCATCGATTCGTGGTATGTCAATTAACATGTTGTATCTTGATGAGTTTGCATTCGTAGAAGATGCAGAAACATTCTACACTGCTACTTATCCTGTTATCACATCTGGTAAAGATTCTAAAGTTATTATCACATCTACTGCAAACGGCGTAGGTAATATGTTTCATAAGATATACGAGTCTGCAATACATGAACAATCTGAGTATAAATCATTCACAATCAACTGGTATGATGTACCAGGTAGAGACGAAGAATGGAAAGAACAAACGATTGCAAACACCTCAGAAGCACAATTTGAACAAGAATATGGTAACTCATTTTTAGGAACAGGAAATACTCTTGTTAACTCAAATACATTACTAGGATTAAAGGCAGTAGAACCAGATTGGAACAAAGATGGTGTAAATGTATACGAAAGACCAAAAGAGGGTCATGAGTATATCTGTACGGTTGATGTATCTCAAGGTCGAGGACTAGATTATTCGACTTTTACTATTATTGATGTTACAGAAAAACCTTTTAAACAAGTTTGTACATACAGAGACAATACCTTAAGTCCTATGCTATATCCTGATTTACTAAATAAGTATTGTAGACCATATAATGAAGCATTAATTATTATTGAAAATAATGCTGAGGGCGGAATGGTCGCAACTCAATTACATTATGATATAGAATATCCAAATGTTTTTGTACAAGGAATGACAAAAGCAGATGACATTGGTGTTACAATGTCAAGAAAAATAAAAAGAATAGGATGTTCGACAATGAAAGAGTTATTAGAAGAAAACAGACTTTTAGTTAAAGATAGAGCTACAATAACTGAGTTAATGACTTTCATTAACAAAGGACCATCATTTGAAGCAGATAAAGGATATAATGATGATATGGTTATGAATTTAGTATTGTTCAGTTGGTTTATAACAACAGACTATTTCTATAATTTAACAGACAAAAAAGTAAAAGATTTATTATACTCAGAGCAACAAAAATTAATAGAGGACGATTTGCTCCCGCCAGGAGTATTCGGAACCGACAAACAAGAAGAGTCATTCGTTGATAAAGCGGGTGATAGATGGTATCTAGATAACTCGTAGGGATTTCGGATTACATAAATAAAGTAGTAATAATATTTTACGAAACAGGAGAAAAATATGGCATTTCAAGTATCACCAGGCATTCAAATCAAAGAAGTTGATTTGTCGAATGTCGTTCCAGCAGTTTCATCTACCGTAGGTGCTTTTGTTGGAAGTTTTCAATGGGGCCCTGTTGACGAAGTAAAAACGGTTTCTAGTAGTCAGGAATTGGTTGATGAGTTTTATCAACCAAGTAGTTCAGATTCTAGCATAGAAGATTTTTATACAGCAGACTCATTTTTAAAATACGGTTCAGCGCTTAAAGTTGTAAGACTAGGTACTTCACAACTAACAAACGCTAATGCTTCAGGTGCTGGTTCAGTCTTACTTAAGAATGACGAACAATATCAAGAGAGTTATTCAGACGGTTCACAAAATGGTACCGTTGGCCAATTCATAGCAAAATATGCAGGTGCTTTAGGCAACTCGTTAAAAGTATCAGTTTGTGCCTCATCAGACGCTTACTTTAACGATAATGCATCATTAATCAATAATGGAAGTGGTCATTCAGCTGGTTCAAACACCGTTATCGTAGATAGCGGAGCGGCATTCTTAGTCAGAGACATTATCAAATTCTCTGGTCACGCTACAAAATATAGAGTGACAGGTATTTCAACCAATACTTTAACAATCGAATCAATAGGTCAACCAGTTGCAGGCGGTTTAACAAATGCAGTTGTTGACAACGAACAAGTTGATAGATATTGGGAGTTTTACGAATTATTTGATAAAGCACCAGGCACATCAGCAAACGCATCTTCTATAGGAACTGGAAATGACGAGATGCACGTAGTAGTTTGTGACGAAGACGGACTATTCGGCGGAGTTAGATTTCAAGCATTAGAAACATATGCATTTGTAAACAAAGCATCAGATGGCAAAGACGCTTCAGGTAAGTCAAGTTACTATAAAAACGTCATTGCAGAAGAATCAAAATACGTATATTGGTCAGGTCACTCAACAGGCGGAACTGGAATATATACGACAGCAACAGAAAATAAAACATTGAATGCATCAATATCATCAGCATTTGGTGTACCAAGTCTTCCAATCAATAATTCACTTGCAGGTGGTGTTGACGGAAGAAGTAAAGTTGTAGGCGATGTAACAGCTGCTTACGACAAGTTCTTTAAAGATTCAGAGACAATGGACATTTCTTTCTTAGTTGTTGGTTCAACAAGAACAGATAATGGTTCAGGAACAGACCAAGACACTATAGCAGACCACAATTCAATTGTAAATCATGCTATTTCAATTGCAGAGTCAAGAAAAGATTGCATGGTTGTTGCTTCACCAAGAAGAACATCATTAATCAATGTTACTTCAGAGTCAACTCAAGTCGCTAATGTGCTTGCAGATTACTCTAGTGTAACATCAAGTTCATATGCAGTTTTAGATAGTGGTTGGATATATCAGTACGACAGATTTAATGACAAATATTGTTATGTACCAGGTAACGGACACACCGCAGGTATTATGGTAAGAAGTGATTTACTTCAAGACCCATGGTATTCACCTGCTGGTTTCTCAAGAGGTCAATATCTTGGAATTACAAAACTTGCATTTAATCCACAACAAGCATCTAGAGATGAGTTGTACAGAAACAGAATTAATCCGATAGTAACATTTCCTGGTCAAGGAACGGTTCTATTTGGAGACAAAACAGCATTATCATCTCCATCAGCATTTGACAGAGTCAATGTTAGAAGGTTATTCATCGTTTTAGAGAAAGCAATAGCAGTAGCTGCTAAAGCACAACTCTTTGAATTTAACGATGCATTTACAAGAGCTCAATTCAGAAGTTCAGTAGAACCTTTCTTAAGAGATGTTAAAAATAGAAGAGGTTTGGTAGACTTCTCAGTTGTTTGTGACGAAACAAACAATACTGATACGGTCATAGATAGAAATGAATTTGTATGTTCTATCTTTGTAAAACCAAATCGTTCAATTAACTTTATAACTTTAAACTTTGTCGCTTCAAGAAGTGGTGTCGAGTTTGAAGAAATCTACGGAGCAGTGTAAGGAGTAATCAATGGCAACAATAGACCAGTTTAAAGCACAACTACTAGGCGGCGGTCCTAGAGCAAATAGATTTAGAGTATTCATACCTAGGTCTGGCGACAAGATTGAGTTTCTATGTCAAGCCGCACAAATTCCAGCTGCTACCGTTGGTGTTGTAGAACAGCAGTTCAGAGGACATGTACTAAAACTCGCAGGAGATAGAACATTTGAACCTTGGACCGTGACTATCATCAACGATGTAGAATTTTCAGCTAGAAGCGCATTAGAAGCTTGGCAGACAGATATACAAGAGTTAGATTCAGGTGAAGGTATCACTTCATTAGATTATCTAGTAGACAGAGCTTTTGTAGAACAACTTAACAAAGACGATTCAGTGTTAGCAAGGTACGAATTCTTTAACATGTTCCCAACCTCAATAGGGGCAATTGACCTATCTTACGAAACGGTCGATGCATTGGAGACATTTGATGTTGAATTCCAATACTCACACTGGGAAAGAGTCGTTTAATTACAATTATATCGCTGCTTCGGTGGCGATATAAATATATATTATGGAAATATTTGGGTTTGAAATAACTCGTAAGAAAGAAGAATTACGAGATTTAGATGTCGAAAAAAATTCGGCACCTTCTTTTGTCGCACCGACAATAGATGATGGTACTGCTGTTATACAACAACAGGCAGGATTCATTTCAGGTGGGGCGTATGGACAATATGTCGATATGGAAGGTGGTATCAAGAGTGAGATAGAACTCATTCGAAGATATCGTGAGACATCTTTGGTGCCTGAATGTGATGCGGCTATCGAAGACATAGTAAACGAATGTGTAGTTTCTGATACCGAAGATAGGATAGTATCACTTGACCTCCGAGATGTGAACTTCTCAGAGAGTATAAAGAAAAAGATACAAGAAGAGTTCAAACACATCTTATCTTTAATGAAGTTCAATCAGAACTCTCATGAAATATTCAGAAAATGGTATGTCGATGGTAGAATCTACTTTCATAAAGTAGTAGATTCAAAGCAGCCACAAAAAGGTATGGTCGATATTAGAAATATTGACCCGACCAAAATTAAAAAAGTCCGTAATATAGAAAAAGAAAAAGATGCTAAGAAAGGCATCGAAAAGGTTAAAAAGGTTGAAGAATTTTATGTCTTCAGCGATAAAGGTTTCGATAAGAGTAGTGTTAATGAAGGCACAACTCTTAAAATTGCACCTGAGGCAGTAAGTTATACTACTTCAGGAATGTTAGATTACACTAAGAATATTGTAATCGGATATTTGCATAAGGCATTGAAGACTGCAAATCAGTTATCAATGATGGAAGATGCGCTTGTTATTTACAGAATATCAAGAGCACCAGAAAGAAGAATCTTCTACATTGATGTTGGTAACTTGCCGAAAGCGAAAGCAGAACAATACTTAGCAGATGTTATGAATAAGTATAGAAATAAACTTGTTTATAACTCGCAGACAGGCGAAATCAAAGATGATAGACGCCATATGTCGATGTTAGAAGACTATTGGTTACCTAGAAGAGAGGGTGGTCGAGGAACAGAGATATCAACTTTGCCGGGTGGTTCAAACCTATCAGAGATTGATGATATAGAATACTTTAAAAAGAAACTATATCAGTCTTTAAATGTTCCAACTTCTAGAATGGAAGCAGACAATGGATTTAACATGGGTCGTGCTTCAGAGATTTCTAGAGATGAACTTAAGTTTAATAAGTTCACACGAAGACTGCAAGATAAGTTTGCAAGAGTCTTTACAGACATGTTAAGAACTCAATTAATTCTGAAGAATATTGTGACTTCAGATGAGTTTGATAAGTATAAAGATTTTATACATTATGATTTTGCAACAGATAATCACTTTACGGAGTTGAAATCTGGTGAAATCATGAGAGAAAGATTTGACTTATTGGGACAGGCAGGTGAGTATATTGGAAAATACATCTCACATGACTATGTCAGAAAAAATATATTAAAGCAGTCTGAGTCTGATATTAAAAGGTTAGACCAAGAGATAGAAGACGAAGGCGGTGATGGAGGAGATTCGGAAGACGAATTTTAATAATTGATGGAAAAAACAAGAGATATAGTAGACCAAATTGAATCGGGCAAATTACAAGATGCTAAAGACACAATTAATGATGTCTTAAAGCAAAAAGCTGCTGAAGTTGTTGATATGAAAAGAGTTGAAACATCTACTAATTGGATGGAAAAACAAGCAGATGAAAACTTGGAAACAGATAACAACTGAGTTAAACGAAGCTAAGTTCAAACTTCCTAAAGACCAGAAGGAAGTAAAACGACAGACTGAGAAAGTCTCAGGAAAGTCACTGGACATAGTATACGGAGAAGACAAACGAGGAAAGATTCACGTATACGTAGACGGCGTATCTATGGGTGAACCTCATAGAAATATGAAAAACGCTGAAAAAGAAATGAAAAATGTTAAAAAATTAATTTTGCAAATGGGTGAAGAGAACATAACTAAAGAAGAAATATTAGGAGTAATAAATGAAGTTAATATCTGAATTTAATGATTACGCAGTTTCACCTGTGATTGTAGAAGAGAACGAAAACGGTAAAAAAGATTATTTTATCGAAGGTATTTTCATGCAATCTGAAATCAAAAACAGAAATGGTCGTGTATATCCGAAAGACGTAATGAGAAAAGAAGTAGCACGATACAACAAAGAGTTCGTAGAACAAGATAGAGCTTTCGGTGAATTAGGTCATCCAGACGGACCAACAATCAATTTAGACAAAGTATCTCACATGATTACCAAACTAGAAGAAGATGGTAATAATTATGTGGGACGTGCAAAGATTTTAACAACACCTAACGGTCAAATCGTAAGAAACTTGATTGATGACGGTGCAAAACTTGGTGTATCATCTCGTGGTCTAGGTTCCCTAGAACAAAAAAATGGTTCTCAAGTTGTTAAAGGCGATTTTCAGTTGGCAACGGCCGCTGATATCGTTGCAGACCCTTCTGCTCCAGAGGCTTTCGTAGAAGGCATCATGGAAGGAGTAGAATGGTATTATGAATCAGGTATTCTAAAAGCGAAAGAGATTGACCAAATGCATAAAGAAATGCGTAGTGCCAAACTCAATAAACTTGAAGAAACCAAATTAAATTTATGGAAAAAGTTCGTAGAGAACTTGTAACATATAAATAAAAGAGTATTTACTCAAACAGGAGAAACAAATGGCAGATTTAGAAAAAAACCTAGAACAAGCAATAGAAGAGGCTATGCAGCCTGATTCTAAAGCTGAAAAAGGTGACTCAAAAGCTGTTAAGCAAGGTTCATCTGATGCCGCTTCAATTGAAAGTGGTAAAGGTGAAGTCGTCAAACCTGAAGAAAATCCTGTTGACAAAGCCGTTGATTCAGTTAAAAGCGCTGAAGGTGGTTCTAAAGAAATTAGTAACGACCCCCAAAAGAAAGGCGCTTCAAAAGCTGAACCTCAACCAAAATTAAAGAAAGTTTCTGAAGAAGAAGATTCTGAAGAAGAAAAACCTTCAAAAATGGAAATGATTAAGGCTATGGTCAACTCAATGAAAGAAATGGATAAAAAAGACCTTCAGGCTATGTACAACAAAATGTCAGAAGAAGAAGTTGACGAATCCCTTAGCAAAGCAGAAATCGCAAGAAGCATCGTAGAACTCATGAAGAAAAAAGATGAGGAAGACGTTGAAGAAGGTTATAAAAAACTTAACGCAATGAAGATGAAAAAGGAAGAAGAGGAAGACGAAGACGAGGACAAAGAAGACGAGAAAGAAGTCGAAGAGTCCGCAGAAGTCGAGTCAGACCTAGTTGAGATGGAAGTAGAAGACGACCTAGAAAAAATCTCAGAAGCTCTTGAACTATCAGAAGAGAATCAAGAGAAAGCTAGAACAATCTTCAAAGCCGCAGTATCATCAAAAGTTGCTGAAATTAAAGAAGAACTTTCAAAAGAACATGAAGAATCATTAAAAACCTCAATAGAAAAAGTGAAGGACGAATTATCAGAAGCTACTGATAAGTATCTTTCATATGTTGCTGAAGAGTGGACGAAAGAAAACGAATTAGCAATCGAAAGGGGTTTGAGGTCAGAAATGACAGATAACTTTATCGAAGGACTAAAAACATTGTTCGTAGAACATTATGTTGAAGTACCAGAAGATAAGTATAATGTCATGGACGAACTCGCAAATCGTCTCGATGAAATGGAAGACAAACTAGACAACGAAGTCAATAAGAATATGGGCTTAGTTGAAGAGTTAGATTCTATGAAGAGAGACAATGTTGTCAGAGAAGCCTGCAAAGACTTATCTGAATCACAACAAGAGAAATTAGTTTCATTATCAAATGGAGTAGATTTCAAAGACGAAGCAGACTTTCAAGATAAGATTGCAGAAATCAAAGAAGCATACTTTCCAGTTGACGGTGAAACGGTTGTTGAAGAGACAAACATAGAAGAAGGTACAGGAGAGTTCGAATCTAACGAAGAGAACGTTCTTCCACCTGAAATGAGTGCGTATTCATCAGCAATTTCAAAATTAAAACCATTAGGGTAATTTAGAGGAAAATAAAAAATGTTTTTATCAGAAAACTTACAAGAAAAGTGGTCGCCTATTCTAGAACACTCCGATTTGCCAAAAATCGAAGACAACTACAAGAAGGCAGTCACAGCAGTTATTCTTGAAAACCAAGAGAACGCTTTACAAGAAGATAGAGCTGTTCTTTCAGAAGCTGCACCTTTAAACTCTACTGGAGCTGCTATTTCTAATTGGGACCCGATTTTAATCAGTCTCGTTAGAAGAGCAATGCCAAATCTCGTTGCATACGACATTTGCGGTGTTCAACCTATGACAGGTCCAACAGGTCTTATATTTGCTATGAAAGCAAGATATCAAGACGATGCTAACGCTACAAGAGATGCTCAATCAGAAGCATTATTCAATGAACCAAGAACTGCTTTTTCAGCAGGTAATTCAGGTGACATTGACAACACAGCTGACCCAGACCCAGAAGGTAACCCATTTGCTAGTTCAAGTGCGTATGAAAACGCTACTTCAACTGGTATGTCAACCGCAAACTCAGAATCATTAGGTGATGCTTCAAGCAACCACTTCAATGAAATGTCTTTCACAATCGAGAAAAGCACGGTAACAGCAGTTTCAAGAGCTTTAAAAGCAGAGTACTCATTAGAACTTGCTCAAGACCTAAAAGCAATCCACGGTCTAGATGCAGAATCAGAACTCGCTAATATTTTATCATCAGAAATTCTATCAGAAATCAACAGAGAAGTTGTTAGAGAAGTAAACAACCAAGCTAAAGTAGGTGCATCAGCAACTGCTTCAGCAGGTACTTTTAACTTAGACGTTGATGCTAACGGTAGATGGTCTGTAGAGAAGTTCAAAGGATTATTATTCCAAATCGAAAGAGAATCAAATGTAATCGCTAAAGAAACAAGAAGAGGTAAAGGTAACTTTATCCTATGTTCTTCAGACGTAGCATCTGCTCTTTCAATGGCAGGAGTATTAGATTACACTCCAGCACTATCAACTAACTTAAACGTTGATGACACAGGTAATACATTTGCTGGTGTTCTTAACGGAAGAGTTAAAGTATATATTGACCCATATGCTGGTTCAGATTACTTAACCGTTGGTTACAGAGGGTCTAACCCTTACGATGCTGGTATGTTCTATTGCCCATACGTACCATTACAAATGGTTCGTGCCGTTGGTGAGAATACTTTCCAACCAAAAATCGGATTTAAAACAAGATACGGTATGGTTTCAAACCCATTCGTAGGTTCATCACCTGCAAACGGTCTTGCTTCCGATGGAACTAACCAATACTACAGAAAATTAGCAGTATCTAACATTCTGTAAAAAAAGTTTCGACTTTTAAAAGGGGTCTTTTTAGACCCCTTTTTTTATACACTAAATAATAATAATCGTTCATTCACTCTAAATGTAGCAGTGAACGGAAGTAGGCATGGGGCCGAAGGAACGCATTTTTGTTCAACCTTTAAACGGAGGAATGGAAATGACAAAGAAGAAGGCTGACCTCAAGTTAGTATACCGTGGCACTCGTCACAATGGTGAATCTACAAAGTCAAAACCACAGACCAAGGGTGTATACCGTGGTCAAAAGTGGTCGGCTTAAAATAACCTATATACTATAGTAGTTGGGGGTTTCTAAAACCCCCTACTACGACATAAACACACATACACACAGGAGGAAATTATGTCAAATCACGCAAAATCTGGGTACGAAATCCGTGCCGATTTACTATCTCTAGCAGAGAGTGTTATTATCAACAACATCGAGAATGAAAGGCAAACCATATATTCATGGAATGACAATCATGCTGAGTCTAAAAAGGAGATACCTTTAAGGACATATTCTGCTCAAGATGTTATTAATACTGCAAAGCAGTTTAATGATTTCGTTAACGAGAAGTAAGTTAAGATAAATAGTAAAGTGGGGTGAAATTATTCGCCCCCCTTAGAAGGAAATAAAATGTCAGAATATGCAAAAAATGTGAAAGTGTTGGAAGGACCTTGGGAAAAAAGTGCATTTCCAAATGGGGTAGAAACAACAGACGTTATCAGTAGAACGATATCTACACGATACATTCAAGACGGTTATCTTTGTGAAGAGATAGTTCAGAGAGAGTATCGTGGTGAAGATTATCTAGACACTACATCATCTAAAAGGATTATAAAACTTGACAACTAATATTAATAAATCGATTCTCAATAAAAATAACTTTAGATTACTAATTGATAAAGTTCCAAATGTTGAGTATTATGTTAGAACCGTAAATATACCTGGATTGCAATTCAGTGAAACCGTTCAAGCAGCTGGTGTTGGATTAGATGCATATTTTCCAGGTGATAAAGTAACTTTCGATACATTAGATATAGAATTCTTAGTTGACGAAGATTTAGCAAACTTTAAAGAAATATATGATTGGATGGATGCAATCGTTCCAGTCAATGACCCTAGTATATACGGTGCATATACTGAAAGCACTTCTACAAAAACAAATATACTCGCTAATGTCGGCGATGATTTAAAACAATTCTCAGACATAACACTTGTAACAAATACAAACAAAAATATACCAAATAGATACTTTAGATTTCATGATTGTTTTCCAATTAATCTAGGTGGTATTCAACTTGAATCTGGTGCTGATGCAGAACCTGTAATTGCAACCGTGTCATTTAGATTCACATATTACGAGATAAAAACCACTTCATAAATACTACAAAGTATAGTATAATTATAGTATGACATTGGATGAAATAAA
>CENJ01091823.1_pt1 | contig 14441 bp, 12 predicted proteins | sample 356161 | NCBI WGS metagenome assembly CENJ01 (sample SAMEA2619531, study PRJEB7988) | marine metagenome | biome: marine biome (ENVO:00000447); feature: surface water layer (ENVO:00002042); material: "saline water (ENVO:00002010), including plankton (ENVO:xxxxxxxx)" | depth 5 m
TTTGTAATATTACGTTTTGGAACTGTTTATGGGGAACGAGCAAATAACTTCAATACTGTAAAAAATTTTATAGAACAAGCTAAAAAAAACAAAAAAATTTATAGAAATACACAAGGTAAAGAATTGCGAAGCTACATTAACGTGAAAGATGTTGTAAAAATTATATTTTTACTCAACCAAAAAAGGTTCGAGAACAACTATTTTAATATATTTGGAAACAAAAAAATAACAGTTAGAAAACTTTTAAATATCATCAAAGATAAAATTCCAGGAACAAAAATTTTTTATTCAAAGAAAGATAATAGAAAGTTTAATTATAAGACTGATCCATTTACTTATAAACTTAGAAAAGGAAAGCCTGTTAAACTCGGCAAATATATTGATCTTGAAGAGGGATTAAATAAGCTGATTATTTAAGATGACAAATAAAAAAAATATTGTAGCGATTGTACCAGTTAAAGGAAACTCTGTAAGAGTAAAAAAAAAAAATTTAACAAAATTTGCGGACTCAAACTTATTTCAAATAAAACTTAAACAATTAAAGAAAACCAGTTGCTTTCAAAAAATTATAATTTCATCTGAAAATAAGAAAATTTTAGATTATGCAAAAAATAATGGTTTTAGTACTCATTTAAGAGATAGTTATTTTTCTACAAGTAAAGTTCCAATGAGTGAGGTTTATAGATACATTGCATCAGAAGTTGATGGAGAGTATATAGCTTGGATTAATGCAACTAATCCTTTATGTAATGAATATATTTATCAATCAGCTGTTAAAAAATTTAAAAAGATCTCAAATAATTATGACTGTTTTTTAAGTGCAGTCAAAAACAAACAAAACTATTTTTATAAAAATAAACCAATAAATTTTAAAAGAAGTCCTTGGCCTAGATCTCAAGATTTAGAGCCTCTAATTTCACTACCTTTTGCAATTAGTATTTTAAAAAGAAAAAATATGGTTAAATGGGGGTCATGTGTTGGAAAAAAACCTTTTTTTTATTTTTTGAATCCTTTAGTTGCAACAGATATTGATGATCAGTCTTCTTTTAAGATTGCAGAATTGCTCTTTAAAAAAAAAATATTTGGATTAAATAAAAAAAAATTTATCGAATAGCATTTAATTTTTGATTTTAGCTTCTTTTAATATCTCAGCAATAACTTTTGATGTATTATCACTTTTGAGACAAAGAAAGCTATTATTTTGTGAACTAGAATTATTCTTTTCTATATTACAATTTTCAACAACTTCCTTCAAAGACTCATAATTTTGAATTCTATATTTTTCTAAATCCTTAATCCCATGAAACCACTGATGATTTAAACCATCAGGGTCTATGAAGAATGCTTCTTTTCCGTTTCCATTTAATTCTAAAATCATAGTAGACCCAAAAGATAAATTAATTTTACTTTTAAAAGCCCATGCATAAGTTGAATTTATACTATCGTCGTTTATAATTATTTTGACATTGGTTTGAGATAATAAATTTTTTTCTTTAGTATCTCCTATAAAATTTGAATGATGTTTATAAAATATTTTTTTGTCAGGGAAATCTTCTGAAATTTTTTTTATCCATGGTATGAATTTGTTATAGTAACTATTTTTAAAATCTTCAGCAGCTGTTGAATATTGCCAAGGGACATTCATTCCAATTATCAAAACATCTATATCTGGAATTTTTTCTAAATCTTTTTTTTGTTTTAACCAAGTACTTTCTATGAAAAATGATCCAACAGGTTTAAATAGTTTTATTTCACCACCCAAATCATTACATATTTTGCCCTGTTCTTCTCCTAACGAAAAAAAAATATCTGAGTAAACAAAACAACTTAAGGGCAATATACAAAGACTTTTTTGAAAACATGAAGTTTTAATGCCACCAGCCTCTTTAAATAAATAATTTTGTAATGGGTTGGTATCATAGAACTTATAATTGAAATAATATTTTGCAGAGTATTGAGAATAAATTTTTTTATACTTTATAAAATCATAAATTAAAACTTTTAAAATCGATAAAAAATTAAAACCATATGAAATTGATTTTAAAAAAATTTTAAAAAATATTAAAATTAGACATAATCTTCTTTTTAGGCTTAAATCTATAGATGCAAGATTTAGAAACTCAGATTTAGTAAATAAGATCTTTGTATTCTCATTATTTATATCTACCCTTTTATTAGATAATAAAAGTATTGAATGAAAATTTTTTGACAACAGCTTATGTCTATTAATGTCAGTATTAGAAGAAAGCCCATCACAAATTAAATCAAATTTTTTTATTACTTTTTTTTTCTTAAAGAAATAGCTTAATATTAGAAATAAAGTTATACTTAGAATAATCAAAAAATCTTTAGAGATACTTAAAAAACTATTTTTGAAAATAAATTTTTTCTTTTCAATATTGTAGTTTTTAAATATAATTTGATTAGATCTCTTTTCGATTATAGATTTGGGTATATTTAAAGTTTGACTCATATTTTCAGTTAAATATTGAAATATGGTATTTTCTTTTACAAATTTTTTGATGACAACAGTTAAATCTTTTATGATTTCAAGAGCCCCTTTATTTTTTGGTCTAAAATTTAAAATTGTTTTGAGATCCATTAATAATTAATATTTAATTAACATATAATTAAATTCAATCATATTAAATATCACAATTACGTATTTGATTATTTCATTCAATTATTAAAAAATTATTAAATCTATGTTTTTTTAAGTTTTTAACGTGTAATTAAGATTTAATATTCAAAAAAAGCCCTATTTAAAACATTTTTATTTTTCAATATTAGACTATAAAAAGTAAAAATGAGTAAAATTTTAAATTTGATTGAACAGCCTTATAATTTATTTGAAAAAATATTTAAAAAATTTTAAGAAGAATTGAATGCAAATTCTTAAAAAACTATTATTTTTGCTTGGACCAAACGAACGTCAACAAGCAGGATTGTTGTTAATAATGATCATATTTATGGCATTACTGGATATGATTGGAGTCGCATCTATTTTACCATTCGTAGCTGTTTTAACAAATCCCAATCTTATAGAAACAAATAATACTTTGAATTATATGTTTCAAATATCAAGAACACTCGGAGTTGAAAATGATCAACAGTTTCTTTTTTCTTTAGGAGTTCTTGTATTTTTACTTTTAATTATTTCTCTTAGCTTTAAGGCATTAACAAATTATGCACAGGTTAAATTTGTTAAAATGAATGAATTTAATATTGGCAAACGTTTAGTAGAAACATACCTGCATCAACCATATAGTTGGTTCTTGAACCGACATAGCGCAGACCTTGGAAAAACAATTTTATCAGAAACTCAACAAATAATTTCTGGTGGCATGACACCATTAATGGAACTAATTGCTAAAGGTATGGTTGTAATTACGTTAATAACTTTATTGGTTATAGCTGATCCAAAACTTGCACTCATTATATTTCTTTTACTTGCTGGTACTTATGCAATAATTTTTTATTTTGTCAGAAATTATCTAAATCGGGCTGGTAAAAAAAGCTTAGCTAGTAATCAATCACGATTTACAGCAGTTAGTGAAGCTTTTGGTGCAATAAAAGAGGTTAAAGCTGGAGGTTTTGAAAAAAACTTTATTAAGTTATTTTCTAATTCTGCTAAAATTTTTGCTCAAACCCAAGCTTCTGCTCAAATTATAGCTCAATTACCCCGATTTATTTTGGAAATAATTGCGTTTGGAGGTATTTTATTAATAATACTTTATATCATGTCTCAAACAGGTGGTTTGGACACTGCCTTACCTTTTATAAGTTTATATGTTTTTGCAGGTTATCGATTGCTACCTGCGCTGCAACAATGCTATATATCCTTCACTCAACTAACCTTCGTTAGTCCTTCACTTGATAAGTTAACTGATGATATTAAAAATATTAAAACATTAGATAAAAATCTTAATCAAAAGTCTTTGTCATTTAATGAAAATATCACTTTGAATAATATCAATTATAGCTATCCTAATTCAACACGAACAGCACTAAAAGATATAAACTTAACAATTCCTATAAAATCAAAAATAGGTCTTATAGGCGTCACAGGCAGTGGCAAAACTACAATTGTTGACCTTATTCTAGGCTTATTAGAACCCCAAAAAGGCACTTTAGAAGTTGACGGAAAAATTATATCAAAACATAATGTTAGATCCTGGCAAAGTTTAATTGGTTATGTTCCTCAACAAATTTATCTCTCAGACGAAACAATCTCTGCCAACATTGCTTTTTGTGTAGAACCTAAAGAAATTGATCACGCAGCTGTTCAAAAATCTGCAAAAATTGCAAATATACACAACTTTATTATTGATGAACTACCTAAGCAATACCAAACTACTATAGGTGATCGGGGGATTAGATTATCAGGTGGACAGCGTCAACGTATTGGACTGGCAAGAGCATTGTATCATAATCCATCAGTAATTATTTTAGATGAAGCAACTAGTGCCCTAGATAATCAGACAGAAAAAACAGTAATGGAGGCTATGAATAATCTAAGCAAAAATATTACAATTATCCAAATATCACATCGATTGAACACCCTGAAGAATTGTGATGTTATATTTAAGCTTGAAAAAGGGCAGCTTGTTAAAGATGAAAATTTGATTAAATAATTTAAAGTATTATAAATTCTTTTCTAAAAACTCAATGAAAAATATATTAATTACTGGAGGAGCAGGATATGTTGGCTCAGGATTGTTAAGAGATCTATTGGTTGAAGGATATTCAATAACATGCGTTGATAAATTATTATTTGGAGATGAATCTTTATTTGATATTTGGAACAAAAAAAATTTCAAATTTATTAATTGTGATATAAACAATATTGAACAGTTTGATAAGATATTTCATGAAAATAATTTTGATGCAGTAATTCATTTAGCAGCAATTGTAGGAGATCCAGCATGTAAGCTTTATCCTGATCTTGCAGTAAAAACAAATTTCGATTCAAGCAAATGGCTTATAGAAAGATCTAAAAACGCAGGGGTGACTAAATTTATATTTGCATCTACATGCAGTAATTATGGAAAAATGGATGATCCCGAAGTTTATGTAGACGAAAAATCAAAGTTGGCACCAGTGTCTTTATATGCAGAGTTAAAAGTAAAATTCGAAAATTATATGCTTAATGAGATTGAAAAAGATGAGAAATTTTCACCAACATCTTTGCGTTTTTCAACTGTATATGGTCTTTCTCCTAGAATGAGATTTGATTTAACTGTAAATGAGTTTACAAAAGTTCTTGCATCAGGAAAAGAACTTGTTGTTTATGGAGAGCAATTTTGGCGACCCTACTGTCATGTAAAAGATTTTTCTAATGCTTTTAAAACTGTTCTAAAATCACCTTTAAAAAAGGTTGCTTATAATGTTTTCAATGTAGGTGACACTAAAGAAAATTATACTAAACTTATGTTGATCAATGAGATTAAAAAAGTGATACCTTCTTCAAAAATAAAATTTATTGCAAAAAATGATGATCCAAGAGACTATAGAGTAAATTGTGATAAAATTAAAAATGAGCTTGGGTTTAAAATAACCAAAACAGTTCCAGACGGAATTATGGAAATAAAGCGTGTAATTCAAGAAAATTTAATCAAAGATCCAGAAGATCAAAAATATTATAACATTCCTCATGAACGAAAATAATGATAATCAAAATTTAGCTATAATAAATTTTATTAAATCGATCTACAAAGAAAAGAAATTTGTACCTCTTCATGAACCGAGATTTATAGGTAATGAAAAAGAATATTTAAGTGAATGTATTGATACAACATTTGTTTCTTCAATTGGTAAGTTTGTTGATCAATTTGAAAAAAAAATAGCAGATTATACTGGTTCTAAATATGCTATAGCAACAAATAATGGCACATCTGCGCTACATGTGTCTTTGTTATTAGCTGGTGTAAATGAAGAAAGTGAAGTGATAACACAACCATTAACATTTGTTGCAACATGTAATGCTATTAGTTATTGTAATGCTAAACCAATATTTGTTGATGTTGACAAAGATACAATGGGTTTATCACCTTCTGCACTGAAAAATTTTTTAGAAAAAAATACTTCAATAATTAATAATCAGTGCATAAATAGAAAGACTAATAAAGTAATAAAGGCTTGTTTGCCTATGCATTCTTATGGTCATCCATGCAAAATAGATCAAATTAAAGTGATTTGTGATGAACACTTTATATTTTTAATTGAAGATGCAGCTGAAAGCCTTGGAAGTTTTTATAATAAAAAACATACAGGAACATTTGGTCAACTTGGTACAATGAGCTTTAATGGAAATAAAATAATAACTGCTGGGGGTGGTGGCTGTATTTTTACAAATAATGATGAGCTGGCAAAAAAAGCAAAGCATTTAACTACCACAGCTAAAATTTTTCATAAGTGGGATTTTAATCATGACATGACTGGATATAATTATCGTATGCCTAATATAAATGCGGCATTATTAGTTGCACAGTTAGAAAAATTAAATGATTTTATCACTAGTAAAAGGAAGTTAGCAAATGAGTATGACATATTTTTTAAAAGTATAGATTATAATTTTTTCAAAGAACCAAAAAATAGTAAATCAAACTATTGGCTTAATTCAATAGTACTAAAAGATAAAATTCAACGAGATCAATTTTTAGAAGATTGTAATTCGAATGGTGTTATGACTAGACCTATTTGGACGTTAATGAATGAATTACCAATGTTCAAAAATGCACAGTGTGATGATGTAAAAAATTCAGAATGGCTAAAAGAAAGAGTTGTTAATATACCTAGTTCAGCAAGGCTTAAATGAATTTAAATATTGGTTATTTTGCAGATGGTCCATGGAGCCATAAAGCTTTTGATAAACTAATAGCTGACTCTGACATTAAAATTTCATTTATTTGTGCCAGGTATAACAGCGAAGATAAAATTTTAAGAAATTATGCAAAATCAAATAATATCGATTATTTGAAATATAAAAATATTAATGCAGAGGAATTTATTTCAAATATAGCAAAGTATAATTGTGATTTATTTGTTTCTATGTCTTTTAATCAAATATTCAAAACCCAGATCATAAATTTACCTAAATATAAAGCTATAAATTGTCATGCAGGTAAATTACCATTTTATAGAGGAAGAAATGTTTTGAACTGGGCTTTAATTAATGATGAAAAAGAGTTTGGTATTACAGTGCATTTTATTGACGAAGGTATTGATACGGGTGATATAATTTTACAAAAAACTTTTAAAATTACTGATCAAGATAATTATAAATCATTGCTTAATATTGCTTACACAGAATGTGCAAATATTCTTTATGATGTTATATTGTTATTTAAAAAAGGAAACGTAAAATCTTATAAACAAAATGAAATTCATCCTTTAGGCTCCTATTGCAATGAAAGAAAACTTGGAGACGAAAATTTAAATTGGAGTAAAACTAGTAGAGAAGTATTTAATTTTGTAAGAGCTATTTGTAAACCAGGGCCATGTGCTAGAGCTTTTATAAATAAAAAGCAAATGAAAATTAATAAAGTTGAGATAATGGAAAATTTACAAAATTATAAATCTATTGTTGGATCAATAGTAGACAAGACGCCAAATACTTTGACAGTAAAAACATCAGATAGTTTTGTCAAAATCACAGAATTTGAATTTGAAGGAAGTATAAATATTGGAGATAATTTTGAAGTTTAATAAAGTTTTTATAATAGCCGAAGCAGGTGTCAATCATAATGGCTCTGTAGATTTAGCAAAAAAATTAATTGATGTTGCAATTGATGCAGGAGTTGATGCTGTAAAATTTCAAACATTCAAGGCGGATTACCTTGCAACCAAATATTCTCTTAAGGCAATGTATCAAAAAAAAACTACAGACATAAAAGAATCCCAATTTGATATGTTAAAAAGATTAGAACTAAGTATTGAAGCACATAAAGAACTTATTTCTTATTGTGAAAAAAAAAAAATATTATTTTTATCTTCTCCTTTCGACATTGAAAGTATAGAGCTTTTAGATAATCTAGGTTTAGGTATATTCAAAATACCAAGTGGTGAGATTACAAATCTTCCGTATTTAAGATACTTAGGAAAATTAAATAAAAAAATAATTCTCTCAACTGGAATGGCGAACATAGATGAGGTAAAGACTGCTTTTAATATTTTAGTTAAATCAGGCACCAATAAAGACAAAATTACGATTTTGCACGCTAATACTGAATATCCAACTCCAATGGAAGATGTAAATTTAAAGGCAATGGTAGAAATGGGTAATGAGCTTAATGTAAATTATGGATACAGTGATCATACCTTAGGTATAGAAGTTGATATTGCTGCAGTTTCAATGGGTGCAAAATGTATAGAAAAACATTTTACTTTAGATTGTACTATGGAAGGACCAGACCACAAAGCTAGTCTAGAACCAGATAAATTGAAAGATATGGTAAAAGCTATAAGAAATATAGAAAAAGCTTTAGGAGACGGTGTAAAAAAACCATCCAAGAGTGAATTTCCAAATATTGAAATAGTTAGAAAGTCAATAATTGCAAAAACAAAAATAAAAAAAAATGAAATTCTAACAGAAGATAATCTAACTGTTAAAAGGCCTGGTGGAGGCATAAGCCCAATGAAATGGGATACAATTATTGGAACTAAAGCTTCAAAAGATTACAATGAGGATGATTTAATATGAGCAAGAGAAAAATATGTGTGGTAACAGGTTCACGTGCAGAATATGGATTACTTTATTGGTTAATAAAAGAAATTAATGCTGACAAAGACCTTAAACTTCAGCTGATTGTTACAGGTATGCATTTAAGCCCAGAGTTTGGTTTAACTTATAAAGAAATACAAAAAAGTTTTAAAATTGACAAAAAAATAGATATGCATTTATCTTCCGATACTAGTGTAGGAATTTCGAAGTCTATGAGTATAGCTCATACATTATTTTCAAAAGCTTATAGCAAACTTAAGCCTGATATTGTTGTAGTTTTAGGTGATAGGTATGAGATTTTTAGCGCAACAAGTGCAGCCATGATATCCCAAATTCCAATAGCTCATATTCATGGCGGGGAACTAACCGAGGGATCTTGGGACGATAATATTCGTCATTGTATTTCAAAAATGGCACATATCCATTTTACTGCTACTAATGAATATAGAAATAGAGTGATACAATTAGGTGAACAACCAAACAGAGTTTTTAATACTGGAGGGATGGGTATTGAAAATATTAAAAGATTAAAATTATTAAGTAGATCTGAATTTGAAAAATCTATCAACTTTAAATTAAACAAAAAAAATATACTAATAACTTTTCACCCTGTGACTTTGGAAAATAATACTTCAAAAAAACAATTTAAAGAATTACTGGATGCAATTAATGGACTAGACAATAAAACTAACATCATTTTTACTAAGACTAATAGTGATTTGAATGGAAAAGTTATAAATCAAATGATAAATAATTTTACAAAAAAATATCCAAAAAAGTCAATTGGATTTTCTTCTTTAGGACAATTAAGATATTTAAGTGCTTTAAAGCATGTGGATGTTTTAATAGGGAATAGTTCTAGTGGACTAACAGAGGCACCAAGTTTTAAAAAAGCAACTATCAATATAGGTGAGAGACAGAAAGGAAGAATTAAAGCAAAAAGTATAATTAATTGTTTACCTTTCAAAAAAGATATTAAAGTTTCTATAAAAAAAGTTTACTCAAATAATTTCCAAAAATTATTAAATGATGTTAAGAACCCATATGAAAATGGAATCTCAAGTAAGAAAATTGTAAAAATTTTAAAAAAAATACAGATTAAAAATATTTTGAAAAAGAATTTTCATGATATTAATTTTAGATTATGAAAAATATAGAGAAAATAAAGATATCTCCTAATGCAACGATAAAGCAGGCATTAAAGACTATATCTAAAGGGGCTATTAAAATTGCAATTGTAGTAGATAAAAAAAATAAATTGCTCGGCACTTTAACTGATGGGGATATAAGAAGGGGATTTTTAAAAGGCTTAAACATCAATAGTCCTATTAATTCAATAATTTTCAAAAAACCAACTATTGTAAAAAAAAATTACTCTAAAGAAAAATTACTCAAAATTGCATTTTCAAAAAAGATTTATCAGATTCCTATTGTTGATAATAATGGTAAAGTAAAAGGTATTCATATATTAGATGAACTTATAGAACCTAAAAACAAATCTAATAAGGTTGTAATAATGGCTGGTGGCAGGGGAATGAGATTAAGACCATTAACAAAAAAAATCCCAAAACCAATGTTAAAAGTAGGAAACAAACCCATCCTTCAAACCATAATAGAAAAATTTAAAAAAAGCGGTTACAAAAATTTCGTTGTTTGTGTGAATTATAAATCAAAAATAATTAAAGATTTTTTTGGTGATGGATCAAAATTTGGGGTAAAAATAGAATATATAGAAGAAAAAAAAAGAATGGGTACGGTTGGTGCCCTGAGCCTTTTTAAGGTAAAACCTAAAAAACCTTTTTTTGTAATTAATGGTGATTTACTTACAAATCTCGATTTTGAAAAATTAATTGACTTTCATTATGAACATAATTCAAAAGCCACAATGTGTATTAGTGAATATAATATCGAGTCTCCTTATGGGGAGGTCAAACTTGATGTTGAAAATATTGTTTCAATAGAAGAAAAACCAATACATAAATTTTTTGTAAACGCAGGGGTTTATGTTCTTGATCCCTCTTGTATAGATTTAGTTCCTAAAAAGTTTTATGATATGACTTCACTCTTTAAAAAAATTATTATTAATAAAAACAAAGCAATTTCTTTTCCAATAGGAGAATATTGGTTAGATATTGGTAGATTTAACGATTATAAAAAAGCAAATCTTGAATATCATTTAAAGCTAATTTAATTAGATTTATATCTCTATAAATTAAAAGATATTTAAAAGAGTTTTTTAGCTAAATCGTAATCTTGGTAGTCATCTAAATCTATTGACCTTTTTTTTGGCATTTCAAATATTGAATGTTTTTTTCCAGATATAATTTTTTTATACTTTAAAAGTTTTCTGTTGAAAATATAAATAGCTCCATTCACAAAATAACTTTTTTTATAATTTTGTCTCAAGGTACTTTTGTTTTTGTTAAAAAAATACATTTTGTTTTTTTTAAAATAAATTGTCTCATTTGGATGTTCTAGAGATTGAGATACAGAAAATAAACTTTCTGATTTATCTTTTAAGTATTTTTTAATTGAATTTAATAAATCTTCGTAATTTCTTAAAGGTGAGGTAGGCTGCAAAATTACATAGTGTTTAAATTTTAAATTTTGATTAATGAATTTATCAAAGTGACATAAATTATCGATTAATGAGGTACGATCTCTAGATAATTTTTTAGTTCTAAGGTAGTTAATACTAATTTTATACCTTTTTGCTATTTTTTTTACTTTTTCACTGTCTGATATTATATATTTCCTATTTTCAGGAATTTTGTTAAGAATTTTAAATGAATACTCCACCAAGTATTTGTTTTTAATCTTTATAATATTTTTATTTTTAATCCCTTTAGAACCCTTTCTAGCTGGAACAATAAATATAAAATCATTAAATAATTTCATTAAATTTTATTAATTTCATAGGACAATTTTTTATAAAATGAAGCATCTTTTTTAAAAAAAATAGGGATTGCAATAGCTTTATCCAAAATCTTCTTGGTTTTAAGTACATTGTTTAGTTCTTTTTTTTTAAAAATATGTTTCCAGTAAAATGCGCAATGCCATTTAATCGCATCAGGTAGATTTTTTGTACTTAAATTATTTTTTTTTAGAATTTTTAAAACTTTATTTTTTTCGTAATTATTTTTCACATAAAATATAAAATTATCAAAATTTGATATACCATTTTTAGGCATTTCTCTATGTTTAAAATTATTTAAGATTTTCTCAATTATTTTAAATTTTTTTTTATTATCTGTTAAAAGCAAATTTAATTTTTTTAATTGCACCTTGCCAATTGCACCTTGTAATTCAGTCATCCTATAGTTAAAACCTGCTATTGAAACTCTATCATTTCCTCTACTAAGGTTTTTTATATTTTTATGTCCGTGATCATGATATTGCTGACAGTATCTAAAATATTTATTATTGTTTGTTAAAATCATACCACCCTCTCCAGTTGTGATAGTTTTACCAAAGTCTAAACTTAACACACCAATATCTCCAATACTCCCTAAAAATTTTTTTTCATATTTACCTCCAATTGACTCACAATTGTCTTCTAAAATTCTAACATTTTTTTGTTTACATATTTTTTTTATATTTTTCATATCACATGGGTACCCAAGCATATGAACAGGTAAGACTACTTTTGTTTTTTTTGTTATTTTTTTTTTTAAATCTTTTACATCCATATTTAAAGTTTTATCAATGTTGACAAGAATAGGCTTAGCTCCAATGTCAATTATAGCCTCAATTGTAGCAATAAAATTAAATGCTTGAGTTATCACTTCATCACCTGGTTTTACATTTAAAGCTTTAAGAGCAATTTTAATTGCAGCTGTTCCTGAAGTTACTGCTAAAGAATGTTTGCATTTAAAAAAAATACTTACTTTTTTTTCAAACTCTCTAACATGAAAATTTTTTCTAATTTTTTCAAAACCATGTGCAAATAACACTCCACCATTTTTAAAAATAGAGTTTACAGCAGTAATTTCTTTATTATCAATTAGTTCAAAACCAGGCATTTAATTAAATTACGATCTTAATTCAATTTGTTTCTTCAAACTTTTCTCATAGACCTTGATTTGCTCTAGATCATAAGATGCATTTTTATCTTTAAATTGAATAGTCCAACCCTTTCTACTATTTTTTGAGATATTTTTGGAGCTTCCATGTATAACTAATGAATGATGCACCAACACATCTCCTGGTTCAAGTTTTGGGTGAGAGATTTTAAATTTTTTTAAAAAATTTGTATTTGATATTTTTTGAGAACTTCCTTTTGCAAAAGAAGGTTCATGATCAAGAATTCCATACTCATGCGATCCATCATAATAGTGTACACAGCCATTATCTTTATTTGATTTATTTAAAGCAACCCATAATGTTAAGGCGTTAGAATTTTTTACAGCCCAATAGTAGTTATCTTGATGGTCTGGTGAAGGTAGACCTTTTTTAGCTGGTTTTGCAAATAATTCACAACATCTAAACTCTGGATCAGTATTTAAAAATAATCTAGCTATATCTAATACCTTCTTTTTTTTTGCATAATTTCTTATTTCTTTACAATTTGCTAATTCATGAAATGAATTTATATTTTCAATACTTTGATTTTTATTAATAAAATTAACAGCTCTAGATTTTTTGTTCATTGAAGAGATTTCATTTTTAAGAAAATTATCAATAATATTGTTAACTTTTTTTATCTCATCTAGAGAAAAAAGTTTCTTATAGACCACCCAACCCTTTTTATCGTAATGCTCTTTTAATTTATTTAAATTATTCATGAGTTATAATAAGATAATGATTGATAAAATAAAATTTGTCAACAAATTGATAAAGCTTAACTTTCATTTTAGAATTATTTATTTTACAATTTGATACTTTCTTTAATACATATTAAATAGAATCAAATGAAAATAATTCTTATAGGTACGTCCCCAGCCATGCTTATAGAGGCAATTTTATTAAGACAACAGTTTAAAAACGCTAAAATAGAGATTCACGACAAAAAAAAAACACCTGGAGGATCATGGACAACATTTAACTTCTTGAATAACTCTTCAGTTGAAACAGGTAGTCATATTTTCGCACCAGTAAAAAACCGTCATTTATATAATCAGTGTTTACTTATTCTAAAAAAAAAATTTAAAATTAAAACATATTTCTTAAAAACAAGACCTTTAAACATAATAAATCGAAATATTTCTAGTTATGAATTAAATAAGATTAAATATTTTTATGTTAAAGGAGGTTCAGGAGCTCTTTTAAAATCGTTAATAAAAATTGTAAAAAAAAAAAGGATAAAAATTTTATATAATTCATTTATTGAAAAAATTACCTCAAATCAAAAAACAAAGAAAATAAAGACAAGTAAAGGATTATTCAATGTCAATCAAATTTATGTTCCTTACTATTGTAAATTGGATTTAGATGGTCCTAAAAAAAATATTTCTTACACTTTAAAAGAGTCAATACACGTTTTGATTAAATTTCCAAAAAATTATAAGATTTATAAAAAAGTAAGCTATATTCAAAAAGTCAAATTTTCAAAACTATTTGATCGCTTATCTAATTTATCACCTATATTTAATACAAAAAATGATATTTTTTGTTTAAGATTGAGTGAATATGCAAAGAAAAATTATTTGGACAGTAAAAAAATTTTAATAAGCAAAATCGAGGATGATTTAATCGATTTTTTTAAGATCAAGTCTAAAGA
>CENJ01048319.1_pt1 | contig 14438 bp, 8 predicted proteins | sample 356161 | NCBI WGS metagenome assembly CENJ01 (sample SAMEA2619531, study PRJEB7988) | marine metagenome | biome: marine biome (ENVO:00000447); feature: surface water layer (ENVO:00002042); material: "saline water (ENVO:00002010), including plankton (ENVO:xxxxxxxx)" | depth 5 m
GCCATGAAATTAGAAAAAATTGGAACATTTATTACTCTCCTGCTTATCATCTTAGTTGCTTGTTTTAACTTAGTTTCTTGTTTATTATTAATAATTGTTCAAAAAATAAAGCAATTCGCAATTTTAAAGGTTTTAGGTGCTAGCGATCAAGTTTTAAAAAGTTTGATCTTAAAACAAAGTTTACTTATAGGAGGAATATCGTCTTTATTTGGTTTAGGTCTTGGACTACTTATAGTCTTTGTGCAAAATAGTCTTGAAATTATGAAGCTACCAAGCGATATTTATTTCGTTGAAGTATTGCCGATGGAAATCAACTTCAATGACATATTCTTAATTAATTTTGTTATTGTCTTTATGATTTTGATTGCCGCGAAAATCGCATCTAACAAGATAAGAAAAACAAATTTTTTAGAAGCAATATGACTGAAATCTCACTAATAGCGGCAAGGAATATTTATAAAAGCTATGGAAATGGAAATAATATATTGCCTGTTTTAAAAAAAATATCGTTTGAAATTAAAGAAAAAGATTTTGTTACAGTCGTAGGTCCTAGTGGCATAGGAAAGTCAACACTTTTAAATATAATTGGAACATTGGACAAACCCGACTCTGGTTCAATTCAATTTGATGGATTAGACCTTTCTAAATTTAGTGATAATCAATTATCAGATCTTAGACTGAATATGATTGGTTTTATATTCCAGTTTCATCATTTAATTCCTGAATTTAATGTTATAGACAATGTCATAATGCCAAATTTAATCGCTGAAAAAAAACCTAATTATTCAATGGCAAAAGATCTACTTGACCACGTCCAAATTGTTGACAAAATAAATTCTTTTCCTAGCCAATTATCTGGAGGTGAAAAAGCCAGAGTCTCTGTCGCTAGAGCTTTGATGAATAACCCTAAAATTATACTTGCTGATGAGCCAACAGGAAATCTCGATGCTGAGAATGCTGAAAGATTAATTGATCTTTTGCTAAAAGTTAGAGAAGAATTTGATCAGACTATTGTACTATCTACCCATAATAAAAAACTATCGAAACTTGGAAATAAAAAATTTGAGATTACAAAAAATCAATTTAAAATAAGAGATCGCTTTAAATAGTATTCTAGTAATCCTGAGAAATGTAATCAAATGAAAGAAAATTTTTCAAATAGAGTTCAAAACATCCTTAAATTTGCTAAAGAGGAAGCAATTAGATTGGGCCACAGCTATGTTGGTTCAGAACATCTTTTGTTAGGATTGTTAAAAGAAGACTCAGGCTTGAGTTATAAAATTTTAGATATTTACGACTGCAGTATTGTTGATATACAATCAATGATTGAAGATATGATTAAGACTTCTGGCGGAACTATGACGCTGGGACACCTACCCCTAACAAGAAGAGCTGAAAGAATATTGAGAAATGCTTTTAATGAAGCAACATCTCTAGGGTCAACTATTGCCGATGATGAGCATTTATTACTATCAATGCTAAAAGAAAACGAAGGCATAGCCTATGAAGTTTTAAATTCCCATAATTTAGACTATGAGAGTGTTCTTGATTTGATTCATGATGAATCATCTTCAGATAAAACAGAGCAATCTAATAAGATTGAAAAATCAGGTAAATCAAAAACTCCTGCTCTTGATCATTTTTCAAGAGATATAACACTTCTAGCGAAAGAAAATAAATTAGATCCTGTTATTGGAAGATATAAAGAAATAGAAAGAGTTGCTCAGATACTGTCTAGAAGAAAGAAAAACAACCCTGCTCTTGTAGGCGAGCCAGGTGTTGGTAAAACCGCAATAATTGAAGGATTGGCACAGCGAGTAATAAAAAAAGATGTCCCACGTTTACTGCATAATAAAAGAATTCTATCTTTGGACTTAGCAGGATTAATAGCTGGAACTAAATATAGAGGCCAATTTGAAGAACGAATGAAGACGATAATGACTGAATTAGAAACTAACAATGATTTAGTTCTATTTATTGATGAACTTCATACCATTGTCGGCGCTGGAAGCGCTTCAGGCTCTCTTGATGCATCAAATATGTTTAAGCCAGCTCTTGCACGTGGTGACATACACTGTATTGGAGCTACTACAAATGATGAATATAGAAAATATGTTGAAAAGGATGGTGCTTTAGAACGAAGATTTCAAAAGATCAATATCTCTCCTCCTTCAATTCAAGAATCAGTTGATATATTAAATGGTTTAAAAAAGACTTATGAAAAACACCATAATGTCTACTACGATAACGATGCTATTAGAGCTTGTGTTACAATGTCTGATAGATATATTTCTGATAAATATCTTCCTGATAAAGCAATTGATATTATGGATGAAGCGGGATCAAGAGCACACATGATAAATATGAAAGTTCCGAAAGAAGTTATTGACCTAGAGAAAGAAATCGAAAAGGTTAGGAGCGAAAAAAACTCTGTTGTGGTAGCTCAAAAGTTTGAAGATGCTGCTAGTTTTAGAGATATAGAGCAAAAATTATTAAACAAACTTTCTAAACTTCAAAAAAATTGGAAAATTGATGAGAAATCAAATCCTGTAACAATTACAGAAAATGATATAGCCGATATGATTTCGATGGTAACAACGATACCAGTAAATAAAGTTGCTCAAAATGAAGCTGAAAATTTGTTAAAAATGAATTTCGAACTTTCAAAAAAAATAATTGGTCAGAAAAAACCATTAGAAATATTATCAAAAGCAATGCAACGGTCTAGGGCAGGATTAAAAAGAAAAGATAGACCAATTGGTGTTTTTTTATTTTTAGGTCCAACAGGAGTTGGAAAAACAGAAACAGCTAAAGCTTTAGCAAAATATTTATTCTCAAAAGATGAATCATTAATAAAGCTTGATATGAGTGAGTATTCTGAAAAATTTACAGTATCAAGATTAATTGGAGCACCCCCTGGATATGTGGGTTATGATGATGGTGGTGAGCTAACTGAAAAAGTAAGAAGAAATCCATTTTCTGTGGTATTATTTGATGAAATAGAAAAAGCTCACCCTGATATATTTAATATTTTGCTTCAACTTTTTGACGAGGGTAGACTTACTGATAGCCTAGGAAGAATTATTGATTTTAAAAATACAATAATAATTTTAACATCAAATATAGGAACAAAAGAGATTCTTGGAAATTCTTCCTATGGATTTGTAGATGAAGAATTATATAATAATCATAAATTGATTGAAGATAAAATAATTGATAAAGTAAAGGATGCATTTAACCCCGAATTTATTAACAGATTAGATGATTGCATTGTTTATCACACCCTTAGACCTGAAAAAGTAATTGATATTATAGATCTTCAGCTTGAAGATCTAATTGAAAATTTAAAAGAATTAAATCTTTCTTTGGTTGTATCAAAAAAAGCGAAGAGACTATTATCAAAGAATGGGTTTAGCCTTGAATACGGAGTTAGGTTTTTAAGAAGAGAAATTCAAAATTCAATTGAAAATCCTCTTTCAGAATTATTGCTTGCTGGTAAACAATTTAAAAACGTTGCTGGTGTTAAAATTGATGTTAAAAACAATATATTTACATTTGAGCCTATAAATTTTAAAAGAAAAAAAATAACCAATAAAAAGCAAATCCCTTCCTCATAATAAAACTATTTAAATAATAATCACTTTATGTCATTTTGGCATATTTTTTATTTTGGCATATAATTTGTTATAATATTTAAAGCCCTTATTCATTAATAAATAGGAAAAAATTTATGAGCAAAATCATTGGTATAGATCTTGGTACTACAAATTCCTGTGTTGCTGTTTTAGAAGGTGGTGAACCTACAGTTATTAGCAGCACTGAAGGAGGAAGAACAACCCCATCCATTGCTGCATTTACTAAAGAAGGTGAAAGATTGGTTGGTCAGCCTGCGAAAAGACAAGCAGTAACAAATCCACAAAATACAATTTTTTCTATTAAGAGATTTATGGGAAGAACTTTCGATGAGATTAAAAACGATTTAAAAGAGATTCCCTACAATTTAAAAAAATCTGATTCAGGGTCAGTCGTTGTTGATTCTAACAATAAAACTTATACACCACCTGAGATTAGTGCTATGGTATTACAAAAACTTAAACAAACAGCTGAAGAATATCTTGGATCTCAAGTAACTGATGCTGTAATAACTGTACCTGCATATTTTAATGACACCCAAAGACAAGCAACTAAAGACGCTGGTAAAATTGCAGGATTAAACGTTAGAAGAATTATAAATGAACCTACAGCAGCTTCTCTAGCTTATGGCCTAGATAAGAAAAAAGAGGAAATTGTAGCTGTTTTTGATTTAGGAGGTGGTACATTTGATATTTCTATACTTGAGCTTGGAGATGGAGTCTTTGAAGTTAAATCTACCAATGGAGACACTCATCTAGGTGGAGACGATTTTGATCAGATTATTATTGATTGGATAGCAAGTGAGTTTATGAAAAGTGACGGAATAGATCTAAAAAAAGATCCTATGGCATTACAAAGACTTAGAGAGTCTGCTGAAATAGCAAAAAAAGAACTTTCAAGCTCTAAGCAAACTGAGATTAATCTGCCGTTTATAACTGCCGATTCTTCAGGACCTAAACATTTAAATCTGAATTTAACTAGAGCAAAGTTTGAGGATCTCGTTTCAACCCTAGTTAAAAGAACGATAAATCCTTGCGAGAAAGCAATTAAAGATGCTGGCTTAGACATATCAAAAATTAATGAAGTAATATTGGTTGGAGGTTCAACTAGAATTCCAGCTATTCAGGATGTTGTTAAAGAAATCTTTGGCAAGGAACCAAACAAAAGTGTTGATCCCGATGAAGTTGTAGCTTTAGGTGCAGCCATTCAAGGGGGTGTCCTAGCGGGAGATGTTGATGATATATTACTTTTAGACGTTACACCTCTCTCCTTAGGTATTGAAACCTTGGGCAATGTATCTACAAAACTAATAGAAAGAAACACAACAATACCCACTAAAAAATCCCAAGTATTTTCTACAGCAGCGGATAACCAAACTACTGTAGAAATTCATGTCCTTCAAGGAGAGCGAGAAATGGCTGTTGACAACAAAACTATTGGACGTTTTCATTTAGATGGAATACCTCCCTCACCGAGAGGAGTTCCTCAAGTTGAAGTAACATTCGATATTGATGCAAATGGAATTTTGAATGTGGGAGCAAAAGATAAAGCTACAGGGAAAGAGCAAAGCATAAGAATAGAAGCTTCAAGCGGATTATCAGATGCTGAAGTTGAAAAAATGGTAAATAATGCAAAAAAGCATGAAGGTGAAGACAAAGCTAAAAGAGAGCTAATAGATTGTCAAAACCAAGCCGAGCAACTGATATATCAAACTGATAAGAATATTGAAGAACATAAAGAAAAAATTCAAAAAGATGATATGAAAAATTTGAACAACGCTTTGGAAGATCTCAAGAAAAATAAAGACAGTTCAAATCTTGAGACATTAAAATCTTCTTTAGATAGTTTAAATAAAGCATGGAGCGAAGTTGCTTCTAAGATGTATGAAACATCCAAAAACGAAGAAAAAAATGAAGATTCAACTAAAAATAGTACAAATGACAAATCCGAAACAAAGAAAAAGAAAAAGGATGAAATCGAAGATGCTGATTTTGAGGTAGTAGACTAGAATTGCAATTGAATAAATGGACTAATACTTCAACACAAGAACACTTTTTTGTTTCAAATCAAATAAACTTATATTTAGAAGCATATGAACAACAATTATTATGCTTAGACAGAAAATTTACTCTTTAATTGCTTTAGCATTTTTTTTACTCTTTGTAGCAATTATTTTTAGGCCGAGCTTTTGGCAAGAAAAAATCGACCATTCTTTAAAAGAACAGCTTTCAAAGCAAGGTTGGGCAATAAATACGAACAAATTTAAAGGCCATTTGTTTACCTCACTTACTGCAAATGATGTTTTGTTAACACATGATAATGGTGCATCGCTATATTTTCCTAAGATAAATGCTAGCTTAGGTCTCTTTTCGTTATTAAAAAAAAATATAGAAATTAAATATATTTCCGTATCAAATGTAAAAATAAGACCATGGTTCGATGGCAATGATATAGTTAAATCACCTGAAAATATATTCTTCTCTGAAGGAAAAATTCCGCTAAATATAAATTCGCTTGAAATAGATGGAGATATTTTTCTACCAATCAATGAAGAGATTAAGAAAGTTAATTTTCAATTAAATGGTAAGTTAGATTCCGATGAAACAAATCTATCATTTGATTTAAAAAAATTCAAGTTAGCAGCATTGTCTCCCGCTATGAGTTTTGAGGTTTATAATCTTTTTGGTTTTATTGAGGAAAGTAAAATTTCTGCAGAATTTAGTAACGCATCAATTAATGATTTATCATTTGCTGGTCATATAGATTATGATGAAAAAATAAAAAACAAACTCATTGGAGAAATTACTTTCGATAACTACAAAGTTCCTGAAAAAATATTTTCACAATTTCCATTGAAGCCTGATTTATCAGATTTTACAGCTCAATTTAATTTTAAATCAGATCTCAACTATTTTGATGGCGATTTAATTATAAAAAATAATTTAGGATTAAATATGGATGGCAATTTTAATGTTTTTGATAAGGGCAGTTTTTTTGAGATAAGCAATCTTAGCCTTTCAGGAAATAATACAAATTTAAATTTGAATGGCATATATGAGAAAAATGGAAAATTTAATTCAATTATGCAACTAAGTAATTTCGATCTGAGCCAGTGGCTAATTGACTCGAGAGCGACAAACCTCTCTGGCTTTATTCTTGCTGATGGTGAGTTTACTGAATCTACAATTTCATCTGTTGACTTAAATGTTGAAATTAATGAATCACAGCTTTTTAGGGGAAGAGAGGCCTCAGTTGCTGGAGGTGTATCTTTTTTTAATAATTCATTAGATATAACTAATCCAATAAGCTTAGGCATAGGTTCATCGCTCGTAACGATGAGTGGAAATATAGATTTTTTAAAAATGTATTCTGATTTAAATCTTGAGTTAATGGACGCTTCTGTTTTTTTGATTAATAATTTTTGGTCTGATTCATTAAATAATGGTTTCGCAAATGGTTTTATGGATATTAAAGGTTCATTTAAAAACATAAATACTAATTTCAATCTGAATATTGAGGACTTTTCGTATAGAGATTTAAACTTGAAATCTTTTATTCTTAATGGTGATATAAAAAATATTAATAGCAAAAAAAATGGTTTTCTGAATTTCAAAATAGGCAAAGGAAAATATAAAAATTTTATTTTTGACAATGGCTCATTAGATATTTCTCTAGATAAAAATATTATTGATGTTGAAAGTTTTGAAATAAAAAATCAAAATGATTATTTTCAATTAAACCTTATTGTTGAAGACTTCAATAAAATTGAATTAACAAGATTCCAAATTTTATACAACCAACACTATTTTGCTAATCCACGGCCAATTACTATACATTATGGTGATAAAATAAAGCTTTTGCCTTTTGAAATACATGCTGATGATGGAGTATTGAATGGTTATTTCTCAACTAACCCTTTTCGGGGTAATATGATATTTTCAAATGTTACAACTGAGTTTTTTAAATTATTTAATAATGATATTTTTAAAGACTTAAATGGAAATCTTTTCGGTGAATTATCTTTTAATGAAAATGATAAAAACACACTTGATTTAGATATAACAGCAAAGAATGGCAATTTTTTCACTCAAGATTTCGATGATCTATCTTTAGACCTATCCTATAACAATCAGCTGTTAATTGTAGATGAATTTAAGTTGCTTGATGATTCTTTGTACAATTTTGATGTTGAAGGTTCGGTGCCAATAGATTTAAAGAATGATTTATTAAGAAAAGTCCAAATAAAATCAGTTTTTAATAATTTTGATTTATCAATATTTGAAAATTTCGTACCTGAAATAAAAAATAAAATCAAAGGAGATTATACTGGCATATTGGATGTATCTGGCACCGTCAAAAATACTTCTTACAATCTTAAAGGGTTCATTGAAAATACATTTTATGATAAAATCCCGCTTGGTAAAGTTTCTGGTGAAATGAGCTACAAAGATAAGTCTATAATAATGAGCAACGTAATTTCTTTGTTGAACCAAAATTCCGCAAAAGCTAGCGGTAAAATTCCAGTCGATTTAGACCTACATTCAATTAATATTTCAAAATTTTACGAAAAAGGAAAATTTGAACTAAATTCTTCCGGAAAATTTGAATCTGCTATTTTTTTAACTGAGTATCTCTCGGACATAGATTCTATATCTGGAGATATAAGCATAGATTTATCTATTAAAAGAGACCGTAAAAGATATAACAGAAACGGCAAAATAGTTGTTAATAATGGTCAAATCTATACCGTCTTAATGGATGAGCCAGTACGAAAATTTAATGCCGAAGGTATCTTAAAAAATAATCTTTTAGAAATTAATAGCTTCAATGGATCTTTAAATGATTCTCAAAATAGGAAAAAAGACGATCTTACAAATCTATATGTAAGTGGAGAAATTGATTTTGAAAGATTTTTCGTGCCAAAATACAATTTAAACATTAATGGAAATGATATCTTTTACAGATCATTAAATAGTGATATGGAAGGGTATGGAGATATTCAAATTTCATTAACTGGAAGAGATACCATTGATATAACAGGAAAAATTTCAGCAAAAAATGGTGCTCTTTATACCGAATTTACTAATAACGATTCTGAAACGTTAACAAATAGAAGAAAAAAAACTTACACGAATTATGCTATAAGATTTCCAATTGAAAACACCTTTTCTATAAGAAATTCACAAATTGATGCAAAGGTATCTGGCGAGATTGCTTTGTCAAAACAATTTGATGATGATTGGAATTATTCAGGAGAAATTGAGTTTGTTGAGGGAGATATTTACTATTACTTAGGGGATGTTTTTGAAAATTTACAAGGCAGGATGACTTTTGATGGGGTTGGGTTCAATCCTTTTCTTGAATTAACTGCTTCAACAAAGATTGGTGATGCGAATATAAATCTTGGAGTTTATGGACCATTTGACAATCCTGAATGGTCGTTTAATAGCGATCAGGGCTATTCAGAAAGTGATATTTTGCAATTATTAACATTCAATACAAGAGTCTCGGAGGAAGGATTTTCGACCGAAGGTCTTGAAACTCAAGCACAGACCATGATTGGGGCTTATTTAGAAAAACAATTAGAAAGAAACTTTATTAAAACTACGGGTCTAAAGGCAACTGGATTAATTGAAGATGTTGATATATCTGGCACATCTGAATTAATTAGACAAAATTCTGATGAAGAGTTTAGTATAAGCGCAAAACTAAATCAAAATTTTAGCTTGAGCTATCAAAGATCATTCTCTTTAGGATCAGCATATAAAAATAAAGTCGGTGTTGAGTATAAATTAAACCCCAATGTTTCTTTAATCGGCAATGTGGACGAAACAGGCAAAGTCCATATGAAGTTTAGAGTTAGACGTGTTTATTGATATCATATGAACTTAAAAAAGTTTCTTTTTTTTTCATTTATTAATTTGAATTTTCTTTTTCCTCAGAATAATCAAATATCTGTTGGAAACGTAAAATTTATTGGAAATAACAACTTAAGCAATAAAGAATTGTTAAAGCAGGTTGAGTTAAAAACATCATCTCTTTTTAGATTTAGTGATATTGATTTTGATAGAAGATTACTCAAATTAGATGCAATATCAATCAAGAGCTTATATAATTCATATGGCTTTCTGGAAGCAACAGTTAAAGACTCTTTCAAAATTATTGATCAATCAGCTGATATATTTTTTATAGTTGATGAGGGTAAGCAGTACTTTTTAAATGTTATTGAGGTCAATGGCAATAAAGCCCTATCAAATAAAGAAATTTTATCAACCCTAGGACTTAATAAAGGTGAATATTACAATCCTATTAAAATAAATAAAAACTTAACACTTCTTGATGAAAAACTTCAGAATAAAGGTAAATTATTTTCTGAGTTCGATGTTAATCAATCTATAAATGATTCTGTCAATCTATCAATATCTATTAGAGAAGGTAAAGATGTATATATCAACAACACTTGGATAACTGGCAATAATCGAATAGATACCTTATCAATAAGAAAAGAAATTGATTATAAAAAAGGAGATTTATTCAGAAAATTATCAATTGAAAAAACAAAAAAAAATATTTATGAATTAAATATCCTGTCATCTTTAAGCATCATAACACATTCTTTGTCAAATTCTGATAGTCTAATAAATTTAGAAATTAGAATTCGTGAATACGAAAATAGAGGTGTCCAAAACTTTGATATTGGTTCATATGATATTGAATATGTACCTGGAATAAGCTCGATGATTGGGTTTGGAGGTTCTGTAAACTGGACAGAAAGAATGATTTTTAATAGTAAAAATAAGTTTGATGCAAAAGGTGCTGTTGTAATGCCCACTGAGGAAGGTTTTGTATATCCCAGGTTTAGTTTTGACTTTAAAATATCAAATCAACGTCCATTATCCTTAAGATTGCCGATTCAATTAGAGTTATTTTATCAGCAATTTAAAAACTATGGGGATGAGCAGGGACCTTATGTCAAAAGATTCGGTTTGCAGTATTCCAATGTTTTCAGATGGAATCAAAATAGGTCTTTTTTTGATCTAGGTTTGCGCTTTGAGCGCTTCGATGAATCAAGCTCTTTATTTCAAAATGAAATAGAACAAAGAAAAATTAAATTAAACCTTACGATTGACAAAAGGAACAACCCGCTATATCCAAATAATGGAGTTTTTTTTCAATTTAAATTAGATGGATATGGAGGGATATTAGGCGGAGAGAGAACATTTTCAAAATTAGAAGTGGATTTAAGAGCATATTCAAATATTTTAAATACAGTAAATGTGGCTGGCCGACTAAACTTAGGTGAAATATTCAACTGGAATGAAGATTATGATCAATATGAAACTATACTTTTTGAAAAATTTTATCTTGGGGGTAGTAATACTTTACGCGCATATAAGCCTTTGAAATTTGAGCAAGACACAATCTCAATGAAAGTGGGGAGCGATGATATTCCATTAACATTAATACTGCCTTTTGGAAATACTGCTAAATTCTTAACAAATTGGGAAATAAGATTACCTTTTTCTGAAAAAATCGGGTTGGTCTTTTTTTATGATGGCGGTTTAATATCTCAAGATCTTAGAATTATTAGCTTAGATAATATCTTTTGGAACAGAGGAATAGGCTTAACCTACAATTCTCCATTTGGTCCACTTCGAATAGACTATGGAGAAAGTATAAATGACAAAAGTTTAAATCAATTGCACTTTGGCTTGGGATATTCTTTTTGAATGAAATAATTACAAAATAAAAAGTTTATTTATAATTTGCCTAATGAAAATCTTAAAAAAATACTTAACTATTTTTAAAAATACCCAACTTAATGTCTTTCTAATTGGATTATTAATGTTACATGGTTGTGATATAAGCAGTTCGCCTGAAAAACTCTTTTCTAATGCAATTGTAGAAAGAAATGAAAAAAATTTTAAAAAAGCAGCTGATATATTAAGGAAATTAGTTAATTCAAGTACTGATGAAGAGATTTTAGTAAAATCTAACTTGCTATTGGCTGAAATTTTCTACCATGACTTAAAAGATTTTAATCGAGCCATTGAAGAGTATGATAATTTTTGCAAATCATTTCCTCTTCACAAAAACGCTGCATCATCTTTATTTATGCAAGGGTTTATTTATCATAATTCTTTGTCTGATTTGCAAATGGCTGAAAAGCTATACTTAAAATTTCTAGACGATTATCCAGACCATGAGCTTGCATTGTCTGTTCGCTGGGAATTAGATAATTTGGGAATAAATATTGATGAAATGCCTTTTTTTAAAAATTAAATTGAGTAATTAATATGTCAGACTTTAGTATAGCCAAAATTAACGAAAAGATTGAAAAAGAATCCAAATTTGTTGAAGTAATTAAAAACTCTATTGGAGATGTGATTGTTGGCCAAAATGAATTAATCGATAAAATTTTGATTGGAGTGTTATCAAAAGGACACTTGTTATTGGAAGGTGTCCCTGGATTAGCAAAAACATTAACAGTAAATGTTTTTGCGAGAACAATTGAAACAAACTTTCAACGAATTCAATTCACCCCAGACATGTTACCAGCAGACTTGCTTGGAACTTTGATTTTTAATCAAAAACTTGGAAAATTTGAAACTAGAAAAGGTCCAATTTTTTCTAATATTATCCTTGCTGACGAAATAAATAGAGCTCCTTCAAAAGTTCAAAGTGCTTTGTTGGAATGTATGCAGGAAAAACAAGTAACAATAAGTGAGGACACTTTTTTTCTGGAATCCCCATTTGTTGTAATCGCGACTCAAAACCCATTAGAACAAGAAGGCACATATCCATTACCTGAAGCTCAGCTAGACAGATTTATGATGAAGTTAAAAGTTGATTATCCAAGCAAAAAAGAAGAAAAAGAAATCCTAAATAGAGCTGCTAAAACTAATAAGGTAGAAGATGTTAAAAAAACCATTAAAACAAAAAATATAATCAATGCTCAAAACCTGATTGATGAAATATATGTTGATGAGAAAGTTGAAGAATATGTTTTAGATTTAGTCTTTGCGACTAGGCAGCCAAAGAATTACGGTCTAAATGATTTGTCTCAATTAATAAAAATTGGAGCAAGCCCAAGAGCATCTATTAATTTAATTCTTGCAGCGAAAGCGAAAGCTTTTATTGAGCGCAGAGGTTACGTTATACCTGAAGATGTAAGATATATTGGTAAGGACGTGCTTTGTCATAGATTGTCATTAACCTACGAAGCAGAAGCAGAAGAATTATTAGAGGAAGATATTGTTCAGCGTTTATTTGAAACAATAGAAATACCATAGATTTGATTCCTAAAGAAATTTTCAAAAAAGTAAGAAATGTTGAAATTAGAACCAAGGGATTGGTTAACGATCTATTTGGGGGGAAATATCAATCTATTTTTAAAGGCCAAGGTATGACTTTTTCTGAAGTCAGAGAATACTCTGCTGGAGATGATATTCGTATGATTGATTGGAATGTAACTGCAAGAAATAATGGCCCTTATATAAAAATTTTAGAAGAAGAAAGAGAGCTTACTGTTTATTTGTTAGTTGATATTAGCGCCTCAGGTGATTTTGGATCAATTAATCGCTTGAAATCAGATATTATAGCTGAAGTTGCAGCAATTTTGAGTTTTTCTGCAATAAAAAATAAGGATAAAGTAGGATTGATTTTATTTAGTGAAGAAGTAGAAAAATTCATCCCTCCACAAAAAAATAGATCTCATGTTCTCAGAGTATTAAGAGAAATTTTATTTCATAAACCCAGTTTTTTAAAAACAGACATATCTAAAGCATTAAATTTTTTAATGCAAGTATCAAAAAGAAGATCCATTGTTTTTGTAATATCTGATTTTATAGATAAAGGTTTTTGGAAACCTTTGAAAATAATAAATAAAAAAAATGACTTGATTGGAATAAAAATTTCTGACCCTGCAGAATTAAATTTTCCAAACATCGGTTTGTTTAAAATTTTTGATGAAGAAAACAATCAAGAGCATTGGATTAACTCTAACTCAAAAGCTATGAGAAACTCATTATCAATTAAAATTAAAAACAATTTTAAAAAATTTAGAAATAAATGTAAGAAAGATAAAATTGATCTTATTGAAATTGATACTGCAGAAGATTATGTTGGACCAATAATTAATTACTTTAAGAAACGTGGCAAGAAGTAGATTTTTTGACAAAATCTTTCTGATCTTTTCAGTTTATTTCTTATCATGTAATGACGAATCTGAGACTAGCTCCTCTTTTGTTCTAACTGAACTAGATACTGCCATCACCACAATAGGTGAACCAGTAAAATATTCTTTTTTGATTCAAAAACCTGAAAATAAAATCATAAAAACAAAGAAACTTGTTTTAAAAAATTACTATGAAATTGATTCATTGGGCTTTGAGGATAATGACAATTTTATAAAAAAAACCTTTAAGGTTACCTTTTGGGATACTGGTCAATTTGCACTACCAAGTTTAGAGATTGAAGTCATGTCAGATGATAGTATTTTCGATTATAATTTATATTCTGATTCTCTGTTTGTTGAAGTGTTATCAGTAAAATCAAAAATTCCAAGTTTAGAATCTATTTCAAACGGGGAGCTATTGCCAATTAGAGATCCTGTCCAAATTAAGATTTTCTCTTTTTTTATAATTGTTTCAATTTTGATATTGATTGTCGTCTCACTTTTAATAGTAAAAGTGTGGCGTTCAAGATTATTATTATCTGAGAAAGAAAATAACAACCCTAAAACATTCCAAGACCCTTTATCTTCCTCTTTAGATAAAATAAATTCTTTGGAGAAAGATATTCAT
>CENJ01059231.1_pt1 | contig 14437 bp, 13 predicted proteins | sample 356161 | NCBI WGS metagenome assembly CENJ01 (sample SAMEA2619531, study PRJEB7988) | marine metagenome | biome: marine biome (ENVO:00000447); feature: surface water layer (ENVO:00002042); material: "saline water (ENVO:00002010), including plankton (ENVO:xxxxxxxx)" | depth 5 m
CCAGTCCCTTATGACATGTTAAAGCATCCGAACTTTAGGCGCCTATCAGCTGATGCGGTTCGAGTTTGGCTGGAAATACATTTGGGTTATCACGGCATCAATAATGGCGAGATTGGCTTTTCGGTTCGGCAAGCAGCAGCTTGCTTGCACAGTGGTTTGGGAAGAGCATCGAAGGCAATCAATGAATTGACGGAAGCAGGATTCATAATCTGCATGCGCGACTCTAGTTTCAACGTGAAAAATCGTAGTAGTAGGGAGTGGATGCTAACAACTCAGCCAATGGAAATTGGTGCGGCAAGCAACGAATGGAAAAAAATCACGGTTCCATCTGAGTGACGCACAGTTCTGGTTTGGCAACTGTAGAACGTTCAGGCGATGGTAAGTCTTGGCCCTTAGTATCTGGATTGGTACTGCCAGCGCTAATTTTCCTCGACTACAGTTCTAGATTGGAAACACATATAATATACCACGCGCAGCGATCGACATTGGACACATCAGTGGAGCGGGACAACAAATGACAGAGACAAGCGAAGTCACAGTTGAGCCAAAAATGCCCTGGTCAGCTGTCATAGAAATGGGCAGGACGCTAACAATTACGGATTTGGAGGGTCAGCAGGCTGTAGATTTTCTTTGTTACGATGCGGACGACCTGACGGATAGGTTTTCAGCAACAAATACGATCAAGGTTCAAGGTAACATTTACATCGGAGAAGGCTCCGTTCTGAGAGCTGACAGTGGCAAGCCGCTCCTTACGGTCGTCAAGGATACTGTTGGAAGGCACGACACCATTTATGGTTGCTGTAGCAACCCAAACAACATGCTTCGTTATGGCGTTGAGACAACTGAGTCCTGCTACACAAATTTTGAAGCAGAACTCGCTCAATGGGGGATGGCGCGTGACGCAATAGTCCCTAATGTAAACTGGTTCATGAGTGTTCCTGTTTTAGAAAACGGCTCAGCGGGTGTTGCCAACGCAGAGCTTAAGCCGGGTAGTTTTGTTTCCCTGCGAGCGGAATGCAATGTGCTCGCAGTCCTGTCAAACTGTCCGCAAATGCATAATCCCTGCAATGGATATAACCCAAGTCCAATCAAAGTGACCATCAGTTAACATGACTTGATGAGTCATTCTGGTTTCGGTTGTTACAGATGAATTTTCAGAGCCGCTTCAAATTACTCTTTCGTTGAGTTTCGATGCTTTACCGTGAATCCATCAAGCGACTGGATCACTCTTAACCATAAACCCACAAAAGGCTCTATGGGTAAGCTTCAAACCTTTACCTGCAACCTTGCTTGAACACTGCACTGTGCCTGGAGCGCTATGGTCCAAACACAAAGTTTGAAGGTTCCACCGACCTTTAGCCACAGTTCACCGACCTCGAATCTGGATAAATTTCGCACGGTTGCGCTAAATTCAGGTTTAGAAGGCTGTTTTGAAGCAATTTAAAATGCTCCAACGCTGATGCGCTGTTGATTAGAACGAGTGCTGTGAAAAACAAAATTGGATTTTGCATGATTATTTCTTCTTGTCCATTGTTGGTCTTTAGCAGAGGATTTTAGAACAACCGTCCGGCAACAACAGAATTTTGGTCGAACTTTTTGGAGCAATTCCATGAATATTCTTCCGGCTATTGCCGCTGCCAAAGACGAGATGGTGGCCATTTATCGAGATCTGCACGCCAACCCGGAGCTTGGCTTTGAAGAAACTCGAACCAGTAAAATTGTTGCCGAAAAGCTCGCCGAATATGGTGTTGATGAAGTTCACACAGGATTGGGCAAAACTGGTGTTGTCGCTGTGATACATGGAAAATCGGCGGGTAATCGACGCATTGGCCTGCGAGCTGACATGGATGCATTGCCGATTGATGAAATAAGCGGTGTATCGTTTGCGTCACAAACATCGGGAAAAATGCACGCTTGTGGTCATGACGGCCACACAACGATGCTGCTTGGCGCTGCTCGGCACCTTTCAGAAACACGCGATTTTAATGGCACGGCTGTATTGATTTTCCAGCCTGCGGAAGAAGGCCTTGGCGGCGCGCGGCAAATGATTGCCGATGGGCTTTTTGAGAAATTTCCTGTTAACGAAATATATGGCATGCACAATTCCCCAAATGGGCGGCCGGGCACATTCGACATATGTAACGGCGTTGCGATGGCTGGCGCTATGTTCTTCGATGCACATATTCGTGGAGTTGGCAGCCATGCCGCTATGCCTCAACAGTCACGGGATGCCGTGATGATCGCCTCAACCCTTGTTGGCCAATTGCAAAGCATTGTCAGCCGAAATGTTGCGCCGCTTGAAAGCTGTGTTCTGTCCATTACGCAAATCCATTCCGGCGCAGCGTATAATGTGGTGCCGGAGACAGCTCATATTGCCGGTACCGTCCGGTATTTTCGTGATGAGGTATGTGCCCTTGCCACACAACGCATGCAAACTATTTGCAACGGCATTGCTGCTGCCTATGAGGTCGAGATTGATCTCGATACGCGTAATGTATTCAACGTGCTTGAGAACACCCCCGAACTATCGGATGCGTATGCCGATGCCGCAAGGGACATCGTGGGTTCAGGCAATGTTTCTGATAGGGCTACGCCTTCGACCGTCTCGGAGGATTTTGCAGATATGCTTCGCATGGTTCCTGGTGCGTATTGCCGTGTTGGTCACACCGGCACTAATGTCCTACATAGTCCTGCTTTCGTATTAGGTGAGGAGTTGCTGCCAATCGGGGCGTCTATCATGGCGCGTATCGTTGAAAAGCGTTTACCGTTGACTTAACGCGTCGTACCGGTTGCCTAGAAGTTTCTGCTCATCGCTTCATGCTACCAGTTACCAAATTATCAAGGGTTTGGCTTGACTTAGCCTTCAGAGTAACTCACGCCAGCCTGTCTTCGAGCCATTGCGCAACCAATAATGCGTTGGCGTCCTGCCTGAAACCGGCGATCACCTGAAAACCGACTGGGTAGCCTTCATCACTGGAGAGTCCCGGCACGTTTACCGCCGGCACCCCCAGAAGGCTCCATGTCCTGTTGAAAATTGGATCGCCTGTTCCATCTTCTTTCCTTGGCGGGATCCCTGGCGAGCTGGGAGTGATGAGGGCATCAAAATCGCTTGATAACTTGTCAAAGAGCATCCTCAAATTTTCCATTTTGGAAAGTGCGCGCTCATAGCTCTTATTTGATAATTCTTGTCCCTCCTTAAGAATTTTGCAGATCTGGTTGCTAAGGTAGGTCTCATAATTGGTAAATTCGAAGTGCAATGCCTCGTATGCCTGTTTGGCAAAGATGGTTTGGTGGACATTTTCAGCATCATGAAATTCTTTTGGCAAATTCACTTCAACCACTTGGACAGAAGAAGACTGGTGTGCAAGCAAATTTTCCAACTGGCTCCAGGCTTTGGCCAGCGTTTCGTTTCCACGGTCCCAGAATGGTGAGCGGCACAGCCCAATCCTAAGACTTTGTGGATTCATATTGGTCTCTGGTGCATTTTGCGCTTTTAAAATAGAGTACAGATCACGCGACTCCTGCACCGTTCGGGAGAACCAACCGATTGTATCGAAACTGCGCGCAAGCGACTTCACTCCTGAAAGATCAAAAGATCCCAATGACGGTTTAAAACCAACTACGCCACAATACGAGGCAGGTCTTATAATTGAACCAGCGGTCTGGGTGCCGACTCCAATATTTACCATACCTGCCGCTACAGCTGCTGCAGAACCGCTGGATGAACCGCCGGGCGTCCGACCCTTTGCTGCTGGATTTGCGGTTGCTGACGGCTTGAAAGTTGCAAACTCGGTCGTGACTGTTTTGCCGAGAATGAGCGCGCCTTTGCTTTTGAGCAATGACACAAACGCGGCATCCACTGACGGACTATAATTGATCGCTGCATCTGGTTGCTCGTAAATGGCTGAACCAAACCCGGTGCGGTAGCCGATAACATCAATGATGTCCTTGATACCGAAGGTGACGCCAAGTAACGGCAAAGCTTCAGCTTTGCCAGCCAACTCGATTCTCTGTCTACGGTGAGCGGAGTTGTTGATCTCCTGCCAGGCGTTTATGCCCTCGTCGCTAGCTCGCAAAATCGAAAGTGCTCTTTCAGACTGCATTTTCATGTTCACTCGTCTCGAATGCGCCACTACGATTGGCATACTGCACAAGTCAAACCTCGGAAAATATGGCAACCAAATGTGACCAAGTGTCTCTTTGGATAATATTCGGGTCTTTTTTTCGATTTATTAGTTGTGAAAGTTTCTCCTTGTGTCATCGTTCATTGAACTTTGTCTAAACAATAACAAAAATTCAACATGGAGAGGAACAAATGCTCAGGTCAAACAGACTGTTTACAATGTTGAGTGTTGCTGCGATCGGAATCTCAGCTTTCGCACTCCAGCTCGGACCAAAAGCCGCCTATGCAGCTGACAGCATCAAAGTTGGAATCCTGCTGCCGCTCAGCGGAGGTGTCGCGCCTATCGGGATCAACAATCGCCGAGGCCACGAGCTTGCCATTGAAGAAATCAATGCCAATGGTGGAATAGCCGCACTTGGCGGCGCCAAGCTGGAAATGATTGACGGTGACACTCAGGGTAAGCCTGAAATTGGAATTACAGAGCTCCAGAAGCTTGAGAGAAAAGGTGTAGTGGCCATTATGGGCGCCTACCAGTCAGGCGTTACATTCCCGGTTACACAGGTTTCAGAGAAGCTGCAGGTACCTTTCATCGACCCAGTTGCAATCGCCGACTCAATCACAAGCCGCGGATTCAAATATTTGTTCAAGGTGTCTCCGCAGGCGTCTTGGTATGCACGTGACCAAATCAGGTTTGTGAAAGAAGCTAGTGAAAAGGCTGGCAAGCCCGTAAAATCTGTAGTGTTGCTGCACGAGGATACGTTGTTTGGAAAGTCAACCGGGGACGGTCAGGTAAAAGCGGCAGCCGAATATGGCATTGAAGTTCTGGACCGTATCGCTTACCCGAAAGAAACCGCTGACATGACGGCTACTTTAGCCAAAATCAAGCAAATGAACCCAGATGCGGTGCTGCTTGTTTCATATTTGTCGGATGCGGTTCTGATCACCAAAACGATGAAAGAACTTGGTATCAACGCGCCGATCGTTGGCACTTCTGCTGGTCACATCGACCCAGCCTACATCTCCACTCTCGGTGCTGATGCAGACTATACATTTACCGTTGGTGAATGGGCCACTGACGTTAAGAAAACCGGTGTTGAGGAAATTGCCAAGAAATTCAAGGCAAAGTTCGGTATCGATATGAACGGACATGCGGCCGAAACGTATATGTCAACCTACGTGTTGAAGGATGCGTTGGAACGAGCCGGTTCCACAAACCGTAAGAAGCTTCGTGATGCTCTGGCCGAAACAAAGTTATGTGGGGATAAGAACATCCTTCCTTACGACTGCATCCGTTTTGACCAGACTGGCCAGTCACCCGAGGCCCAGCTGATTATTATGCAAATCATTGACGGTAAGCATAAGACAGTGTGGCCATTCGAGTCCGCTTCCGCTGACCTCAACTGGCCTGTTCCAGCCTGGAACGCGCGGTAGGTTAAACCAATCAAAACACAGTGCGATACGTCGCACTGTGTTACTCCTTAACCTGATGTCCTAAAACTTGCTGGCTGAACAATCGGTTCTATGTTTTCTGTTTATCTACAAGCCCTGATAAGCGGGCTGCTGATCGGCGGTGTGTTTTCCCTCATTTCGGTAGGGCTGACACTTACGTTTGGCGTCATGAAAATCAAAAATTTTGCCCATGGCGACTTCCTGATCGTTGGAATGTATTTCGCATTCTTTTGCTACACGCTGATTGGCATAGACCCTTACTTCGCTGCGCTGATCGGCGTCCCGCTGTTTTTTGGCATCGGCTGGATGCTACAGAAGTTCTTGATACGGCCTGTACTTGAAGCCCCTGAGACCATCAAAATCTTGATTACTGTCGGCATATCTCTGTGCCTTCAGAATATTGCCGTTTTCTTCTTCAGCTCAGATTACCAAACTGTCCAGGTAGCCTATGCGTCCAATACCATTGAAGTTTTGGGCGCTCGGATTAGTCTGACCCGTCTAGCGGCAACATTGGTAGCGGTAGTGATTGTTGTTGGGCTCTACCAATTCTTGATGCGGACTCGCACGGGCAGAGCAATAAGAGCAGTGGCAGAAGACGGAGACGGCGCGCGCGCCGTTGGTATCAACATAGACCGCATTTACATGACTGCCCTCGGCATTTCCACTGCATGCGTTTGCATCGCCGGTGCAATGATGACGCCTTTTTTCTACATCGCACCGACCGTTGGGATTTCGTTCACGCTTACGGCTTTTGTCGTGGTCGTTCTCGGCGGCCTAGGCAACCTGAAGGGCGCTTTGTTCGGAGGGTTCATCATCGGTGTCGTGGAATCGTTTGGAGAGATCCTTATGCCTGAAGCCGCGCTGAAACAAGTGGCCACCTTTACGATCTTTACACTGATTCTTCTGTTCAGACCAAACGGGCTGTTCGGCACAAAATTGACATAAAGCGGGATTTCTGATGGGCCTGAAACTCAAGACAAGCTATCTGGTATATGGCTCTGTGTTCCTGATCCTGCTGACCTTACCACTCTATTCGGAGGCATCATTCATTGTGACACTGATGCCGGATGGGCTTTCAGGGTCCGCGTTGCTGCACGTTTTCGTTCTGATTTTCATGTTTGGCTACCTGGCGAGCAGCTGGAACATTCTTGGAGGGTTTGCCGGTCAGTTATCCCTTGGCCATGCCGCATTCTTCGGAATAGGAGCTTATACATCTTCGCTCCTTTATGTGCATTTCGGGCTTTCGCCGTGGATTGGCATGTTTGCAGGCGCAGGTGTGGCAACAGTGGTTGGCTATGGTCTTGGTTTCATAAGTTTCAAATATGGGCTACGGGGGCCATTTTTTGCACTGGTGACAATTGCCTTTGCCGAGATCCTGAGGCTGCTTGCCCTCTATTTCGATTTCACCGGTGGGCCACTTGGGCTACTTATCCCGCTGGCTAGCGAATACACTTTCTGGGAATACCAATTTCTTGAAAAGGAGCCTTATTATTACATTGCTTTTGGATTAATGCTGCTTGGCATTTTGGCTTCGGCATGGGTGTCGTCGTCCAAGTTCGGTTATTGTTTGCGTGCCATTCGAGAGTCCGAGGAGGCGGCCGAGGCGCTGGGCATCCACGCAATGTTTAACAAGATGCATGCCGTTGCCCTTTCGGGTGCGCTTACAGCTCTGGCCGGTACTTTCTACGCCCAATACACCCAGTACATTGTGCCGGACGACGTTATCAAGCTGGCGCTGTCAATTGAGATCATACTTTTTGCTGTGATTGGCGGAAAGGGAATGGTGATGGGGCCGGTAGTGGGCACTTTCCTACTTGTTCCAGTAGGGGAAATGACCCGCGTCATATTTGAAGGTGGCGGGACCGGTACTTCTCTCGTGGCGCTGCTAAACGAAAAAGTTCCAGCGCTTGACAAGCTTGTGAACTATGTCGGGTACCTCGCCAGTGGTGGTGGTGGTGGTCTGGCCATACTGCTTTATGGAATCATCCTTGTTGTTTGCTGCCTGGTATTGCCGAGGGGCGTACTTCCTGCCTTTATCAGGCCGGGAGCGGGAATGGAGCGGGCGAAATGACCACGAACTTGCTTGAAGCGAAAGGCGTTACGAAGCGCTTCGGTGGGCTGATAGCTGTAAACCAGGCGTCGATGACAGTAAGGCGCGGGGAAATCACCGGTCTGATCGGCCCGAATGGCGCTGGCAAAACAACCTTTTTCAACCTTCTATCAGGTTTCATGACACCTGATGACGGTGATATCAGATTTAAGGGCCAAAGACTAAATGGCATGCGCCCTTCAAACATCTGCAAACTTGGCATGACGCGGACCTTTCAAATTGTTAAACCTTTTCCTGAACTTAGCGTTCTAGAAAATGTCATGATCGGTGCTTTCAACTCAACAGCCAGCACGGCAAAGGCACGCGAAATTGCTTACCGTGTTTTGGAATTGGTTGAATATGCCGAATATGCCGAATACCCGGCCGGTGCACTTCCTGTTGCTGGGCGAAAGCGCATTGAGGTAGCCAAAGCGCTAGCTACCAAACCGGAACTCCTCCTGCTCGATGAGGTCCTTGCAGGCCTCACACCCACGGAAATGTGGGGTATGATTGATGTTCTCGGAAAGGTAAGGGACTCTGGGGTAACAATCGTCATCGTGGAACATGTTATGGCCGTGATCATGTCGCTTTGTGACAGTATCGTTGTCATCAACCATGGCGAGAATATCGCCTTTGGAACACCTGATGAAATTTCCAACAACTCCAAGGTTTTGGAAGCCTATCTTGGCAGTGACTTCCAAAATGCAAACTAATACGCAACGGGATAACCAATGTTAGAGTTGAGGCAAGTCTCATCCGGCTACGGCGACATAGAAATCGTCAAGGGCCTGTCATTGAAACTGGACCGTGGCAGCATAACTACAATCATCGGCTCCAACGGGGTTGGTAAAACCACGACCATCCGAACCATTGCCGGTTTGAATGATGCGTGGAGCGGTTCGATCGTCTTCAATGGCAACGAGATCCAGAATGAGCCTTCACACAGGCGCGTAGAGATGGGGCTGGTGATGGTGCCGGAAGGCCGCAGGCTTTTCCCATCATTGACAGTGTGGGAAAACCTCAATCTCGGAGCTTTCAATGACGCTGCGGCCGAGAAGTCGGAAACCACGATTGCGTCGGTTCTCGAGCTATTTCCTCAGCTCAAGACCCGTCTCGATCAGTTTGCCGGCACATTGAGTGGGGGCGAGCAGCAGATGGTTGCAATCGGTCGCGGCCTGATGAGTGAGCCGAAGGTTTTGATGCTGGACGAGCCTTCCCTCGGCCTTGCGCCTCTGATCGTGCAACAGATCTTTGAGCTCATTGAAGAGGTGAGACGCCGCGGCACGACCGTTCTACTGGTTGAACAGAACGTTCAGAAATCCCTGCGGATATCAGATTATGCTTGGGTGATGGAAAACGGGAATGTGTCGCTGAACGGCACGGGGGAGGAACTGATAAACAACCCGGACGTGAAAAAGGCTTATCTTGGCCTTTGATTTGTTTCAGAGCCAAGTGATCATAATGCGGAGTTTTTGTTCAATCCCCCGGTGGTTATCAATGCGTGAGGGATTGCTGAATGACACCTGACACAACCTACAACGTGGCCGTTGTCGGTCTGGGTATAGTCGGCAGCCGGACTATTGAACTTATGCGCCGGCATCCAAGGTTTTCCGTTGAATGCGCTTTTGATCTCTCGGAAGAGGTGCGCAGCATCGCTGCGCAGACTTTTGCTGGTGTAGACGTCCTTCCAACGTTGGAAGAGGTCTTTTGCAGGGACGGTATACACATCGTCTACATCGCCACACCGCCTGCCGCCCATGCTGACATAGCACGCATGGCCATTGGCAGAAACTGGGGTGTCTTCTGCGAAAAGCCTCTTGGCGTAGATAATGATGACAGTGAAAATCTCACTGCAGAAATCAATGCCACAAATGTTGCACAAGCTATAAATTTCGTTTTCTCTGGCGCTCCGTCTGCGCATGAAGCAAAGAAACAGATCGATGCCGGCCTGATTGGTGACATTTTGGGAGCGGAACTGATTCTGAAATTTTCAGCCTGGCCACGCGGCTGGCAGGCCGGGGCGGCGTGGCTGAACGAGCAAAGTCAAGGCGGCATGATTCGGGAGGTGGGCTCGCATTTCGCTTATTTGACGAAGTTGCTGATCGGCCAACCAGAGGTGACGCAAAGGCCGATCATCGAATATCCCGCATCAGGGCAAGCAGAGACGTCAGTGATGGGAGTTTGGAATGCAGGTGAGTGCAGGGTTTCAGTCAACGCGCGTGTGGGCGGAGTTAGGCGCGATATCGTCCGGTATCGCCTGCTTGGCACAAAGGCCAGCATGGTGCTTGAGGATTGGTATAATTTAATTCTGGAAAAGCCCGATGGCGAAATCCAGCTTTTGGACCCCAAGGAGGCACAGCGGCAGGTCGCCTATGAACGCCAGCTAGACCTCTTAGCCGCTCAACTGGATGATGGCGAAAAAAGGCTCGCCGACTTCAATGACGCGCTCGATGTTCAGCGTTTGATCGAGCGTACTCTCAAGTACTGAGCTTTAGCCAGTCGATTAGCCTGCTTGAATCAACGCTTTCAGAGTTACATAAGGTGTCACAGATGTCGAAATGTGCGCCATCCTCAATAATGTATAATTTGCAATCGCTTCCCGATCGTGTGAGTTGTGTGAAAAGTTCCACGGACTGATCTATCCAGCCCGAGGGCTCCCGGCTCCCAATCACGAAGTAGTAGCGGCCATTAGTTGGGGGAGGGTATGTCAGCAGATTTAGTCCCTTAGCTTCTATCTCGTCGAACCTTATATCGCGATTGGCCGAAATATGCCGCACAACTTCGGTTTCGATAATTGGTGAAATCGCCACGACACCGCGCAAGTGGGGCATTATGGCCTTGTCCTTTGACACAGAAAGGGCCAGATGCGCACCCGCCGAATGCCCCATCAGTATGATGCTGCTGATCGGCTGCGACGGTGCGGCGGTAGCGAGAGTTTTTAAGATTTGGCGAACAGCCATGACCGCGCAGGCTATGATTTCCGTCACTTTAACTTCGGGACACAACGGGTAATTGACGTTAAATACCTCGAATCCTGCACTGGTTAACCCGTGGACGTGGCAACGCATATCGGCCTTATCCAGTGAGCGCCAGTATCCACCATGAAAATTAATGATGATCGGCGCGGTTTGGTCGCGATCCTCGGGTATGTGCTGGTCATACCGCATCAAAGGATGCGGTCCGTATTCAACATCAAATTGACCGCCCATGCGTCTCAGCAAAATGTCTGCCTCTTTCGATGCAACTGCCCAGGCATTCAGCTGTCTTTCCGTTTCGGCACCAAGAAACACCCTAGGATTAAATTGGTTCTCAAGATCGTAATTTATCCAGTCTCGCCAAGTCATTTTTCTTGCCATCCAAATTCAAGAGAAAAGCTGCGTCTGCCAAGTCACCCGAGATGACGTTTCAGTGTACTGGCCCCGAGTTCACTAACATTTCTTGCCTGTATTCCAAGCTGCCCTGCATCCCGCGAGGACGCGTTGCCATCTAAGTGCCGGCGGTAAACGCCCTGTAATATTGATGCGAAGCGGAAGAGTTGGAACGCAATCAAGGCCTCCCAATGTGGTGGCGCGGGTGCGCAAATGGCGTTGCAGTAAAGTTTCAAAAGCTCTTGCTCTGTTGGAATGCCGAGCAATTCCCGGTTTTTTTGGCCAAGACCGTTGATCGGCCAGTCTGAACCCATCCTCAGCATTGCACACCAGTAACTCAGATCTATGAATTTGGGGCCGACGGTGCTTAGTTCCCAGTCGATTATTGCAGCGATTTCGACATGGTTTCGAATGATAAGGTTGTCCAGCCGGAAATCACCGTGGATAACGCAGGAGCCCTCGAGATCCGGTTTCAGATAGTCAGCGAGATTTGCAAGGAGAAATTCCATATGGGGCATTTCACCAGTCTCGCTGGCGCGATATTGTTTCGACCAGAGATTGAACTGGCGTTCTAGATAATTCGAGGCGCGGCCAAAATCCTCCAGACCCAGTTCCACAGGGTCCAGCAATGACATGTTTGCAAGCAGCTTTGCCTTGGCTATGTAGAGGTCGCGGCGAGATGTCTGCGTGTGTTCGGGCAAGGATGGATCTACGTGCGAGCGGCCAGGAATTTCTGCCATCAAGAAGAATTTGGTGCCGATGACACTTTCATCGGAGCATTCTATGAGCATTTCGGGCACTGGGATTACAGATTGTCCCAATGCCTTCATCACCTTAAATTCGCGATCTACGGCATGGGCTGATTTCAAGATAGTTCCGGGTGGTTGCTTGCGAAGCACGCAGGACTTCGTTTGTTCGCCAGTCTCGAGCGTTATTCTGTAGGTTGGGTTCGACTGTCCGGTCGGGAACTTCTCAATCAAGACTGGCGTACCCAGCGCCGGCATTGCATAATCAATCCAGTCGGACAGCCCGCGTAAAATGTCATCCGGATGAATTTCCGGAAGCTTTTTGCTCATGCCTTCAAACCCTCATTTTCAACTGTCCACATGATGGCTGACGAGGACGTATGTATCCAAGTTCACGCGAACAAGAAACAACGAAGCGATATGATAAGATTAGTCTTAAGTTAGCATTTACTTGACAGCAAAAGAATTGAATTACTGGCATCGTCAGGGGTGCCTTGCGAGACATAATAGGGGTAGGTTTTCGATCACATGGACTTCTCACTGGAACAAAACCTTCAGGACGATGTGGGTAAGGCTAGGCAGTTCGTCAGGAACAGGCTACTTCCCTTGGAAAAGTTGCCGGAGAGCTTCGACGAGCATGAGAATATCCGGCTTGACCTATTGAATGATCTGCGAAATGAAGTGAAGGCTCTAGGCCTTTGGGCACCGCAAATGCCGGTTTCAATTGGTGGTCTTGGTTATGGCCCTGTGGGCATGGCGGCGTTGTATGAGCAGATGAACTATTCTATTTTTGGGCCTGTCTGTTTCAACTGCGCTGCGCCTGATGACGGCAATATGTATATTCTCAACAAGGTCGGGACAGAAGAGCAGAAGCAGATCTGGCTGCAGCCTATTGTATCTGGCGACGCGCGGTCGTCATTTGCGATGACGGAACCGGCCCCCGGTGGCGGCTCTGACCCCGGCATGATCCGGACCACGGCAGAACGGGTTGGCAGCAAATGGGTAATCAATGGCACCAAGTGGTATATCACCGGAGCCGGAGTTGCCTCTCACTTCATTGTGCTCGCAAGAACAGGCGTTGAAAGTTCTAATGCGCTGACTGCATTTCTTTTTCATCGAGACGAACCAGGCTGGGCCATCAAGCGCAGGATTGGGATAATGGGCCCGGAGGAGCATGGTGGGCATTGTGAGTTGATATTTAATGGGTTGGAACTTGATGACAGTCGTATTCTCCTAGGCGAAGGTCAGGGGCTGAAAGTTGCGCAAATTAGGCTAGGCCTGGCAAGGCTGACCCATTGTATGCGGTGGCTTGGGCTGGCGCAAAGAGCGATCGATATTGCTAGCGCCTATGCAAGTGAACGCTCCGGTTTTGGCATGAAATTGATTGATCGCGAAAGTATTCGATTGAAACTTGGCAAAGCTGCAATGGATGTTGAAACCGGGCGTGTCATGACGATGCGGGCGGCTTGGCGTATCGAGCAGGGTTCGAAAGCGCGTCAGGATGTCTCAATAGCAAAGATAGTTGTCTCTGAATTGCTAAACCGCGTGGTGAGTGACGCAATCCAAATTTGTGGCGCAAAAGGTTATTCCAAGGATTTGGTTCTTGAATGGATTTATAGATATGGCCGGCAAGCACTTTTGGTGGATGGATCGACTGAAGTCCACGAAATGGTTATTTCGAATTTTATGTTGAAGGATGACCAAGACTTTTGGTGCTGGGGTAGAGGAGCGGATTAGATAACTCAAAACACGATGTTCACCATGACCCAAATACTTTTTGTGCATCGGTCTGGTGAAATCGTTTCTAGTACAACCGGGTCATGAATTCCGAGACCCCCACTGGGAGGAACAGCTAGGGCTTTCCGTTAGCTGTCGAAGGACAGCAAATCTTTTCGATAATGTTGGTATTCTAGCTTTGATCGCTTTTTCAAGAAGCGAAGCGCTGAAGCTTTCATGGGTTTGATTTCTCTTTTCAGCGGGCCTGCAAGATTGGATTGGCGAACTGCCAACGCAGGATCCGCAAGCAAATCCGCACTCTCGTTACGACAGGCCTACTAATCTATCGTGATAACATATACTGCTAAGAATGCAGATCATCAGTGCAAATATTGCATCACGCACAGGGATTTGGATAGCAATGGAACCTACAAAAGCACGCTCTGCCAATGGCCAATTCCCAAAGGGCTTCTCGGGCAATCCCGGTGGTCGCCCTCGCGATGAACAGAAGGTTGCAGAATTAGCGCGCTCATACACCAGAGAAGCGGTTGAGACGCTTGCCGAGTTGATGCGTAGTGGCAACGATGAGCGAGTGAGAGGCACGGCAGCGCAAGCATTGCTTGATCGTGGCTGGGGCAAGCCGAAGGTCGAGGTTGTGGGTGATGAAGCAGGCTATGTGCAAGCGCTAAGGGCAGTGGCAGCAGAGCTAGATGAAAAGCCTGATAACAGGCTGGTGTAGGGATTTGGAAGTTTTCAGCTTGGCGAAAAGAAGTGCTACTTGTGACCAGTAATGCAGGAATATTGTAGATATTACGTAGATACATCTAGTCTGAGCCCATCGAATATTTAATACAAAATATTGTTTATATTGTATTTAATTATGGTTTTTGAGATTCCACCGCTACAATGGCATTGTAGAGGTCAGCGGTTCGATCCCGCTTAGCTC
>CENJ01170580.1_pt1 | contig 14417 bp, 16 predicted proteins | sample 356161 | NCBI WGS metagenome assembly CENJ01 (sample SAMEA2619531, study PRJEB7988) | marine metagenome | biome: marine biome (ENVO:00000447); feature: surface water layer (ENVO:00002042); material: "saline water (ENVO:00002010), including plankton (ENVO:xxxxxxxx)" | depth 5 m
TCAAAGGCCGAGGTTTTGAATTCGGCGCCGACACTGGCCCGTTGGTGACCGTAATCGACATTATAGTCGAAGAAGGCGTTGACCCCGGTCATGACCGTTTCGTCTTCATTCAGGTAACGCTGGCCAACACCAACATTCAGCACCGTATGGCCGTTGGTGTTTGTGGCGCTGCTCTGCATGAAGGTCTGACGCGAGTCAGTGCTGCCATAATCCAGACCGGTGACATTGCTGATCTGATAGCGGGCATCGCCGTTTTTAACGCCACTCAGGCTGATGCTGGTGCGTGAATTCTCAACATTGTTGTCGATTGCCGCGGCGGCGGAGTCCGCCAGTGCGGTCGATGCTGCCTCGGTTGCCGAGCCCAGAAGGCTGCTGGCGGCGTCATCGCTCTGCGCGGCCTCTGCGACAGCTTCCGACGCTGCCTTGCCGGCCACCTCGGCCTTGTCATCTGAGCCGGTGAGATAATCAACAGTCCGGTCATATGCCGAACAGCCCGCCAGAAGTCCCGGGGCTGCCACCAGCCAAATCAACTTACGCATTTACATACCTCGTTATGATGCGTCACCACCGTCGGTGGTACCTGATTCCATTGAAGTTCAATATTCGGGATTATTGTATTAGATTAATGATAAATTGAAGAAATGGTGCATGTAAAGACTTGCATCATATGTAGCCGGGGTTCTTGTGAGGGTTTGTCATGTCTACAGGTATTATAACCAGCTTCACGCTGGTCGATTTTCCAACGGAAAACGACATGACGGCTTTCTTTGTTTTCATGGAAAAGCACACTGAGGCGCTCGCCGCAGAATTGCGCGCGAATGGTATGACCAAATTCTATGTGACCAGAGTGTTCAACAAGGATGGCAAATTCACCATTGGAAACTGGCTGGAATATAAGGACAGTGACTCCTACGCAGCATGTGAAAAGATCTGGGCCAGATTCACAAGCGAGGTTTCCAACAAGTCAGGATTGGTGGGCAAGATCGCGCCGCACAGGTGCATCGTCCAGTATGACTACAGTTAGGCTGATGCGCCGGTCTTGACCACCGCCGTCAGATTGCCGGCTTCAGCAGCCCAAGCAGCGCGGCCTTCCCCTGTTTCTAAAGCGCCAGAACAATCAACGTCATGTCGTCGCGTTGTTCATATTCGCCCTGATACTCCTCGATCGCTGCCATCAGCCGTGCGGAATCAAGGCGTGATGAGCCAGCGTCGTCGACAAGCGCCTGTTCAAGCATCATCTTCAACCGCCGGCGTCCAAGTGACAGTCCCTTTGGCCCGCCTTTCTGGTCGAGGATTCCATCCGAGACGATCACCAGACAATGCGCATTCGACAAATCCAGCTGCCGTGTCTGGTATGTTGGGGCCGGGTCTGCTTTTTCCTTGCGATATCCGATGCTGGCTTCATCACTGTCGAGCTCTGCAAACCCGTCATCAAGCTGCGCGAATACCTTGAAGTTGGCGGCGGCGTAGAAACTGGGCTCGCCGGGCCGGTAATCCAGAAGGAAGGCGTCCATGCCGTCATTCGATGAGGAACGGCTGTCGGAATTCACCTCCGCCCGAATGAACTCATCAACATGCGACAGGATTGTGCCCGCGCGGCTGTGCCCGGTATCCCCCTCATCCGCCTTGCTTGCCTCGACGCCGGCATCGAGCGCGCGCTCGGCAAGAAGCGTCATAAAGGCGCCCGGCACACCATGGCCGGTGCAATCATAGACACCAAAGATGGCGCCGGAATCGTTATCGCGCCGGCGCATGAAATACGCATCACCACCGACGATATGTTGTGGCCGCCAGAAGATGAAACTGCCGGGAAACGCCTGCTCGACAGCATCCTCGGATGGCAGGATGGCGCTCTGGATGCGTGCCGCGTAATTCAGGCTTGAAATGAGATTGCGGTGTTTTTCCTCAAGCTCGGCCTTGGCTTCGTTGGCGAGTTTCTTCTGGCGCTCCAGTTGATTTGCGAGCGATTTCCGCAAGTTCGCCTCGAGGCGTAATTTTGCGTTTTCCTTTTTCAGATCGGCCAGTTCGTCGCTCATGTGTTCCGCGCTTCTTCTAAAGGTTAGTAAATCGTCAATCGCTGACATTCATGGTAATCAAGAAGCATAATCTCGTTCAGCGCTCGCGGTGAGGGCTGCCTGTCGGCGCATCAGGATTGGAAGGCAGAGTCACCCGGCATCCATCTGGCCGACTATCGACCCGAAGATGACCTTGAACTGCTCTGACTGATCGTCAAGCCGGTCAATGATCACGTCATGGTCCAGCTTCACCAGCGTGGTCGTCAGTGACGCGATGTAGGTGTATTTATAGGCCTGCTGGTTCAATACATTGGCGATGCCCAGCATTTCATTCTCGGCATAGTCATGCGTCTTGTCGTCGATATCCGCGCGTGTCAGCCTGCCATGTCGGACAAGAAAGAAATGGTCGGCTTCGGTGCCGGCCATGACCGCAACTTCACCTTTGTAAAGATGGACCTGTTCCATCAGCTTGGTGCTCCTTCCTGAGCGATTGCGACCCTCACCGCGGACGCTTTCATTGTCATGGCCATGATTTTGTCCGAATCTTCCAGCATAGCGCTGACCCGGTCTATGGGGATCAGCAAAAGTTCCACGTCCGTCACGCCGGTGCATGTCCGCGAATGACGCGATCCGGTCAGAAGATCAATCAGGCTCAGCATATCTCCATCTTCCCTGGTCAGCGGGGCCTTGCCTTTCGCCTCACAGCGAACCTTGCCCTCGATGATCAGGAAGACATTCTTGCAGGGCTCGCCTGCAGAGAACAGCACGTCGCCAGCCTTCAGGTGAGCCCGCTCACCCATGCTTTTGAGCGCATCTTTCAGGCTACCGCTGCTCACATCTCCTCCTCAATGACGGTGAACTCCAGATCCGGCACAGCGCGCGCAAAGCGATTGCCATGGTCGATCATTTCGTCATCCTCGGGGTCGGCCACCCAGGCGATGCGATGCCCAACCGGTGCCGAGGCAATGAGGCGGATGATCTCCAGAATCTTGCGGGACGAGCCGCTGTTGAAATATTGAAGCTCGAACCTGATTTCTGTCGGCGGCGAATCCGGCTGCCCGAGGATGCCGGACAGCGATTCGATGATCGGGTCGAACGCCGCCGTCACATCTTCCGGATAGGCTTCACCATTGATGGTGATCAGGCTGGCATCGACGTCATGGCTGACGCCAGGCATTCTGTTGGACTTTTCATTGATAATGGTCATGACGTCTCGACGATCAGATGGTAGCGCGCATGATGAGAAGGAAATCATCATCCTGTGGGGAGAAATCAAAGGTAAGGTTGCTTGTCTGTCGGCGAATTTCGAACAGACCAAGCCCGGCACCTTTCTCGGAGCCGGTGATTTGATTGAGAAGCTGCTCTTCATAGGCAGCGTCGATATCTTCATCCGTCATTTCCATAAGCGTTGTCAGGCGGCCTTCAAAATCGGGCTTTTTGTCGGCAAGGACCGTGGTGACGGAAATCACGTCAAACACATTGTCCTCCATCTGCTGGATGAAAATGCTGCCGAACCCGGCGCCGTCGCGCGTGCCTTCAATCTCCATCCGCTTGCCGGAATAGAAAATGATGTTCTGCGCTGACTCGACGAAGACGGAGAAGACCTTGCGAGATTTCCGGGTCTTCATCGAGCCTGACTCGAAGATCGCCTTGATACCCTGGGACACGCCCTCAAGAGTCTGGTCAGACATGAAGCCGCTGTAGGATATGAGGATGTTGGCGGACTCCATCTCCGCCATCGTGTCTTTCACATTGAACTTTTCATTCATAAAAATGCACTCGCTCATATTGACACAACAACACTCTATCGTTGAGAGCCCGACATTCCAAGAGCAGACTGTCGGTCGCGGCGCAAAAACTGAGTGAGATCCCGTCGGTCATTGACATTCTGCCCGCACGTTCCTCACTATATCGTTGTCTAAAGTAAGGTGGTTTTTGTGATGGAAAAAAGACATTTCATGGCGACGCACACTTGGGTCAGCGATGAAGCCCGCGACCAGCTTCTCGCCGCAACATCCGGGATGAGCGACAAGGATTTCTTCGCCAGCCTGAAAACCGAAAATGCGGAAACATTGGCTCACTGGATGGGGCAGGGTGATTTCTTCTTCTGCCATTGGTACGCAACCGATGCCGACGCCATCTTCGAATCTCTGGAAGCCTCAGGCATGAATGACCTGATCGTAACAATGCCTTCGGAAATGCAGCGATATATCAGCTGCGAGAAGACAAGCGGACAAATACTCATTAATCCCTTCAATGCTGACCCGTCAACGGACGGGTGATTGAGAACGTCGTCCGGGCCGGATATCCTGCCTGAAGGACCCTGCCTGAAGGACCCTGCCTGAAGGCAGGGAACTGACAGACCCAGGTGGCGAAATTGCAATGACAGGATTTGCTGATGGATGAAGAGGTTTGGGCGGTCATTAAATACATGCCGAAGGAAGGCTGCGAGGACGAATTCATCGAGGCTCTGAAGCGGCTGGATATGAGCCATGTCATGTCGAACCGTTACGTCAAAGCCTATAGTGGGGAAATCCTGCAGATCGTTCAGTCGAGGAGTATTGACGAGATCATCGAGGGACAGCCGAGGGGGTTGACCTGGCTTGATTCAGTCTCGCATCTTCTTGATTATTATGGGGAAAGTCGAACAGACGCAATCACCGGCATTGTGATCACGGACGACTGAACCCGACCAGGAAAAGCGAACAGACTGCCATGCCAGGAAATCGAGGTTGCGGTATCGCTATCAATGAAAGGAAATCAGATGTCCAGGATTTGTATCGTAACGGGTGCCTCGCGCGGAATAGGGCGTGGCATTGCCAAAATTCTCGCAGAAGAGCGTTCGGCGATTGTATACGCCACCGCACGATCCAAGCAGGCTCTGGATGAACTGGCAGCGTCAGTCAAGGACGGTACCGGCGTCATACACCCCCATGTGCTGGACCAGTCTGACGATGAGGCTGTGAAGGCATTTGTCGCAACCGTGTCGCAAAAGGAAGGGCGAATCGACCTTCTGGTTAACAGCGCCTATGGCGGGTTGACAGCGATGACGCCGCATTTTGGCAAACCGTTCTGGGAGAGACCACTTTCGGTTTTTGATGCCTCGATGGATATCGGCCTGCGAAGTGCCTATGTCATGAGCGCCTTTGTGGCACCGCATATGGTCAGCCAGAAGTCCGGCCTCATGGTCCAGATTTCGAGCTTTGGTGGATATAGCTATCTTTTCGATGTCGGCTATGGGGTCGGCAAGGCTGGTCTTGACCGTCTCAGCGCCGACATGGCAACCGAACTGAATGCCCATGGCGTCCGTTCGCTGACGCTGTATCCTGGCGGGGCTGTCACCGAGGTCGCGCAATTCCCGGGTGGCGAGACGCCGGCTTTCGCAGGCAGAGCGGTGGCGGCATTGCTTCATGATACGCCGGATGACGCGTTGACGAGCCTCAACGGCAAGGTTGTCCTGACGATGGAACTTGCCCTGAAACATGGCTTCACGGATCTGTCAGGCGCGTTGCCGGACGGACCGTTCTCAAGTCAGCAGGCCGCTGAAAATGCGCGCGCCGCATTGATGAACACCCCGTTCCAGTACGACCGGGATGGCAAGATCCCGAATCCCGATGAAAGCAATAATCCGGATGCGGCGGGTCTCTTTCCGGGGGTTTGACCTCCAGAGCACCCGTGATGTGCCCCGTGCTTTTCCCCTTGCCTTGCGTACAGGCCGGTGAAAGCAGGGTATTACCTGTCGGATTCCTTGTTGGACCGTGGACATTGCTCTCCCAGAGTAATCGGAACACCGTGATTGTGCTGTCATGGCGAGCGCAGGACACGACAGGCAAGGGCTGATGTGCATATGTTGATGCCGGTGCTGGCAAAGTTCATTGTCGATGAATATCCGTCGGATGCGGCGGTCAGTGTCGCGGTCCCGGCTGTCGCCGACGGCTTTGGCTGCATTCTTGCCGGTGCCAGCAGCGAGGTGGCGATGAGGCTGGCAGAATCATTGCCTGGTCAGGGCGCCGGGTGGTCGTCTCTTTTCGGCACAGGCAAATCCATAACACCTTCCTACGCCGCGCTGATCAATGCCGCGGCAGGGCATGCATATGATCTTGATGATTGGGAAGAACCTGGCAATACGCATCCGACAATTGTGATCCTCCCGGCGCTTCTTGCTGCTGCCAGTGTGGCGGCCGACCGGGGTGTAATATGTTCCGGCAGCGATCTGCTGGCGGCCTATTGTGTTGGCACGGAAATCATCATGCGGACCGGTGAAGCCATCACGCTGTCGCATTATGAGCGCGGGTTTCACGCCACCGCGACTCTTGGCGCGATAGGGGCCGCCGCGGCGTCGGCGCGCCTGCTCGGCCTTGACGAGACCGCGGTGTCTCATGCGCTGGGGCTCGCTGCATCGCAGGCAACAGGCTACACCCTGCAGTTTGGCACCAATGCCAAGCCCCTGCAGGCCGGCTGGGCAGCGCGAACGGGCCTTGAGGCCGCCTGCATGGCTGCCGCCGGCATCACGTCAAATCCAGATACATTGACCAGCGCCCGCGGCTTTGCCGGGCTGATGGGCGTTCATGATGAGGACCGGCTCGCGATGATGACAACGCGGCTGGGTCGGCCCTGGGCGCTCGATGAATATGGCCTGGTGCTGAAACCCTGGCCATCATGCGCCTATACGCACCGCGCCATGACAGCGGCCGCCGCGCTGCACCCCGCCATCGCCGGCAGCATCAGGCAGATTTCGCAGATCAAGGTGACGATGGTGGATTTCCACTATGCAATCCTGCCCTTTCATGACCCGCGCAACCGGACCGAAGCCCTGTTTTCGCTGCCGGCATGTGTTGCCCAGATGCTGGTGACCGGGCAGATGACCCTGGCGGATGGCGAGAACAATTTCTGGGACCATGGCGATGTCGCGTTCCTGATTTCGCGAACAGAGGTAGCGGCGAACAGCCCGCAAAGGCCGGAATACAACTACGATCCCGAGCAGCCGGATATCCTGCAGGTCAGATTGCAGGATGGCACGATTCTGCAAGAGGCGGTGCCTTATCCGCTTGGTGCGGCGCAGAACCCCATGAGCCAGACCCAGCTGGCGGAAAAATTCAGTGGCTGCACAAAGCTTCCGATATCGGCTTTCGATGCCCTTCTCGAATGGCATGAATGCCGCGACGTGATGGAATTCTTTGCAAATGTCGGTGGGCGGGACAGTTAGATGACCAGGATCCTTGCCCTTGGTGGTGATGGCATCGGCCCCGAAATCCTTGATCAGGGGCTTCGCGTCCTGAGGCATATTGCCGGAATCATCGGACTTGCCATCGACATTGATCATGACGTTCTGCATGGCGCGTCATGGGACATGCATGGCACTTTCTGTACCAAGGAGGTGCTGCGCAAGGCACGGTCAAGCGATGCTGTGCTAGTCGGGGCGGTGGGCGGCCCGCAATGGGATGACATCCGCGTGCCTGGCGGGGCCGAATGCCAGGATGGGCTGATGTATCTGCGCCACCATCTGCAAAGCTATCTGGGGCTGCGCCCGGCGCGGGCATGGCCACGCCTCCTGGACAGGACGCCATTTCGCGCCGGTCTGGTGGCGGGAACGGATATCCTGATCCTGCGCGAGATGTGCGGCGGGGCGATGTTCGCAACTGAACGCGGCCAGCGTATCACCGATGGTCGCCGGCAAGGCTATGATCTGACCGCCTATGATGAGGAAGAGGTGAGGCGCTTTGCCGTCGGCGGCTTCGAGATGGCCCGCCGCCGCAGTGGCAAAATGGTCAGCTGTGACAAGTCCAATGTCATGGAAAGCTATAAATTGTGGCGGGCGGTGGTTTCAGAACTCGCGGCAGATTACCCCGATGTGCAGTTTGAAAACATGCTTGCGGATAATTGCGGCTATCAGATGCTGATGCGCCCGCGCGATTTCGATGTGGTGCTCTGCTGCAATCAGCTTGGTGATATTTTCAGCGACGTGACTGCCAGCCATGCCGGCTCTCTTGGCATGCTGCCCTCGGCCTGTCTCATGGATGTGCCAAAGGGCCATCCGGTGAAGGGAATCTATGAAAGCACCTCAGGCTCGGCGCCTGACATTGCCGGCAAGGGCATCGCCAACCCGGTCGGGATGATCCTGTCTGTCGGGATGATGTTCGAATATACGCTGTGCCGTCCGGAGATTCACAAGGCCATTGAGCACGCCATCGAATCCGCCTTGAATGAGGGCTGCATGACCCGTGATGTCGGCGGCAGACTGTCGAGCATCGAGATGACGGATGCGATTATGCAGAGGCTGTCTCTATGAGGCAGGAGTTCGACTATGTGATTGCCGGCGGCGGATCGGCCGGATGCGCGCTGGCGGCACGCCTTGCCGAGGACAGATCGGTCACGGTGGCGGTGGTCGAGGCCGGCGGCAAGGGACGAGACCTGTTCATTCGCATGCCGGCGGGAAACGGGTTCGTTTTCGGCAATCCGCGGCTTGACTGGGGGTATGAGTCAGCACCACAACCCCATCTTGGCGGCAGAACCATCTATTACCCCCGCGGCAAGGCGCTTGGCGGCTCGTCGATTGTCAACGGGATGATCTATATGCGCGGCGTGCCGGCGGATTATGATGGCTGGCGGCAGATGGGACTGCAAGGCTGGGGCTATGATGACCTGCTGCCCTATTTCCTGAGGTCCGAGGCTTCTCGAGACCGCAAAGACGAGTTCCATGGCCGGTCCGGGCCGCTGCGATGCGAGCCAGCGGCGAATTTTGGCATTCTCGACCAGGCCTTCATCGACGCGGCGGTCGCCGCGGGTCATGATCATCTCGATGATTTCAACGGCCGGCACCGCACCGGCGTTGCCCGGGCGGACAGCACCGTCAGCAAGGGCGTCAGACAATCCTCGGCGATTGCCTATCTTGGCAGCAGAAAACCCAATCTGGCACTTCTGACAAATCGTCATATATCGCGCATCCGCATAGAGAACGGGCGGGCACGTGCCGTCGAGACGATGACGGGCGAGGTCATATCGGCGCGGCGTGAGATCATCATCTGCCAGGGGGCGTTCGGCACGCCGCAGCTGTTGATGCTGTCCGGCATCGGGCCGGCCGCGCATCTTCATGAACACGGCATTGCGCCGGTCGTGGACCTTCCGGGGGTTGGCGGGAATCTGGCCGACCATGTTGATGTGTCGATGCAGTACGGGTCGGATTTCATGGCGTTGAGCCATGCCCGTCATCAGCGGCTCGACAGGGCCGCGATGTTGATGGGGCGCTGGCTGATAAACGGGTCAGGCCCCGGCGGTGGCTCGCTTTTCTCGGTGGTGCTGTTCAACGCGGCGCGGGACCGCGATCTGCCGGAAACCGAGATCTTCATGACGCCGATGATCATCGACGAGAATCTGGGCGATGGCGGTGATGAAGACGCGCCGCTGCTACAGCGCCTTGGGCGAAAGCTGCTGGTGCGGGGCCGCAAGGTGGCGCGGCCGGGGGTTCAGATCGATATCAACCTTGAACGCCCCAAATCGCTTGGCACCGTCAGGCTGCGTGATGGCAATCCGGCAAGCCATCCGGTGATCGATCCGAATTTTCTGTCATCGCCGCAGGATATCGACGATCTTGTCAGGGCGGTTAAGGATATGCGCACTATTATGCAACAGCCCCAGATTGCCAGATATGTCACTGGTGAGATTGGCCCCTGGGCCGAGGCCCGCAATGATGACGACATCATTTCGGCCATCCGTCAGACGGCCTATACCGGTCATCACCCCTGCAGCACCGCACGAATGGGGGCCGACAGTGACGTCGGCGCGGTGCTTGATTCACAGCTCCGCGTGCGCGGCATCGACGGGCTGCGGGTGTGTGATGCCGCGGCGATGCCGGGGCAGATCACCGGCAACCTTTATGCCACTGTTATCGCGATGGCAGAGAAGGCGGCGGACATGATTAAGGGCGTAACGCCGCCACCGGCACCATCCGAGATCGAGAGGACAGCTGAACCATGAGCGATGTGAAGACCTATGGCTATTTTGTGGATAATGGCTGGCACGCCCCGGCGGATGGTGGTTATTTCGAAAGTGAAAATCCAGCCACTGGCGAAGTCTGGGCGCGCGTTCCCGACTGCCGGGCGGCCGATATCGAGCGTGCCGTCGCGGCGGCAGGACGGGCCTTTTATGATGGTCCATGGGGGCGCATGCTGCCGGCTGAGCGTGGCCGCTATCTGCGCCGGATCGGCGATGTCATCTCGGCCAATGCCGAACGGCTGGGGCAGGTGGAGACGCGGGACAATGGCAAGCTTCCACACCACATCACGCCGGGCCTTCTCGGCGGCGGCTGGTCGGTCGATAGCTGGCACTATTACGCCGGCATGTGCGACAAGTTCGAGGGGCGGGTGATCCCGGCCGAGGCCCCCGACATCCTCAATTACATGAAGTGGGAGGCTTTCGGCGTGGTGGCGCAGATCCTGCCATGGAATTCACCGCTTGGCACCCTGATCTGGAAACTCGCGCCGTGCCTTGCCGCCGGCAATACCGTGGTGTTGAAGCCGTCCGAACAGGCAAGCTGTTCGACACTTGAACTGATGGAGGTGCTGCTGGAAGCGGACCTTCCCGCCGGCGTGGTGAATGTCGTCACCGGATTTGGTGATACCACGGGCGAGCCGCTGGTCGATCATCCGGACGTCAGGATGGTGTCCTTCACCGGCGGCACGGCTGGCGGGCGGGCTGTCGCCGCCATCGCCGCGCGCAAGGTCAAGCCGGTGGTCATGGAGCTTGGTGGCAAGTCGCCGCAGATTGTTCTGCCGGATGCCGATCTGGAACTGGCGGTAAATGGCGTCGCCGCCGGTATTTTTCCGCCGGGCGGACAAAGCTGCATTTCCGGCACCAGGGTGCTGGTGCATGACAGCATCATCGACGAATTCACCCGCAAGCTGGTTGCGGTTGCGGCAAAGGCAAAAGTCGGCCCGCCGGATGACCCCGCAAGCCAGATCGGCCCGATGGCCAACCGTCCGCATTATGAGCATGTGCTGAACCGAATTGCGGCGGCTGTCGATGCTGGCCACGAGATGCTGCTGGACGGCAGAAAGGCCTGCCGTGACAACGGATATTTCGTCGGGCCGACGATTTTCGCGAATGTCCCGAACAGCGCCGAGCTGGCGCAGAACGAGATATTCGGACCGGTCCTGTCAACCGAACCCTGGCGCGATGAGGATGATGTCATCCGCACCGCCAATGACACGATTTTCGGGCTGGCCGCCGGGGTCTGGTCGCGCGATGTGGCAAAGGCCATGCGAATGGCCGACCGTATCGAGGCCGGCACGGTCTATATCAACAATTATTTCAATGCCGCCGCGCAGAGTCCGGTCGGTGGCTACAAACAATCCGGATATGGCCGCGAAAATGGCTGGGAAGGCATGCGAAGCTTCATGCAGGCCAAGTCGGTATGGCTGTCAACCAACCCTGACCAGCCATCGCCATTCTGACGTCGGGAAAATGCCGCGGTGAAGCAGAGCGGCCTTTAAGATATACGATATGAAGACCCAGGGAAATATGGGCCAGGGAAATATGGGCAAGGGAAATATGGGCAAGGGAAATTTAAACAGGACCTTACAACTCAGAACCAAGGGAGTGAGTCACGATGAATACATGCATAGTTTCCACATTCACCTGCACTTTTGATGAATTCAAGGCAATGGTCGAGAAGACACAGCCTGAATGGTCGCAATTCGTCGACGGCTTTCACATGGCCAAAATCGATGATCACAAATCCGTAATGGTCATGAACATCATTGATTTTGAGGCCATGGGTGCCTTCATGTCGTCAGACGATATGAAGGCATGGGATGCGGAACACGGCTGCGTTGATACCGTTTATTCCATGTCTGAAATGACCGAATAGCGCTGCAACCAAAAAAACAAAACGTCCGAGCCACGTGATAATCCGCGACAGAAAGGGAAGTTTGATATGAAATTTGACAGTGACCTCGGCCGGCTTCAGCGGCTGATGGCGGCCAGCATCGCGGGTATGTCGCGCCGGCAGGCCATTCTGGACGATCTGGTGATCAGTGCGGGAGATACGATCATCGATGTCGGGTGCGGTGCGGGACATCTGCTGGGGCATCTTGCGAAAGCCGTTGGTGATGCCGGCAGGGTGTTCGGACTTGATCCCAGCGCGGATCAAATTGCGCAGGCCAGAACAGGCAGTGAGGCGTTCACGAATATCTCATTTCTTGAAAGAAACGCCGACGATACTGGCCTGGAAACCGATATCTGTGACGCGGCGACCTCCACCCAGGCGCTGGAATATATCAGCGATGTGGATGCGGCCCTGACCGAAATCACGCGGGTGCTCAGACCCGGTGGCCGCTTTGTGAACATCTCCATTCTCTGGGACCATTTCAGGTTTCATGGCGCCGAGGCGCAGTTGAACAACCGCATTCATGATGCGTTCAGGGCGCATTGCCACCATCAGATGCTGCCGATGGAACTTCCGGGAAAGCTTGCACGTCTTGGATATGGTCACATCAGGGACAAGTCACTTGCCTTTGTGATCACGCGGCGGGACCAGAACTCGCCGGCACGCTATACAGAGGCGGTAATGGCGAATTTTGCGATCAGCCAGGGTGTGCCGGAGGATGAGGTGGCGGCGTGGCGGTCTCAACTGGCGCAGGCCGAGGAAGCGGGGCGATTCGGATTCGCCAGCTTCCCTGTTCTGACAACTGCCTATCTTGGATAGGGGGCTGCCCAGCCGGCCTCGCAAATCTGCCCTGCTTGGTGGACGATGACTATGCAGGCGGGTGCCCGGCGGGGTGAACGCGGCCGGCAAGAAATGACAGGACCGCCTTGCGCATGTCCGGTGTTTCCTGATGGCCGGCTGTCATATCGCGGATGATGGTCAGCCTGTCGGGATGATCCCTGTAGGCATTTGCCAGTGTCGTGATCGCCGGGGAATAGGCGCCGTCCGGGGTCAACGGGTCGGCGCCGCCCGTCGCCACCAATTGATGCCGCGGGGCCACCAGGCCGGCAATGGAACTCATGTCATAGTCCCTCAGCAACCCGGGGATCGTCATGTAAGGGCCATGAAGATCATGCGCGCCATCATCGATCAATGGCGCCATGTCGGCGAAGACGCAAAGATGCGCCGTCGCCGCAATGTCGTCGCGCAGCGCGGCAACCAGATAGGCCAGGGTCCCGCCCATGGAAATTCCCAATGTTGCGATGCGCGATGGCCGGACGGCATCAATAAGAACATCCAGCGCCAGCAACTGGTCACTCACCATCTGGCCCAGCAATGTCTGTCCATGCCAGTGCGCGGACTTGGCAAGTGCGGATTCACGTCCCTGTGACTGGCGCGCACCGAACCCCGGCATGTCGACGCAAAACACTGTCCATCCTGCGCGCGCGATCAGTTTGGCCAGCGGCGGGTCCTGCAGCGCCGGCCTGCCTTCCAGAATTTCAGACTTCCCGATCCCATAGGCGTTTCCATGGGCATGGCAATATAGCAGCGCAGGTGCGTCCGGCCTGGCATCGACAGGCGCCAGCGACACCGCCGGTATCCGCGCTGGTCCACATTGGAAATGCCGGATCCGCAAATCGCCTTCGGTATGTTCCGCACCAAGGACATGGCTGGGGGTATCAGGGCGGCCAAGGCCAAGAAGGTGCTGCAATTCTGCTTTCGAAAGGGATTTCATTGTGCCGATCCGCAAACTGGTATACTAGTATCCAAGAGTATAATATGGGGGAAAAGATGCAACGGGCTTGGCGATGGTGTGGACCAAGTGACAGGGTTCTTTCAAGTAACAGGGTTCATTCAAGTGATATTCGTCAGGCTGGCGCGACCGATGTTGTGACGGCCTTGCATCACGTTACCTCAGGGGCCTTGCGGGCCTGCGCGATGTCATCGCCGGTCTGACAGAGTTGGTGGCATGAATATGCAATTCGTGGAAACCGGACTCGACCTGACGAAGCCCATCCCGCCGCAACTTTACGAGATTTTGCGGCAGCGTATCGTCGATAACACATTGCAGCCTGGTGAGCGCATCTCCGAAGCCGGTCTGGCGCAGGAATTTGACGTGAGCCGTACGCCGTTGCGGGCAGCGCTTCAGCAACTGGCAACTGACGGCCTGGTTTCCGTGCGCCCACAGGTCGGCACATTGGTGGCAAGGCTGGACGTTGCGCAGTTGAATGAGGCGGTTTTCATTCGTTCGGCGCTTGAATGCGCGGTGGTTGAAAAACTGGCCAGCAGCGCCGCTGATCTCGGCGAACTGGACCGGATGTTCACGCTGCAGGCGGCGGCGGCGGAGATTGATGATTACGCAACATTTTTTCGCCACGATGAAGCATTTCATGCAAAACTCGCCGAATTGGCAGGCACACCAACAACCTGGAGGCTTGTGCAATCGGTGAAAGGCCATGTCGATCGCCAACGCTATTCGA
>CENJ01172871.1_pt1 | contig 14404 bp, 12 predicted proteins | sample 356161 | NCBI WGS metagenome assembly CENJ01 (sample SAMEA2619531, study PRJEB7988) | marine metagenome | biome: marine biome (ENVO:00000447); feature: surface water layer (ENVO:00002042); material: "saline water (ENVO:00002010), including plankton (ENVO:xxxxxxxx)" | depth 5 m
CCGCCATGGGCGCACAGCGTGAGCCCATGGCGGGTGCCAACCTGTGCGCAACCCTGGTGGCTGATCAGGATAATGTGAGTCACGAGCAAATGCTCACGATCGTGAATCAACTCCTGGCTCTGGGCAGCCTGCCCGACTGGGTAGATAAGACTGTGTAGATTAAAGGATCGCGTGCTTGATCAGCGTCGCCAGGTTGCCTAGGGTAGCGACCCTAAAAACTTTTCGGACAGGGGGAAAGCAGATGTCAAACCCAGCGATGGAGCAAGCGCTAGCGACGCTCAACGAGCGAATAGGAAAAGCATCCGAGCCGACGGATTGGTTCGAAATTACCCAGGATCGGGTGAACGGCTTTGCCGATGCGACCTTAGATCAGCAGTGGATACACGTTGATCCCGAGCGGGCCAAGACGGGCCCCTTTGGCGGCCCGATTGCTCATGGTCAGCTCACCCTATCAATTATGACGTTTTTGCCCGGCGGCTCCGGGGTGGGGCTTCCTGAACTCGACGGCATGAAACTGGGCATTAACTACGGATGGAATAGGGTCCGCTTTATGAACCCCGTTCAGGTGGGCGCAAAAATACGAACCGTGGGTAGGCTCAAGAGCGTTGAGGAGAGAGGCGGCATGCTGGAATTGGTGAATGAAATGACCGTAGAGATCGAAAATGCTGACAAGCCAGCCTGTGTGGCTGAGAGCGTTTTGAGGTTGGTCTTTTAAGTCGCCCGGCGCGTCAGCATCATGGATCTAGGCATCTGCATGGCGTCGCATATCGGCGATGTCGACTATGTAGTGCGCGCGGAGGCACTTGGGTTTTCCCATGCGTGGATGGCGGATTCACAGATGCTGTGGTCGGATTGCTATGCAACGCTAGCCCTGGCCGCGCATCGAACATCGCGCATCAAACTTGGAACGGGCGTGGCTATCTCCGGGACTCGGCCCGCTCCGGTGAACGCAGCAGGTATTGCAACCATCAACGCCTTAGCGCCGGGTCGAACGTTTTGCGGCGTGGGGGCCGGCAACACGGCGCTGCGTGTGATGGGGCGGCCGCCGCATCGAATTGCTGAATTTGAGTCCTACCTAAAAACGTTAAGTCCGCTGCTCAAGGGCGAAGAGGCGCTTTATCACCATGAGGATCGTGCGATCCCCATTAAGCACATCATGCCGGACAAGGGCTTTGTCAATTTCCAAGACCCCATCCCACTTTACGTTTCGGGCTTTGGTCCGAAGTCGCTGGCGCTGGCAGGGCAATATGGAGACGGTGCCGTACTGGCGCTGTCTTCATCAGCCGAGGCCATGACCTATGTTTGGCATTTGCTGAATGAGGGAGCCAAGCGCGTTGGGCGGGTGCTTGGGCCGGATTCAAATTTTTATACAACGGCGCTGACGACGATGGTGGTGCTCGATGACGGAGAGGCCATAGATTCGGATCGCGTCAAAGCCGAATGCGGCGCCATGGCCATGGCGTCAGTGCATTATGCCTATGACCAATACCGTAATTTTGGACACCAGCCACCCAATGCCTATGCCGAGATTTGGGAAGACTATACTGCTCTCTTAGATTCATACTCCAAGGTCCGTCTTCATCAGCGCATTCACGCCGGGCATAATTGTTGGGTGCTTGAGGAGGAAGAGAGATTCCTGACCCCCAGGGTGTTGAAGGCATCGAGCATGATCGGAACTCAGGATGCGCTTTTGCAGCAGCTGCATGGGCTCAGAGACGCCGGTTTAAATCAGGTCATGATCCTGCCTAATTTTGACACGCGCTTTGATGTCCTAGAACGGGTGGCACGAGACATCATGCCCCACCTTGGCTAATTAAGTACCCAACACCCAACGACTTTAGAAGGCTGACTAGTACCCATGTTTACCTATCTTAACCCCAGCGTTCGCGAGCGCCTGATTGCGGATGGAAAGCTGATTCGCGTGAACAGTCATGGCGAGCGCATTGATGTTGCAAGCCCGGAATACCCGGGTGAACTCGCCATCAATATCATGGGCCCCATACCGCTACCTCTGAATCTTCCGGGCGTAGACATGATGATTCAATGGTACGCGGCAGTGCGCAGTACGGAGCTTCATGACGTTGAGCAGCTGGCCTCGGAGCTTCGAGCGCGGGGTGGCCAACATCTTTTCGCTCACCTGGTATCGCCACTGGCGGTCAACAGCGTCCTGGTTGTTGGCGAACCGGCCGAAAATCCACTGGTGCGGGTGCACAGCAATTGCTTAACCGGAGATGTGTTCGGCTCTAAGCGCTGCGACTGCGGACCTCAATTGGCCGACGCATTAGCGCGTATCCAGAAGGACGCCCAGGGAGGATACGTGATTTATATGGCCGGGCATGAGGGCCGAGGCATTGGACTTTGGGCCAAGGCGGCGACCTATTTGCTCCAGGATGCCGGGGAAAATACCTATCAGGCAAATCGATCCCTGGGGTTGCCCGACGACTGTCGTGATTTCAGTGACGCAGGCATTCTGCTCAAGCACTTTGTGGGTGCGAAACCCTTTCGTTTGCTGACCAACAACCCCAAAAAGGTGAATGATTTAGTAGAGATGGGGCTGACGGAGGTGGTGGCAGAAAGGCATGTGACTGGCGTCAGCGACTGGAACAAGCGTTATCTTCATGCCAAACAAGATTGGGGCCACTATCTCGTAGATGAGGATATTGACCGGGGGTAAGTGGCAGTGGTCCGACTGATCGGCTTTCTTCTGTGCCTGGCTGTCCCTGCTGTGGCCGAGATCTCCATTAACCAGCTTCAGTTCGTCGGTAGTCACAACAGCTATAAAAAGGAGGTGTCCTGGGGTTATGCGGCGCTGCTTCGACTGATCGACGCCGATGCGGCCCTGGCGCTTGAATACGCGCATCCGCCGCTCACGCGCCAACTGGACCTAGGACTGCGCAAACTTGAGCTTGATGTGTTTTACGACCCACTGGAAAAGGCCTTCGATGTAGGGCACGTTCAGGTCATTGATATGAACAGCCAGTGCGCCACGCTTTCGGACTGCCTCACGGAAATTAGGGCATGGTCGAACGCACATTCAGAACATGTCCCCGTCTGGATTTCCTTCAATGCCAAGGATCAAATCATCCCCTGGCTGCCCGCCCCGTCACCTTTCACCCCTGAGGCCTTTGAGCAGCTGGACCAACTTTTGGAACGGGCCTTAGGAGACCGTTTGATTCGGCCTCGAGAGGTAGTTGCGCCAGCGGCTTGCCACCCTTTGCAGAACTGCCGTCCCGTCTGGCCCAGCCTCACGGAGGCAGCGGGCAAGTTTTTGCTCATCCTCGACGAAGCCGGCGAAAAAAGAGCGCTCTATGCTCAAGGATGGCGGCAAAGGCCGATGTTTTTGACCGTGGAGAAGGGGCATCCTGCCGCCGCCCTTATGATCATCAATGATCCGGTGGCGTCCCAGGTGCAGATACGGAATCTGGTTAAACAAGGTTTTATGGTGCGAACCCGCGCAGACGCCAACACCGTTGAAGCGCGTGAAAACAGCGGCCTTCGCAGGGATGCAGCGTTTACCAGTGGTGCTCAGGCGATTAGCACTGATTACCTCCTTCCCAACAATCGCTTTGGGACCGAATATCGTGTGATAATTGAGGACGGCGTTCGCTGCAATCCAGTTAGTGCGGCCGGCCTCTGTCAGGCTAGCGATCTCAAGTGATGCCAGCGTAGCTTATCTAACGTGAGCCATGCGTTTTACCGGCTTTTTCACGGCGTGGATTGGCTGGAATCTCCCCGAATATCCTTTGTTTAGCGCAGGCGCCTCCTTCCAGGTCGGTGACCTTTTTGTACCTTTGGTCGGATGCTAACGAAGAATAAAGGAGTCATCTTGATCGAAGCGACCAGAGCATTCGAACCAAGTACCCCTATCTCAGTAATCCACTCTATGGAGATTTAGATTTCTGCGACAACCTGGAGCTCATCTGCTCAAGCACTGAGCATCCAGAATTGAAGTGGATTGCTGAGCTGTTTTACTGGATGTCTTCGGTTCAGGACTATGATCAGGGGGGCTGGAATTATGATGAGCAGCTCAAGGTCTTCGTAGATGGTGGTCTCCATGGGGATGCCTTCATCAACTCGGTCTCCGGTATTGTCAATCGCGGCTGCCATAATCCGCCCTGCAGCACGGGACCCCTCGATGGAGGAGTTGAGCGAAGGGATAACTTTAAGAAGGTGCTGCGAGAGTTTGGGTTGATCCCCTAATTGTTACCGCACGCCGAGGTCGTCCGCAGAGGGCGCCTGGGGTGGGGAAACTTCGGACTAACAGGCAGTGAGAGCTGTCTGGAGATGCAAAAAAATGCCCGTCACCGGAAGGTGACGGGCTTTTTTCGCTTAGGGCTTAATGACTAGCTTATCGTCGATGCCCGTATAGGGCTGACCCTCGTACTTACGTACTTCGTGTCGTCCAACGACCATGTGATGCACCTCATCGGGTCCATCAGCGAGTCTCAGCGTGCGCTGACTGGTGTACATGCGTGGTAGTGGGCTCCACTGAGACACACCGGTGGCACCGTGGATTTGGATGGCCTGATCGATAATGTTGCACACCTTCTCCGGCACCATGGCCTTGATGGCGCTGACGTAGATTCGGGCTTCCTTATTCCCCAGGGTGTCCATGGCCTTGGCGGCCTGGAGGACCATCAAACGGCAGGCATCGATTTCGATTCTGGCACGCGAGACCAGCTCGATGTTTTTGCCAAGTCGAATTAATGGCTTACCAAAGGCTTGTCGCGTCGTGGACCGTCTGATCATCAATTCGAGTGCTCGCTCAGCAACGCCGATAGAACGCATGCAGTGATGAATCCTTCCAGGGCCCAAACGGACCTGTGAAATCTCAAATCCGCGACCCTCGCCCAGCAGCATATTTTCCTTCGGCACGCGTACGTTATCGAAATGGATATGCATATGCCCATGGGGTGCGTCGTCATGACCAAAAACTTCCATCCCCTCAAGGACGTTGACGCCCTTGGCATCAATGGGGACTAAAATTTGTGATTGCTGCTTGTGAGCCGGCGCGTCTGGGCTGGTCTTGACCATGGTGATCATGACCTTGCAGCGCGGGTCACCCGCACCAGAGATGTAGTACTTTTCACCGTTGATAACCCACTCGTCCCCATCGAGGACTGCCTGGGTGCAAATATTCTTTGCATCTGATGACGGTACGGCAGGCTCGGTCATGGCGAACGCTGATCGGATTTCGCCATTAAGGAGTGGCTTCAGCCATTTCTCTTTCTGCTCTGGCGTGCCCACCCGCTCAAGAACCTCCATGTTGCCGGTATCGGGGGCGCTGCAGTTGAGGGTCTCAGAGGCCAGCGGACTTTTGCCGAGTTCGTTCGCGATGAAGGCATAGTCGAGGTTGCTCAAGCCTTCGCCTGTTTCTGAATCCGGCAGGAAGAAGTTCCAGAGCCCGGAGTCCTTTGCTTTCTGCTTGACGGTCTCCAAGAGCTCAAGCTGGCCATCGCCGTAGCCCCAATGCTCTTTTCGACCCTCGCCCAGTCGAAAGTACTCTTCTGTAATTGGATCAACATTTTCTTTGATGTGCATCTTGACCGCGTCGAGAAGGGGCTGTGCCTCCTCGGACATGGTCAGATCAAAAAGATCCGGGTTATCAAGTACAGCCTCGGTCATACGTCGTCCCCTGTTATTAAGCTAGGAGTCGATATTAACGGAACTTTGGCCTTCATGGCAGGGCGATAAGCTGGACATCAATCCAGCTCAATCATGCTTAGAGGCAAGCGCTGATGAAAAGCCGTCTGAGTATCCCAGTTCGGGCACCTCGGGTTTGTCGCCCAGCATGTCCTCCAACATCACATAGAGGCAGGGGACTAAGATGAGCGTGATAAAGGTGGCGAAGAGCACGCCGAAGGCCAGTGAAACCGCCATGGGGATGAACGGAGCCGTGGCCGGTGTCTTGTTGTACATCAGGGGAACCAGCCCAATGAAGGTGGTGACTGACGTCAAGGTGATGGGTCGAAATCGGGTTCTGGCCGCCTCAATAATGGCCTGCTGCATCTCCGTGCCTTGGCGTCGAAGCCGGTTGGCGAAGTCCACCAAGACGAGAGAGGCGTTCACGACGATCCCGCCTAAGGCAACGATGCCCAAGGCAGAAAAAAACACCAGCTGTTGGCCCAACAGATAATGCCCGGAGACGGCACCTACCGCACCGAAAGGAATGGCGCTCATGATGACCAAGGGTTGGAAATAGCTCTTCAGCGGAATGGCGAGCAGACCGTAAATGACGAAAAGTGAGATGAGAAAGCCCAACAGCAGACCGCCGAGGGACCCGGCTCTCTCCTCCTGTTCTCCGCCGATATCGAATGCAATATCCGGGTAGCTCACCTTTAGTCTTGGGATCACGGTGCTGATGATGGTGGCGTTGATCTCTTCCGGCGTGACTCGATCACGGTCCACGTCCGCCGAGACATCGACCACTCTCTGCCCATCCTTGCGTCGAATTTGAGAGTAGCCCCTTTCGATTTCAAAGCGTGCAACGGAGTAGAAGGGGACCTTGGTGCCGTTGGGCGTATGGATGTACATGTCCTCGAGGTTGCCGATGGAACGTCGCTCCCGTTCAGGGAATCTCACCATGACGCGAATGTCCTCTTGGCCCCGCTGCACGCGCTGTACCTCTACGCCGTAAAAGGCTGCACGTACCTGGCTGGCTAGGTCGTTCAACGTGAGGCCCAGGTTGCGGGCTTCGGGCAGGAGGGCCAACTGAATTTCCTGCTTGCCAGATCGAAATGAGTCTGAAATATCAAGGACACCCGGGAAGCGTGATAGCTGTGCCTTCAGATCCTCGGCGGCTTGTCGCAGACGCTCCACATCGTTCCCTCGCAGTTCGTAGGCGATGGCCTTACCCATGCTGTATTTCTCTGCATCGAAGCTCAGAGAAACAGCGTCCGGGATGCTGCCGACGTATTCGCGCCATCGGTTGGCAATCACCTTGGCGCTAATATTTTTGCGCTCTTTCAGAACCTGTAGATCAATAACAACTTCGGCTAGGTTGCTGCGACCCGGGCCCTGGGGCGGCGCGGGGCCATCACGGTCCACGGTTTGGCCCACGCTCACCAAGACATTTTGGATGAGTGGACGCGCTAACCCCAGCTCGGCCGTTAAATCCTTATTCATGGCTTCTGCCGCGTCCGCAATCCGGATCGCCGCCTCTTCCGTCGAGCTGGCAGCAAAGCCCTCAGGCATTTCTAGGGCGGCATAGACGCGATTGCCTTCAACGGGTGGGAAGAATCCGAACATCACGCGACCGCTGAAAAGGAGGGCGAAGGCCATGAGCAAAATACCCAAGCATACGGCCGCCGTCGCGTATCGCCAGGCTATGGCGCGTTGGATGAAGGGCACGTAGCGATGTTCCGCAAAGTGCGAGAACCGCAGAGAGAGCCGGCTCTGAAAGTCGTGCCAACGCCGCCCCGGCCCCTTTGGGGGGACGGTTCTTTGCCGATGGGCCAAGTGGGTGGGCAAAATAAGCTGAGATTCGACGATGCTGCAGGTTAGGGCGAAAATCACGATCCAGCCAATGACAGAGAAAAAATCCGCCATTTGGCTTTGAACAACAACCATGGGGAGGAAGGCGGCGATGGTGGTTAATACGCCAAAGATGACGGGGATACTCACCTCGTTTGTGCCGTCTATGGCCGCCGCCATGGGGCGCTTGCCCATTTCCTCGTGCGCATAGATGCGTTCTGCGACCACGATAGCGTCGTCCACCACGATCCCCAGAACGAGAATGAAGCCCATAATCGTGAGGGTTGAGATGGTCATATCTGTAAAGGGGACGATGGCCATGGTGCCCATGAGCGCCACGGGAATACCGACGGCCACCCAGAGCGCCAGCCGGACCTGAAGAAATAGAGCGAGGATGCCAAGCACTAGGATCAAGCCGCCACCCGCACTGACGAGCAAAACGGACATACGTTCTTTGAGTTCTAGAGAGGTGTCGATCCAAAGTTCTGTTTTAACGCCTGGGGGAAGGGTGGACGAAAACGCTTCAACGATCTTAGCGGCGTCTTCGGCAATCCGCATAAGGTCTTCGTCGCCAACCTGACTCACGCTGACCATGACCGCGGATTGGCCGTTAAAGTTGGCCGCTAAATTTCCCTCTTCGAAAGCATCACGGATGACGGCAACTTCGCCCAACGTGATCCGCGTGCCGTCTTGGCGCGTCAGCACCACAATATTCTCGAAGTCCTCGCCCGAGTAGGCCTGACCGATGGTGCGAATCAGAATCTCTCCGCCGTCGCTGCGGATGGTGCCACCGGGCATATCAAAGGAAGAAACCCGAACCGCTTGGGCCACGGTCGCCAGGTCGATACCGTACTGGCGGAGGGTCTGTTCCGACACCTCAATGGAGATCTCAAAGGGCCTGGCATAGGCAACGCCCACCTGAGAGATGCCTTCTGCTCTGGCAATCGTATCGCGTAGGCGCTGGCCGGTATCCTTTAGCGTCAGGTCATCTACTTCGCCATAAAGGGCCACCTGCACGACCCGTCGACTGGGCATGATCTTGGAGATCACGGGCTTTTCAGTCTCCGCAGGGAAGCTATTGATGCTGTCCACGCGACTTTTTATTTCGTTGAGGGTGAGCGTCTCATCAGCAGACTGGGTGAGTTCGATGAGGGTATGGCACGCCCCCTCAACGGCGGCAATCTGAATACGTTCGATACCCTCGACGCCCTCTACGGCTTCCTCGATACGGATGCAGACGCCGGATTCCACCTCGATGGGCGCTGCGCCCAGGTAGGGTACAACGACGCTTACTACCTTAGGGTCAAAGTCCGGGAATTCCTGCTGAGAGGTGGTCGAGACGCCGACAATCCCACCCACCAGCAACAAGACCATTAACAGGTTGGCGGCAACAGAATTTGTCGCAAACCAACGGATGGCGGTCGACAAGGTGCTAGGCCCCCGCCTGTTCGTCGTTGATGGCGTTGACCGTCATCCCCTCAATCGCCGTCTGCAGCACGGAAACGCACACTCGGTCTCCCGTATTGATGCCAGCGTCGATCAAGACCTGATCCTGGTAAAGCCTGAGGAGGTTCACGTCTTTAAACCGGAGCTTGTCTTCCCCGTCCACAACCAGAACCTGGTTGTCATTGCGAAGGGCTGAGCGGGGTAGGATCACAATATTTTCAGCGGCCAGTCCAGCGATCTCCGCATTTACGAAGAGCCCGACAGAAAGAGGGCTGGCGGCAGCTTGATTATCGATCCGGGCAACCAGCTGAACCATGCGGCTTGCGCTGTCGATCTCCGCCTCGGTCCTCACAATTTTTCCGCGCCAGCTTAGAGCACGGCCAGCATATTCTGCCGTCAGCAGAACATCGGGTTGTTCCTGTGGGTCAAGGGTGCCAGTGCGGGCGGAGGGTAAATTCAGGAAAGCCAGCTGGCGGTCAGCGATAGGCAGCCTCACTTCTACCATGTCGGTGGCGTAGAGTGTCGCGATGGGTTGTCCTCGGGAGACAAACTGCCCGATGTCGACATTTTCCGATCGCACCAGTCCTGTGAAGGGGGCCTTTAAAATAGTGCGCCTGACGTTCTCTTCGGCTTGCTCGTGATTCACCCTGGCGTCGTCATAGGCAGCCTGGCTTACACGGTAGACCCGAAGCGAATTTTCTAGTGCGGACTGGGAGGTCAGGTTGCGTTCAACCAGGCTCTCCTGACGGCCATATTCAAATTTGGCGTGTTGAAGCTCAGCCGAGGCTCGCTCCAGGGCGGCCTTTGCGCGATCTCTCGCATTGCGGTAGTCCAAGTCGTCTACCTTAGCCAGCGTCTGTCCCTCAGTTACGTAGCCGCCGCTGACCAGGCGGTCAGAGGTCCACACGACTTTTCCTGACACTTCCGGAATCAACTGGCTCTGAATGGAGGGCATGACCGTACCCTGGGAATGCACTTTCAACTGGATGGTTTTCGGATTAACCGACTGCACTCGCACACTGATAGGGATCGGCGTGGTGGTCTTCGGCTCCAGTACAGGTGCTGTGGCCATAATCGTGACTGCACCAAAGAGAAAGAAAATGACAATTAAAACGGGTATCAAGACGGTTCGAATCATCCCTTGGCGGCCTCCTGACCGGGTTGTGCATTCGCGAAAGCGTTGAGCATGGATTCACGGTTGAGTTGAGCGAAGGCATCAAAAATACCTCTCAGTGCCGGCAGATCGCGCTGTATGAAGGCCAGGTCCAGTTGTCGCGCGTAGGCGGCGTATCGCTCTCGATCCAGAGTCACGTGGTCAGCCAGGTTCTGCAGGCTGGGCGCGAGCTGCTCGAAAAGCGTCCGAGCGATGAGCTGCAGGGGCAGATTTTGGCTGCTGAGCAAGATCGACCGGAGCAGGGCGATACGGGTTTGGTTGTGCTCAGCGTCCGTGGTGTCTCGTTTCATCAAAGGCGGCAGCAGGGCACGAATCTTTTCGATTTCCTCGTCACTGGCGAACTCTAAAATCTGCTCGGCGGCGACCTGAAGCAGTGCATTGATGACCACCAGGATTTGGTCGGCTAAGACGGGGTCCGGGAGTGGGCCTGCAGAGAGCAGATGACCAATGACATCCAGGCTGGCGGCTCGCCGTTCCTGGACCCGGGCTCCGCCTGGCAGGATTTCGGCCAGGCCAAGCTGCTGAATACGCCGCATGGCTTCCCGTATCGAGCCCCGGTTGCTCGCAAAGCGGAGCGCCAGATCACGTTCCGAGGGCAGGCGGTCTCCTGGTCTATAGCGTCCCCCTAAAATGTCGGTGATGAGCGCTTCGGTTATTTTTTCGTGTTTTGCGGTCACTGGCGTTCTTCGGGCCCGTTGCGATAGTAGAGAGGTGGTTGGGCCTAATTGGTCAGACCAGATGGGCTGCATACTAGCTTTGTGGGTCCATTAGTCAACCAAAATGTTACATCAGGTAACAATGTGGAGTAACAAGTTGGAGGATTCGGAACATCGCGCGGATATGTGAGATACTCCGCGCCGTCGCGAATCTGCCCAATGCTTGCCCGATGGCCCCGGAAGAGGTCGATTCTCATGTTGAAGGATTCTGCGATAAACGAGGAAGAAAAAAGGTAATTCGAAACATGGCTGCGTTGGTTGAAGAAAAAGTGACCTGGATCAAGCACTGGGATGACAATCTCTTTTCATTCCGGACAACCCGAGACGATGCGTTCCGATTTAATAACGGGCACTTCGTGATGCTGGGTTTAAAAGTGGAGGGCAAGCCGTTGCTGCGCGCCTATTCCATCGCCAGCCCCAATTACGAGGATTTCTTAGAGTTCCTCTCGATCAAGGTACAGGACGGGCCGCTGACCTCGCGGCTTCAGAACATGGAGATCGGGGACCCCATTTTTCTCAGCAAAAAACCGGTGGGCTCTCTTGTTTTGGACGACCTAAATCCAGGGAGACGTCTATTTTTGTTGGCCACGGGCACGGGCTTGGCACCGTTTTTAAGCATCGTCAAAGACCCCGAAGCGTATGAGCGCTTCGACGAGGTGGTGCTCGTACACTGCGTGAGGTTCAAGAGCGAACTGGCCTATCACGATTATTTTCAAAAAGAGTTCCTTGAGCACGAATACCTTGGCGAATACGTTCGCGAAAAATTCCGATATCTCCCTACGGTGACCCGAGAGCCCTTCGAGAGGTCGATGCGAATAACGGAACTCATAGAAAAAGGGCATCTGGGGCTAGATCCTGCCCAAGACCGAGTGATGCTTTGTGGGAGCCAGAATATGCTGAGGGACGTGGCTTCGGCACTGGATGCCCTGGGGTATCAAATTTCGCCCAATCAAGGGACCCTCGGTGACTATGTGATCGAGCGGGCGTTCGTTGAAACCTAAGGTCGCTCGCAAAGGACGCCCCACGCTCAACTTTCCTAGCATTTTTTGAGGCGAGGCGTATCGCTAGGCTAGCGGTTTAGCTAGCTTTAACGGATTAACGTGCAACAACAAAGGCGCTCTAACTTATGAAACCTGTTTTCAAATCAAAGGAATACTCGATTTTTCTTCGCCGCGATGGTCGCCATGCCGTGGTTAACCCAGAGGGCCAGCCGATTCTGGGCGAAGAAAAGGTCGCCGTTCTGTTGCAGCACGAACTCATTAAAGTGACTGCTGCCGCCCCCCAACCTGAGCCAGAAGCAGATGCCGAGGCAGAGGGAGAAGCGGACGGAGAGAGCGAGCCCGCAGAGACGGAATAGGGCCAACAACGAGGATGACTGACGTCCAAGGTGCTGGCTTGGCGAATCAAATCGACCGGTGATAGGGTTTCAAGCGTTCCAGCCTAACGAGAGGTTTTGAGTGTCTGAGCCCATTGACCAGCTTCAGGTCGTCAGTGCCTTCCAGCCTGCGGGCGATCAGCCCCGAGCCATAGACGCTCTGGTGGACGGCCTCTCGTCCGGACTTGCTCATCAGACGCTGCTGGGGGTGACCGGGTCGGGTAAGACGTTTTCCATCGCTAACGTTATTGCCCGCGTGCAGCGGCCAACCCTCATCTTGGCACCCAATAAAACGCTGGCAGCACAGCTCTACGGCGAGTTTCGGGAGTTCTTTCCCCATAACTCCGTGGAGTATTTCGTTTCCTATTACGATTACTACCAACCCGAGGCCTATGTGCCCGCCTCAGATACGTATATCGAAAAAGACTCCTCGGTCAACGCACACATCGAACAAATGCGCCTGTCGGCGACCAAGGCACTGATGCAGCGTCGGGATGCAATCATTGTGGCATCGGTCTCTGCCATCTACGGCCTCGGTGATCCCCAGGCCTATCTGCAGATGGTTTTGCATCTGGATCGAGGGGACCAAATTTCCCAAAGGGATATTCTGCGCCGTCTTACGGAGCTGCAGTACGAGCGCAATGATGTGGCCTTTCAGCGGGGGGCCTATCGGGTGCGCGGCGACGTGATTGACGTTTTCCCTGCAGAGTCGGAGAAGGAGGCGGTGCGGATCGCATTATTCGACGATGAAATCGAAGAGATCGCCGTTTTCGACCCCTTGACCGGAGAAGTACTCAACAAGCTGCCGCGCTACACCATTTTCCCGAAAACGCACTACGTGACGCCCAGGGAACGCATGGTCAACGTTTTAGATGACATCAAAGATGAAATGCGTGACCGGGTAAAGGAACTGACGGACACCCACAAGTTGGTGGAGGCCCAGCGCCTGGAACAGCGAACGCGCTTTGACCTTGAGATGATTCAGGAGCTTGGCTACTGCCAGGGCATCGAGAACTATTCTCGGTACCTTTCGGGTCGCGGACCTGGCGAGCCACCGCCCACACTCTTTGATTACCTGCCAAAGGACGCGCTGCTGGTGATTGATGAGTCTCATGTCACCGTGCCCCAGATAGGGGCCATGTTTAAAGGGGATCGATCCCGCAAGGAAACGCTGGTGGGCTATGGTTTCAGGCTCCCCTCTGCCTTGGATAATCGACCTCTGAGGTTTGAGGAGTGGGAGCGACTGGCTCCTCAAATGATTTTTGTTAGCGCCACGCCGGGCAAATACGAATCTGAGCAAAACGCGCCGATTGTTGAACAGGTGGTGCGGCCCACCGGCCTGGTGGACCCACCGGTAGAGGTGCGTCCAGCGACCCATCAAGTGGATGACCTGCTCGGTGAGGTCAGGGCGGTGGTGGAGGGCGGTGAGCGCGTTCTGGTGACGACGCTGACCAAGCGTATGGCCGAGGATTTGACCGAATACCTAGACGAACACGGCGTCCGGGTGCGCTACCTGCACTCGGATATTGATACGGTCGAGCGTATGGAGATTATTCGCGACCTGCGCCTGGGAGAATTCGACGTCTTGGTAGGCATCAACTTGTTGCGGGAAGGCCTGGATATGCCCGAAGTAAGCTTGGTGGCCATTCTAGACGCAGACAAGGAGGGCTTCTTACGCTCTGAGGGATCGCTAATCCAGACCATGGGGCGAGCCGCACGTAACGTCAACGGCCGGGTCATTCTCTATGCAGATAAGGTGACGGGATCCATGCGTCGGGCCATGGATGAAACGGATCGACGACGGCGGAAACAACTAGAATTCAACGAAGCGCACGGCGTGGAGCCGAAGAGTGTCTCTAAGAAAATTGCCGATGTAATGGAGGGCGCGAGATCAACCTCACCCAAGGCCAAGAGTAAGCGCGGGGCCAAGAAGGCACCGGCTGCGCCCATGCCGGTACCGGATAATCCGAAGGCTCTGGGCAAGATGCTGGCCGCCCTGGAGAAAAAGATGCTCAAGCACGCTCAGGATCTCGAATTCGAAGAAGCGGCTCAGGCACGAGACGAACTCCAGGCCCTGCGCGCCCACAAACTGCTGGGATGAGAAGGGTTGGAGCGCTGGCATAGAGGCGGGAGGGCGATATATACTGCTGCTGCTTGGCGAGATCGTGCTCTCTAGGCGCGTAGCTCAGTTGGTTAGAGCGCTACCTTGACATGGTAGAG
>CENJ01107002.1_pt1 | contig 14400 bp, 10 predicted proteins | sample 356161 | NCBI WGS metagenome assembly CENJ01 (sample SAMEA2619531, study PRJEB7988) | marine metagenome | biome: marine biome (ENVO:00000447); feature: surface water layer (ENVO:00002042); material: "saline water (ENVO:00002010), including plankton (ENVO:xxxxxxxx)" | depth 5 m
ATGGCCTGTGCCAAGATCTGATTCTAAATTTGAATTACTAAAAATAGTACTTATCCAATACATAACCCGTTTAAACCTGTATGATTTCATTAACAATAATGGAATTAGAGCAATTATGCTTAATGACGTTATTAATGAAAGATGGGATATTTTTGCGCCTCCAATAAAAAGGATTAAGAAGCCTAAAGTGGCAATCAAGAATGCAGTGCTAAAGTCTGGTTGGAATAGAATTATTAAAAGAATAAGATAAATTATAGCTATAGCAGGAGCTAATCCTGAATAGAAATCCTTTATTTTCTTTTTCTTCTTATCAATATAGTAAGCTAAATAAATTATTAATGATAATCTGGCAAAATCAGATGTTTGCACTGAAAATAAACCTAGATTAAGCCATCTAGCCGCAGATTGATCACCTGAAATTAAATAACTAGTTTTGGTAGCAATGAGAAGGAAAATACTTAGAAAAATTATATAAGGAGAAAATGGTTTTATTCTTCTATAATCAAAGTTAGCAAAGAAAATTAATGAAAAAACTCCTAAAAGAAGTTTTTTTACATGAGACTGCAAAAATAAAGAATTTGATAATCCATCTGAAATATTTAATGATTCAGAAACACTTGCGCTATACATCATCACAGTTCCCAAGCAACAAAGGGAAAAAATTAATAATACTAGCGACTTGTCAAATCTTTTTGTGATGATGTTTAAGTAGGTCATGCTGTGGCAAATGCCTTTACTGTTTGTTTAAAAAATATTCCTCTTTGTTCAAAATTCAAAAATTGATCATAGCTTGCACATCCTGGTGATAATAAAACAATTTCACCAGGATGTGTTACCTTGTTAGAAATCTCAATTGCCTCTTTCAACTTATCAGTTAAATATAAGTTGGCCGCATCCCTAAGAGTTGTTGAGATTCGTTCAGCAGCACTACCATATGCTACGATTGAAATTTTTCTCTTTTTTATAATCTTTCTTAAAACTTTAAAATCAGCACCTTTATCAAGACCACCAAGAATAAGTGTAATAGGAGATTTAAAACTATTAATAGCCGCAATAACAGAATCTATGTTAGTTGCCTTAGAATCATTATAATATTTGACATTTTTTAAATTCGCTACATATTCAATTCTATGTTCTACACCTTTAAAAGTGTAAAGTTTTGCAGAAATTTCTTCGGTTGGAATTTTTAATAATAATGCAACATTTATTGCTGCTAGAATATTAAGAATATTGTGGTTTCCTGGAATAAGTACTTTTTTTAGGTCTATCAATTTTCTATCGAAACTGTCCCAAATAAAATTGTTCTTAACATTTAAGCTATTTTTGATTTTTTCTTGAAAAGAAAACCCAATTTTAATGCATTTATAAGATTTAATTTCTCGTCTTAAAATCTCATCATCATAATTGTAAATGATATAATCATTCTGTCTAGCATTTTTTATTAATTCCATTTTAGTCTTAATATAATTTTTCATTGTTTTGTGTCTATCTAAGTGATCTTCCGATATATTCAAAAAAATTGAAATTTTTGCTCTAAAATGATTAACCCTTTCAAGCTGAAAGCTTGACACTTCCACTATATATAGTCTTTTTTTGGGATTTTTTATTAAGTCCTCTAAAACAATTTGAGAAAATGGAATTCCTACATTACCTGCAAGCTTGGGGCATATATTTTGATTGTTGCAAATTGTATATATTAAATTTACGGTTGTGGTTTTACCATTTGAGCCAGTAACGCCGATAATTGGAAATTTCGCGAACCAGCTAGCAAATTCAATTTCACTTATTATTAAAATATCCTTTGATTTAGCTTTAAGAATTATAGTTTTGGGCAATATTACCCCTGGAGACAAAATCCATAATTGTGAATTATATATTTTGTCAGAGTATTCTCCACCTTCTACAATCACTCCTAGCTCTTCAAGTTCTTTCTTATAAATTTTAATACTTTTGCTTTTTCCATTGTCTGATACATGCACTTTAGCGTTAAAAAAAGATGCCAGTTTAGCAGCTGAATACCCACTTTTACCTAGACCAATAATTGAAATTTGTAAATTATTAATATCTAACTTTGGTTTTATGTTTTTCATCATTATCTAATCTTAAAAGTTGTTATAGTTAGTAACGCAAACAAAAGACCAACAATCCAAAATCTAATCACAACCTTGGATTCAGGAATTCCTTTTAATTCATAATGGTGATGGATTGGCGCCATTTTAAAAATTTTTACTGGCTCTTTATAAAATTTTTTAGTGTATTTAAAATAGCCTACTTGAATTATGACCGATAATGCTTCAATCACAAAAACTCCACCGATTATTATGAGAAGGAGTTCTTTTTTTAAAAGTAAAGCTAGAGCCCCTAGAGCTGCCCCAGTTGAAAGTGATCCGATATCGCCCATAAATATTTCTGCTGGCGCAGAATTATACCATAAATAACCTAAGCATGCACCAACGCAGGCAGCAGAAAAAATTGTTAATTCTCCTGCTCCAGGTAGATAAATTATGTTTAAATAATCGGAAAAATCTATTCGACCGCTTATATAAGCAATTGCAGCAAAAACAGTAAATGAAATAGCTAATAAACCCGTTGCTAAACCATCCAGTCCATCTGTTAAGTTAACTGCATTTGATGTCCCCATGATAACAAGTATTATCATTAAAGGATAAAATATTCCAAAGTCTAAATTAGTATTTTTTAAAAAAGGAATGGAGGTTACTGTTCTTATCTCTGACCATTCAGGTGTAGAATAAATAATAATTGTTATTATTATTCCTAGAGAAAATTGTCCAAGGAGTTTATATCTCGCTATCAACCCCTTTTTCATTTTTTTTATTGTTTTTAAATAATCATCAATAAAGCCTATCAATCCCATCCAAATTGTTGATATGAGTAAAATTTTTACAAAAATATTGCTCATATCTCCTAAAAGTATTGTGGGAATTAAAATAGAGATTAGAATGATTATCCCGCCCATTGTTGGAGTGCCTTTTTTTAGCTTATGAGAAATTGGACCATTTTCTCTTATCTCCTCTCCTATTTGTCTTTTTTTTAAAATTTTTATAATGATTGGTCCAACTATAAAACTAATCAATAAAGCAAAAATTGCAGCTAGTGCGCTTCTAAACGTTATGTATTGAAAAATATTGAAAGGGGAAAATTCGTTTCGTAATGAGTATAATAATTCGTAAAGCATCAAATACCCATTAGATTTTCAACGATGTTTTCCATCTTCATGCCCCTTGAACCTTTTATAAGAATTTTATCGTTTTTGTTAGTTATATTTTTTAATTCGTCACATAATTTTGATTTATCATCAAAATGTTTTTTATAGATTGATTCTTTAATATACTTATTTGTGATTTTTGTTTCCGTGCCATAAGTCATTATTACATTTATGTTTAAATCATTACACTTTTTTGCGATTTCTCTATGTTGACTTTCAGAAGAAGTTCCAAGTTCGAGCATGTCACCTAAAATAAATATCTTATTACCGCTTCCACTAAAAGCATTTAAATAGTCTAAAGCAGCCAAAGTTGATTCTAAATTTGCATTGTATGAATCATCAATTATTGTGTAGTTACCATTATACTTGACTTCACATCGCCCCTTAGGAGGGTTAAATGTGTGTATTCTGTCTTCAATTGCATCCCACTTAACTTGCAATTCTCTTGCTACAGCGCAACAAGCTATAATATTTTTTGCAAATGATAGATTCGTTGATTTTATTTTTAATTCATGAGCATCAATAGTTAATGCAAGTGTTCCATCATTCTCATTATGAATATCAGTTGGATAATCACAATTTGAACTTACACCATAGGTAATTTTTTTACCCTCAAAAGATATATTTGACACTCTTTTGTCAGCCTCATTAACAAATGAAATTCCATCTTTGAGCGATTTAAACAATGCTCCTTTTGTAGATGCTATAGTTTCAATATTTTTAAATCCCTCCAAATGAGCAGGAGCTATATTAGTAATTAATCCATGAGTTGGTTTTGTAATATTGCAAAGTCTTTGAATATCTCCAGGTTGATTTGCGCCCATTTCAATGATAGAAGCACCATGGTACTTTGTTATTTGTAATAGTGTAAGTGGCAAACTAATTGAAGTATTAAAGTTTTCTTTTGTCGCATGAATATCAAATTTAGCTGATAGAATATGCTTAAGGAGCTCTTTTGTAGATGTTTTGCCATTTGAACCAGTAATTCCAATAACTGGTATGTTAAATCTTTCTCTCCATAGTGTAGCAATTTCGCTTATTAAGCCTATTGGATTTAAACTTAGTAATTGTCTTTCAATCTTTTCATTTTGAAGTTGATGTACTATTGCAAAGCTTGCTCCGCGATTTAAAGCATCTTTTGTAAAGTCATTTCCATCAAATTTTTCACCTTTTATAGCTATATATAAATCATTTTCCTTTATGTTTCTGCTATCAGTAGAAATTCCACTGATTTTATATTCAATTGTTTTTTTTGTCAAAGTACAGAAAATTTCTTTGAATTCATTTGAATTAGGTAAATCAATTCTCATTTATGTATTCCATAATGATTTCGTAATCTGAATGAAAAATTTTTTTATTTTCTATCAACTGATAATTTTCTCTACCTTTACCTAAAACAACTAAAATATCATCATTCTTTAACGTATTGAGGGCATCCTTAAGACCTTTTTCTCTATCGTTATATGATTTAAAATGATTTGATTTGATTCCAAAAATTATTTGATTATTTATTTTTTCAATATCTTCAAGCCTTGGGTTGTCAGGCGTAATCCATAGGTAGTCGCTATATTTATCTGCAATTGAGCCCATAGCTGCTCTTTTGGTTTTATCTCTATTTCCCCCACATCCAAATAATATATTTATTTTGCCTTTATTTAAATTTTTTATTGAGCTGAGAACTTTCTCATATGCATCAGGTGTGTGTGCATAATCGATAATTATTTTTATATTATTCTTTTTAAAAATTTCCATTCTCCCAGCAGGTGTAACACAGTTATTAATGCCCTCAACAATCGATTCTGTATCCAATCCAATTATTTTACATGCCGAAACAGCTAATAGTATGTTTTCAGCATTAAATTCTCCAATCATTTCTGAACTTATAGGTATATTTTCATTTCGATGCGAAATGATTCCTTTTATGCCATTCAAATCGCATTTTAAACTTTTATAATGGAAATCAACTTTAAGATTTATAGAGCTTTTAATAGTTTCTTTCTTAATCTTCTTATCGATTATTTTTCCATATTGATTATCATAGTTAATGACACATTTTCTATTATCTTTAATCATCTTAAAAAGTTTTAGTTTTGTATTAAAATAATTGTCAATTGTTTTATGATAATCAAGATGATCTTGCGATAGATTAGTGAAGATTGCTGTATCAAATTCTATATCTGTTACACGATGCTGATCTATTGAATGCGATGAAACCTCCATGATTAAATAAGAAACTTTTTTTTCAACGAGCATTGAGATTAATTTATTTAAATAAATTGGATCTGGAGTAGTTAAGCTACTGTTGTAAAAATTACATTTGCTTATCAGACCGTTAGTACCTAACTGTGCTGCATCAATGTCAGCACTATCAAATATGGATTTTATCAATGAAGATGTTGTTGTTTTTCCATTAGTTCCTGTCACACCAATAATTTTTAATTTTTTAGAAGGATTTTTATAAAATTTAGATGCGATTTTACTCAGCACTCTTCTTGTATCTTTAACTTTTATTAAAGGAACAGATAAGTTTTTTAATTCTTTGTTTGCAATTATTGCCGATACATTATTTTTTATTGCGTCGTTTATATAGTCATGTCCATCATGATGTGACCCTTTGATAGCAAAGAACAAACTGCCCTTTTTAATGGAACATGAATCTGTTGAAATATCATTGATCTTTACATTTGGATATGCTTCAACATCATTCACAATATCTTTAATTAATGGCCTCAACCTCATTTTAATCCGATTTCACATTTAGATTCTGGATTAACTTTGGATCCAGGCTTTGGTGACTGCCAAACAACAGTTCCCGAACCTATAATTTTCGGATAAATATTCGCATTTATTAATATTTTCTTTGCTTTTAATAGACTCATTCCTCGGACATTTGGCATTATGCTATATCCGTCTGTGTATTTTTTATATTCTTCAATTGAGCTTAAAGAGGCTATTACAGAATTTATTTTTTTTTGATTTTTAGGTTTATAAAATTGGATATTATCATCGAGATTAATTAATCTCGATGCTATTCTTCTAAAAACTGGAGCAGCTACATCGCCACCTGTATGCATCCCATTATTTGGCTTAGGATCATCAATAATTATAATTCCTGCTAATTGGGGATTTTCTTTTGGAAAGAATCCTATAAAATTAGAAATAAAATTTTTAGAATATTTACCATCAATAAATTTATATGCGGTACCTGTTTTGCCAGCAACGGACCATCCTTCGATATTAGCTTTCCTTCCGGTTCCATAGTCTACAGCTTCACCCAACATTTTCTTCATTTTTTTCATTGTAGATTTTGATGCAATTTTTCTAATGACCTCAATCTTAGATTCAAAGATAACATTATTTTCTGAAGAGATTATCTGATCAACAATAATTGGTTTTAAAAGATATCCTCCGTTTGCTATAGCTGAATAGGCCATAATCATTTGAAGGGCAGTGACTCCCACTTCATAGCCAATTGGAACACCGATTATAGACCTATCACTCCACTGATTAACACTTCTTAATATTCCTTTAGCTTCACCAGGAAATGAAATACCCGTTGTGCTTCCAAACCCAAAATCTCTAGAATACTTGTAAATTTGTTCTGGACCAAGTTCTTTAGCAACTTTCACCATGCCAATATTGCTCGAGTGGGCAAAAATTTCGGAAAATGTCATTAAACCATAGCTCTTATGGTCCGATATTACATTATCAGCAAATTTATATTCACCATCCTCGCAATAAAATTCATCCAAAATGTCAACTGTTTTTGAATTTAGTGCGGCTGTAGAAGTAACAATTTTATATATTGAGCCAGGTTCAAAAAGATCAACAATAGCCTTATTTTTTTGATTTTCTATAGGAAATTTATCTTTATAATTAGGGTCAAAATCCGGCAAAGATGCCATAGCTAAAATTTTACCATTTTGTGGGTTTGCAAGTATTCCTATTGCACCCTTTGCATTCATTTCACTTTTTCTTCTATTGAGCTCTTCAATTAAAATACTTTGATATTCAATATCTATTGATAGTTTTATATTTGAACCGTTTATCGCAGGTTTTTTAGGCAGATTATTGTTGTAGTGAGATCTGCCTTTTCTATCGACTTTTTTTACTTCCCATCCCGGCAATCCAGTCAATTCTTTATTAAATCTTTTTTCAATGCCGGTCAAGCCGATATCATCTTTATCAGAAAATCCGACAATTTGACCAACAATATTTGAATGAGGGTATACTCTTCTAGCATATCTATCGATTTTTAATCCTTTTGGAGTATCATTAAGCAAGTTTTTTATTTTCTCTTTGGTTACTTTTGTATGAATCGTCTTGTATTTAGAATTGCTATTGACTTTACTAAGGTAATATTCAAAATTTTCTCCAAAATGCTCGCTTAACATATATGAGAAAGCTTTCTTTTCTTTTATATCTTGAGGATGAACTCCTACATTATAATGTGTAACATTTCTAGTTAATTGAACACTATTTCTATCAAAAATATTGCCCCTGTACGGAATTATCTGTTTATTTCTTGTTGTTTTCTCTGCACTTTTTTTTTGATATTTTTCACTATCAATGATCATTACTTGGAATAACCTAGAAGTTAATGAAATCCATGAAAAAATAATTAAAAGAGATAAAAATCCTATTCTAGTTCTAAGTTTTTGATAGGTCTTTGTCAATTTTAATTATAACTATTAATTTCTACTATTAGAGTCTCAGGAATTGCTGGAATCATGCCAAGTTCATCGATAGCATACTTTGAAATTCTATCTCCTCTAGAGAGTTGAGATATTTCCATTTTTAATTCATTTAAGTTATTTTTAAGTTCATTTTTTACTTTTTTCTGAGTATTTATTGCTAACATGTTTTGATCAATTTCAGTATAAATCCATAAATACATAATCAAGCCAAAAATAGATAAAATTGAAGAACTAAAAAAAATTATAGATTCAAAGAATTCTTTATTCTTTAATGATCTTCTTCTTTTTCTCATAATACTTCAATTGCTCTAAGTTTTGCGCTTCTACTTTTTGGATTGATTATAATTTCTTTTCTTTGAGGTAGAATGGGTTTTTTTGTTAGGATTTTAATTTTTCCATCATTTTTTAACCGTTTTAAAGAATGCTTAACAATTCTGTCTTCAATAGAGTGATAGGAAATAAAAACTGCTCTACTGCCAGCTTTTAGACCAAGTAAAAAAAGACTAAAAAATTTTTTTAACTTTTCTAATTCATCATTTACTGCAATTCTTATTGATTGGAAAACTCTAGCATATGTTTTAGATCGTTTATGGGGAGGAGTGACTTGATCAATTGCTTTTTTTAGGTCATAAGTTGTTTTCAGATATTCTTTTGTCTTTATGGCCTTAGAAATTTTTGATGAAAATCGTTCGTCGCTGTATTCTTTAATAATTCTAGCTAAACTTTGCTGGCTTGTTTGATGTAAAAACAGTGATGCATTAATTCCGTTATCGATATCAAATCTCATATCAAGTTTTTCGTTTTTCTTAAAACTAAAACCACGATTTGAGGACAGAAGCTGCATTGCTGATAAACCCAAGTCCAAAAGAATGCCATCTGCACTTTTAATTTTATTTTTTTTTAAGACATCTAAATATTTATGATATGATTCTTTTTCAAAAATTATCGGGTAGGCAGAGGCACTAAAACGCTTTTTTGAAGTTTTGAGTGCCTCCGCATCCCTGTCTAAACCAATGAGCTTTCCTAGACTAATGTTCGATAGGATTTCTGCTGAGTGTCCCCCTGATCCAAGGGTTCCATCTATATAAATACCATTTTCTTTAATTTTGAGATATTCTATAGCCTCTTCTACCATAACAGGCACATGATATTCTTTTGGTTTGAAATCGCTTTTTTCAATACTAAATGATGATTTTGTTTGCAAGCTCATCGTACTCATTATTTTTAATTTTTGAAGATTCTTTATCAACTTTATTTAAAATAGATGGATTCCAGATTTCTATTTTATTAATCATCCCAATTATAGAAGCATCTTTATCAAGATTAGCATATTCAATTAATGCATTAGTCAAATTGATACGTCCTTGTTTGTCAAACTTAACTGGAGACGCATATCTAGCTGTACTTCTAATAAATGCCCTATTGGTATTTGAAATAGATGATAATTTTTTAAGGTCATTCTCAATCTTTTTCCAAAATATTAATGGATAAACCCAAATACAACTATCCAAACCTTTTGTAATTACGAAGGTTTTTTTATTATCTGAGCTAAGACAATTTCTGTAAGTGGAGGGAATGTTGACCCTATTTTTGGAATCAATTGAATAGGAGTATTCTCCAGTAAATATATTTTTTGTTAATGTCATCTTATTAATTCATAGGGTTAATTACCCACATCTACCCAAAATATATTTCTTATTACCCACTTTTGTCAACAAGTATTATATATTATTTGATTGAGCGATTGATTATATCGCTGGAAAAAAATTTTTATAAATTAGTTTTTTGGAGAAAATGTATTTACGATAAGAATATTATCGATTGAGTCAAATCTAATCATTAAAGGATTTGTTATTGACTGCGGGATAGCTAAATCTATTTTGTTTAAATTCAGAGTTAACCCTAAGCTATGTTTTAAAATTAATTCAATAGACTTATTGAAAGTAAATAATCTATTGTCTCCAGATGGTAAAACATTTTCATTCTTTTTTTTATCGTCTATTTTATAACTGAACCATATTCTTTGATCTGATGCGATTCTTAAATTATAAGGGTTAGAGATTTCTAGCTTTCTTTCATAAATACTTTGCTTATTAAATTCTTTTTCAAGCAAAGTTAAACTTACAGGACCTTCTTCTTCAAATTCACTTTTATATGTAGGTGGCTTAGCTGCGTTTCTATCTGATGCTACAGATTTAATAATGTAAATCGTAAAAATAAAAATACAAACCAGAATAATACTTTTTATAGAATCAGTACGAATCTTTTTTGGGGGTTTATTTTTCCCATAATTAATTAATTTTTTATTTAAAAAGCTTTCTTTAGAATTTTCATCACTTGAAATATCAATAATCTTTATTTTTTCTTTTGGAGATAGATAGACATCTAAATCATTTAGCACCTTTATTGAATCACCCCCAATTTCAGCTACATAGGCCTTTAAGAACAACCTTACATATGTTATGGGTAGTTCATTAAAATTTCCCTGTTCAATTGATTGAAGAGATGAAATACTAATCTTTGTTCTTTCATATATATCTTCCAAGCTTATGTCTTGGCTTTTTCTCAGCTCGACTAAATCTTTTATAAATTGTGGCATAATATTTAGAAATAAATTTATATAAATTATTAAAGATTAAACTTAACTAATTTTACTATTCTTCATCTATAGATTTTAACTTATAATAAAGTTTATGAAGAGGAAGTCCAACTATATTGAAATAACAACCATCTATTTTTTTTACAAATATAGAAAAGTAACCTTGAATACCATAGCTTCCTGATTTGTCAAATGGTTTGTAATTTTTCAAATAAAAAAAAATATCTTCATCTGTTAATTTTTTTAGCGTTACCTTTGTTCTTTCATTAAATGTTAAGTTAATTTTTTTTTTCTTATTTTGAATCGATACGCCTGTAAAAACATCATGGGTTTTACCAGATAGAGCTCTAAGCATTTTATATCCCTCATCAAAACTATTTGGTTTTCCAAAAATCTTACCTTTTAGGGTTACAATGGTATCTGCACCAATGACCCAGCTTGATTTATGTTTTTTTGCAATAGCTTTGGCTTTGTTTTCAGCGAAATTCATAGAAAGGTTGGATGGTGGTAAATTAGTTGATAAATCCTCAATGAAATTGCTTGGAAGTGTTTCAAAAATTATACCTATTTGTGTCAATAGCTTGCTCCTTCTGGGAGACTGTGAAGCTAAAATAAATTTTGTATTATGAATATTCATTTAAATATAGCAAGCCTTCCAACTTTGTTAATTTTTTCTCCTTCAAGGTTAATTGCATTAACTTTATATAAATAAACACCGTTAGCAAGTATATTTCCAAATTCATCCTTACCATTCCAATCAATTTTATTAAAACCAACTTGGCAAAAAATTGGATTTAAAATTTTTATTTTTTTTCCCTCTAAGGTGTAAATGTCAATATTAACTTCAGCTTCATTGCTAATTTCAAAAGTAAATTTTGTTTGATTACTAAATGGATTTGGAAAATTCATTACATTAATAATTTCAAATTTTTTTGAATTAATAAATTTTAAATTTATAAAACGCTCACTTGGATTATTAGCATTGTCCCATGCTTGGATGCCAAACTGTAAATCTTGGTTCGAATTAATGTTGTCAATGATAATTTTTCCAACTGTTAAGCTATTTTTCTCATAGAAAAATTTTTCTGTTATTACTGTATAGTCTGCGGTATTATATTTATTATTATAATAAATAATTTCATGACCTTCCTCATTTGTAATATTTATACCCATTGGATCAGAGATAACCACAACAATATTTTCATCCGGGTTGAAAAAATCATTATCTCTTAAAAATCTACCATTATTGGTTTCAAAATTGATTAAAGGGCCGTTTACATCATTAGATGGGTTACCAATTTTTAAAAAAAGTTTATTATTTGAACCTATTTCAATTTCATTAGAATTAAGTAACTTATAATTAATGATTGCATTTTCACTAGAGTAAGAAATATCCTTAGGAATTCTAAATTGTGTTTTGAAGTAATTATTTTGAAAATCAAAAGCGCCTCGAAAAAGATTACTTCCATTTTCATAAAAATCAATTTCATATGTCAGAGACCCTAATAAAAATTTCTTTTTTTTGATCTTTGGAGCATCTCTAACAATGATATACCCTTTACCACTTGATATCCTGGAGTTCGACTCTATGGAGCCAATTTCTAGCGTTTTTAATGTATCAGATGATAACTCAGATTTATTGTTAACAATTGCATATGCAGGAATTTTAAGCGCAGGATCTCCCATTAATTGAAATAATTGCCCTTCTCTGCTTCCATTTTTTACAGTTTGCATTATGGATCCAATGCTCGATGATGAAATTGAATCATTTTGAAAAATCTTTTCAAACATATTTTCTAGAAAATTTATATTTCCTGAAACGGTTATTCCTCTTGTTGTTGATATCACAGATATAGCTCCGTTCATTTCAAGTCTGATTAATTGTTCAGCGAAAGATTCTTGATTGATGGCATCAAATTGTCCCCAATTACATGTTCCAGCTATCCAAAGTGGGAGTTTCATTTTTGTATTTATTTTTTCAAGATCACGATTCATTACAAGAAGTTTTTCTTGAGTCCATTGTGTTGCATTGCCATGACCAATGAAATTTATTATTCCAGCCCCTTGTGATATTTTATCAAGCAATTTTGTTGTGGCAGAAGGTTTTTGTATCTCAAAACCGTCTTGCTGAATAATATCTTCGTGGTTTATTAAATAAATCTTTTCAACATCTATGTAATTAGGTATAACCTTATCTAGTTTTTCAGAATTAACTGTGTGACTTTTTCCTACATATAAATCAGATATATTTTTTTCAGGTCTAACAGGGTCATCTGCAACTAAAATCATTCTTTGCTTCCAATCACCTTCAACAGGGTTGTTTTCATACTCAATTAGCTTATTAATGTATTTGATTACTTCTGTTTCATTTTGAGCTGGGAATCTACCAATAGAAATTTCAGGGATTAACCCGTTGAAAGCCACAAATCGATCATCTGTAACGAATGAATCATTGTACCCAACTTGGATAGAAGGAACTAGCGATTTTGATTCAAGTGTTATGTTTCTATAGTCAAAATCTGTATCACCCATAATTAATACATAAATTGGAGATAAATCCCAATTATTATTAGCAAAATCTAAAAAACTTCTTATTGCTATAGGGTCCTTGTTGCCTCCAGAAAATTGTTGATAAATTAAATTTACATCTACAAAAATAGAATTTTTTCTATGATTTACAAGCTTTTCGGTTTGATCTTCAAATTCTGTAGGTCCAATTATGATGTGTTCATATCTATTTTTGGTATCATGCAGAGATGTCCAATCAACATCATTTCCAATTAATTCAAATTCATTTACGATTTGTAAATCATCAGGATTAAAAACATTAAATTTCTGATTTTTATTTTTTGAAAGAAAAGTAGTAAAAAGAACGGTATCATTTTTTACTGTTACGGGCATATTGAGTGGTTTGTCAAATTCTGTAGTGTTCCATATTACTAAATCTTGACCTATTAGTTGAAAATCGACCTCAACATCGAACAGAGGTGAATAAAAGTCAAAAGGAAAATTATAAATTAATTTTTTGCTATAATTTAAATCAACATAATCAAGAAGAGGTCTTGAGTTAACGTTATCTGCAAAATTCCTTATTTTTATTAGATTTTTACCATTTATCAAAAATCCTTTATCTATAGTTGTTTCAAAAACTTTTTTTCCAGTGTGGGACCATTCTAGTTGACCAAGGTTATTATTATTGATTTCAAATGCTATTTTATGATTTGTATTTCCAAATGGTGTTTTATTAGTTTCGCTCCCTATCAAGCCAATTTTGAACACGGAATTAAATATTGCAAAGGGGTTCTCGATTGAGACTTCTTTTAATTCTACCATTTCATTTTGTAAAAATTTTTCCCCCCACAAAAGACCCGACGAATTTGGATTTATGATATCAATTTCATTTCTCAAATTACTTTGTCCATAGGTAATGATAAAATTTGATGGTGGGGACTTACTAACAGTTTGTATTCTTTTGCCTCTCAATGAAGAGTCATCAGGTATTAACAGCCAATATGTTGTTTTATTGAAATAAAGATTTTGATTCCAGTTCAGATCTTTCCCTTCAATATCATATCCACTAGGACCATTTGCATAAAAATTTAAATAATCACTATTAGATAAATTTCCATCAGATTCTCCCATAATATTTATTGGTAATTCTATTAGGTTTTGAGAATGTGTTTCTATGTTGTAAGGGTCATTGGTAATTTTTTCCGTTAGCGATCGACCCCTAGAAGAGGAGGTAAAAACCATAATAGACCTAGGGTCAAAATCTATTTCTCCCTCAAGAATTGAATTTAAGTCTTGACCGTTTATTTTTTTCATTCCATCTTGGTAAACATAAAATTTTATCCATATTCCAGAAGGATAATTATTTT
>CENJ01049380.1_pt1 | contig 14398 bp, 11 predicted proteins | sample 356161 | NCBI WGS metagenome assembly CENJ01 (sample SAMEA2619531, study PRJEB7988) | marine metagenome | biome: marine biome (ENVO:00000447); feature: surface water layer (ENVO:00002042); material: "saline water (ENVO:00002010), including plankton (ENVO:xxxxxxxx)" | depth 5 m
AGAGGCCTCATCTCTACGCCGTCGCTATGATTCGTTTTAGCCTGCAAGCCGACGCAACGATGAACCGCTTACGTCCTTGGAGGGCACCGCTGAGTTCAATTTGGCAGCGCGTCGCCCTGCTTGCCGCCGCCAGCACGCTGGCCCTAAGCGGCTGCGCCACCAATCCAGTAACCGGAAAAAACGAGCTCAGTCTGGTTTCTGAAGCCTGGGAACTGAATACCGGAAGAAACCAATACCTCCCGGCCCAACAGTCCCAAGGGGGACAGTACGTTGCTGACCCGGAGGTTCAGCGCTATGTCGCGGAAGTCGGTCGTCGCATTGCCGAGGTGAGCGATCGGCAATTACCCTATGAATTCGTTGTCCTCAACGACAGCACGCCCAATGCATGGGCCCTGCCTGGGGGAAAGATAGCGATCAATCGAGGTCTGCTCACAGAACTGTCCTCTGAAGCGGAGCTGGCCGCCGTGCTAAGCCATGAGGTCGTCCATGCTGCAGCGCGTCATGGCGTGCAGAACGTGCAGCGAAGCGCACTCCTCAGCGCTGCAACCGCAGCTACTGGCTTGGCCATGGAGGACAGTGCATACGGGCAAATAGCGGTGCTTGGTGCAGGCCTAGGGGCTACCTTGGTCAATGCTGGCTATGGGCGGGAGGCAGAACGAGAAGCCGATATCTACGGAATGGATTACATGGCTCGGGCGGGCTACGACCCCCAGGGGGCCGTAGCGCTACAGCGCACCTTTGTCGAATTATCAGAATCTCAATCGCCAACAGGGTTGGAGAAATGGTTCGCCTCGCACCCGCCGTCACGAGAGCGTTTGGCCGCCAATACCGCCTATGCCGAGCGCCTCCCGACAGGGGGCAGGATGGGAACGCAACGTTACCAACAGGCAACCGCTCACCTTCGGAAAACCGCACCGGCCTACCAAGATTACCAAGAGGCGAAAAAAATGTTGTCTGACGGTCGCACCCAGGCCGCTCGCCGCCTCATCAACGACGCCATCTCCCAGGAGCCCAACGAATACCTCTTTCACGCTCTCCTGGGCGATATCGACATGCGCCAGGACAGAAAAGAAGAGGCATTGGCCGCGTACGAACGCTCCATCGACGTTGCAGACGGGTTCTTCTACCCACACTTACAAAGCGGCCTGGTCTACCAACGGCTCAATCAGTTCGGCCCGGCAAAACGCCAACTCGGCCGCAGCATCGAGCTCTTACCGACTGCAGAGGCCTACTACGCCATGGGCAACATCGCGCAACGCGAGGGACGTAGCGAAGCGGCAGAACGTTATTTTGCGGAAGCAGCAAGAGACACCGGGGCCACGGGACAGGCCGCCCTGACTTCTTTGATGGGATTAAGGGTGGCGAAAAACCCGGGGGCCTATTTACGAACTCGAACCGGTTTAGACAATGCAGGCCGCATTCTGGTTGAGGTGACCAATACGTCTACCCGCAGTTTCCGGGATGTGCTGTTGTCGATTCGCTACATTGATCAGCGAGGGCAGCCTGTGGCGCTGCAGCGACGAATAGCTCACGTACCCCCACAGCAGACGCGCGGTTTAGCCACGGCTGCAGAACCCAGTGAGGGGCGCGTCAGCGTGACCATCAGTCAGGCACGCCTGGTTGGCGCTAACTAAGCCCAGACGGTATTCCGCCTTAACTCGGCTCATTTCATGCTTTCGTAAAGGGCGGCACGATCTTGCTTATAACGCCTGCCAGCCAGGTAAAAAAGCGGCAGCGCGAGCATAGAAATCAGGGTGAAAACGACCAGCGTCATGGTATAGGGCGACGCCACACCGGACGCCCGCATCCAATCAATAGCAAAGCCGGCACCGGTCACGCCAATGCCGATACCCACAAAGTTCAAGGCGAGGATGAAAAAAGCAACCACCGTACCGCGTATCTGTGGTGGAACGAGTTCTTGAACCGTGGCAAACGTGGGCCCGAAAAAACAGCCCAGCTGGAAGTATCCAATGAAAATACCCACCAAAAACACAATCGAATCGGGATCGACCAGGCGGTAGGCCAGACTGACAGGCGTCAGCACCGCAATCACCCAGAAAAGAAACATCGGCCGGCCCACCCCGGTTCTACGCAAAAAGACATCGCCCCCTATTCCACCGAACAGGTTTCCGGCGAGTCCCCCAAAGAAGGCCAACCACCCGCTCAATTCTGCGATTTCAGAACGATCGAAATCACGCTCCTGCACGAACCAAAGCTGCTCGAACACTGCAGCCCCAAGGACAAAATGAAAGGCCACACCGCCGCAAATTGTCATGGTTAGCGCGGGCGAATTGCGAAGTGCCGACAGCAGAATCTTCATTATTTCACGCACCGAGGGCTTCTCGGTAGAGGACGCATCAACTTCGTGTCGTCGTGGCGTCTCCTTCATGGTGAGCATGATGAGCGCCAGCAGCAGACCGAACCCGCCCAACGCATAAAAACATCCGCGCCAGCCCAGCAGCGGCTCCAGGTAGGCGACCACAAAAAGACTCGCGGCAATACCGATGGGCACGCCCATGTAGTAGGTCCCAGAGGCAAATCCCAAACGCGCCGGTGGAAAGCGGTCCGCCAGCAACGACATGGCTGTAGGTGTCATGATGGATTCACCCACACCGATAAAGAGTCGCGGGATCGCCAGACTGACAAAGCCCTTAGCCATCCCGGATAGGGCAGTGAGTGCGCTCCAAAGGCCGAGACCTGCAGCAATCAGTCGCGTTCGATTAACCTTGTCCGCAAGCACGCCCATAAATAGGCCCGCTAGGGAATAAAAAATGATGAAGATCAGACCCGTGAGGAGACCAAACTCCGTGTCCGTCAGCCCAAGCTCAGGTACGATCCAGTTCGCGAAACTGGCAAGCAGCTGTCGATCAATAAAGTTCATCACGTTAAGCAACGTTAGAAACATCAAAAATCCGTAGTCGCGCGGGTTGACCTGCCAATCTCTTTCCATCTTCCCTCCTCTCGCCGCAGACGAGAATAGGTTAGTTCAGGAGTTCGATCCAGTGCCTAACGGGAAGTTTCTCGGCAGCTGCCAAGTGGGTCTGACAACCCACATTTGCGGTAGCAATAATATCCGGCCCCTCAGCCATGAGGTTATCAAGCTTTTGGCGGCGTAACTGACTGGCCATTCTGCTCTGTAGGACGGCGTAGGTGCCCGCAGCACCGCAGCACAGTTCACGATCCACCACCGGCACTAGCTCGTAGCCCGCCCGGATCAACAGACTTTCAACCTCCGCCCCCTTACCCTGCCCATGCTGCAGCGTGCAGGGAGGATGCCAGGCGACCTTTGCGCCGCGCTCTGCGGCGGTGAAAGTCAAGCGCTCACGATCAAGGTATTCGCCGATATCCAGGGTTTGCTCGGCAACCGCAGCGGCACGCTCGGCGTAGGCCGAGTCATGGGCTAGGAGCCTCGCATAGTCTTTCACGGTCACCCCGCACCCGGAGGCAGTGGAGATAACGGCTTCCGCGTGGCGTAGCATAGGATAGATTCTCTCCACATTGCGTCGCATCTCGGCAAGTGCTTGCTCTTTGGCGCCCAGATGTTGATTCAATGCGCCACAGCAGCCCTCTTCCGAAACCAGCAAAACACCAATCCCACGACGGGCCAATAGGCGCTGCAGGGCTAGATTCACCTCGGCGGTGGCGACCTGCTGCGCACAGCCCTGAAGCAGAATCACGCGCTTGGCAAACCCGCGCTCATGAAGTTTATCCGTGGTGGGATCGAGGGTCTTTCCTAGGTTCACGGGAATTTGTTCAGCCAGCGGCGTGGGCAAAAACCGCTTAAAGGGCCGACCGAGTCGGGCCCAAAAACGTAGACGGGATGCCTCGGGCACAAGCCACCGAAGCATGCCGCGGAGGAAACCCGATAGGCCGGCCCGGGAAGGACCGAGACGATCTCGCGCGATTTCCGCCAGCTCACCGTAGGCGACGCCAGAAGGGCAGACTGTCTCACAGGCGCGGCAGGTGAGGCAGCGATCAAGGTGGTGAGTGGCCCGCTCAGTGTTTTGTCCGGCCTCTAGCAGTTCCTTGATCAAATAAATTCGCCCGCGTGGACCATCTAGCTCATCCCCGGTCAGTCGATAGGTGGGACAGGCCGCATTACAAAAGCCACAGTGCACACAGGTACGCAAAATTTGATTTGCTCGAGCCCCTTCGGGCGTTTCCAATAATTTTGCGGGAAGTTTAGTTTCCATGGGTGAAATCCAGAGGGCTGCAGAAGACTTGTTCTGGGTCGAAGGCTTGGCGCAGTCGGTCCATATAGCGACGCTGGATGGCCTCGGTTGGCAACGGGTGGCCCAGCGCCCAGCACCAGCCACCCACGCTCTGAGCATAGGCCTTCACGGCGGCCTCATCATCGTGATATAGCCAACGCAGCCCTCCCCCCCATTCAATCAACAAGGGGAGGATGTCGTCGCCCCTTAGAAAGGTAGGAAGCGGTGCGCCAGGAGGCGTCACCACCCGCCAAAGCGTTGATGACCAGTCTGATTGGGGTTGATCAAAAAAAAGCAGCCGATGGTCACGCAAATCACCCCAGAACTGATCGCCAAAGGGCGCCGCGGACGATAGCTCATTCACCAGCGCCGTTCTAGCACCGCGAACGGCCCCCTCGGATCCACCCAGGCGCAGGTAGAGCTTGTCTTCATGCCAACAGGTCCCGGTCAGCGGTATGGCTTGCCCGGCAATTTTAGCGCAGGCAGCCAGGGCTGCCTGGGCCTGCATATTAAATACCAGGGTCGTTTGCTTGGGCCAGATCGGGTGGACGCGAAGGGTGATCGCCGTCAGCAGGCCCAGGGTACCCCACGCTCCGGTTTGCAGGCGCGAGACATCGTAGCCCGCCACGTTCTTCATGACCTGGCCGCCAAAGCGCAGGTATTCCCCTGCCCCGTTTATCATTTCTATACCGAGCATGCTGTCGCGCACTGCCCCCAGCCAAGGACGGCTGGGCCCGCTCAGGCCAGCCGCAACCATACCTCCCAGGGTTCCGGCAGGATCAAAGATGGGCGGCTCGAAGGCCAGCATCTGCCCTCGATCCGCCAACGCGGCCTCGATTTCCACCAGCCTTGTGCCTGCTCGAGCGGTTAGGGTCAGTTCATCAGGTCGATAGGATAAAATGCCGGTATGTCCGCAAAGGTCAATGGTTTGGAACGCACCTTGCGCTCTGGGGAGCCACCCTATTCGGCTACCGCTGCCCGCGATCTGCAGCTGAACCCCTGACCCCCGCGCGTCTTGAACCTGTTGGGTTAAGGCATCGCTGAGGTCGGCCACGTCAGAAGCGCTCCAATTCTGGAAAGGGTAGTCTTCCAGAATGCACATGCATACCGCCCAGCTCGCCACAGCGCGTTAAGGTAGGAATACCCTTTCCCGGATTAAGAAGCCCCTCTGGATCCATGGCTTCCTTGAGTCGATGAAACTGCCTGAGTTCCTCACTTGAGAACTGAACGCACATGGTGTCGAGCTTTTCTACGCCGACCCCATGCTCTCCGGTAATTGTCCCGCCAGCCAAAATGCAGCATTCGAGAATGCGTGCGCCCATGGCCATGGCACGATCAGTCTGGCCCGGAATATTGGCATCGAACAGTATCAGAGGATGGAGATTCCCATCTGCCGCATGGAAGACATTGGCCACGCTCAGGCCCTCTTCCTCCGATATCCGGTAAATCTGCATCAGTATCTCAGCCAGCTTATGGCGTGGAATGGTGCCATCCATACACAAATAGTCCGGGGCGAGGCGGCCCACCGCCGGGAAAGCTGATTTTCGTCCCCGCCAGATACGTGCCTGGGTCGCCGCATCATCTGCTCGAACTACCTGATAGGCCCGGTGACTGTTCAGCAGCCTCCCGACCCGACCCGCCTGATCCCGAAGCTCTGCTTCGCTCCCGTCTAGCTCAATAATCAAAATTGCCGCCGCATCCAGCGGATAGCCCGCCTTAGCAAACTGCTCTGCCGCCGTAGCCGCCTGCTGATCCATCATTTCCATCCCGGCGGGAATAATGCCTTCGGCAATAATATTCGCCACCGCGTCGCCCGCATCGACGATGTCTTTGAAAGCGGCCATCAAAACCGTTTTGGCCTGGGGATGAGGCAGCAGCGCAACGGTCACTTCAGTCACAATGCCAAGCATGCCTTCAGAACCGCAGACGAGGGCCAATAAGTCCGGCCCTGGGTTATCGTACAGCGCTCCACCGAGCTTCAGTATTTCTCCCGTGCTGGTGACCAAGCGAACCCCTAGAACATTGTTGACCGTGAGGCCGTATTTCAAGCAGTGCACGCCCCCGGCATTTTCTGCGACGTTGCCGCCGATGCTGCAGGCAATTTGAGAGGACGGGTCTGGCGCATAGTAAAGGCCGTGGACGCCAGCCGCTTCAGAAATGGCGGCGTTTCTAACCCCTGGCTGTACGCGAGCCATCCGACCCACGCAGTCAACGTCAAGAATCTCGGTCATTCTGGAAAGCCCTAGCACGACACCCTCGCGATGGGGCCGGGCGCCTCCGGATAGACCCGTTCCCGCTCCCCGGGGAATGATGGGCACACTGTGCCTGGCGCAGGCCTTAACGATACGCACAACCTGCTGCTCATTTTCCGGCAGAGCCACCACCCAGGGCATCTCTTTGATCGCCGTCAGGCCATCTGTCTCATAGGGCTTCAGCCCGGCTTGATCAGTAATGACCCCGTCGACGGGCAGGATCTTTTTGAGATCCTTAAGCAGCGCCCTTTGGTCTGTTTTATTGACGTCCATCGGGGCATTATGCAGGACCAGATGCTCCGAAAACACCCGGACCAGCGGGGGTCGAGGTTGGGATCCTAAAATGCTAGTCGAGTGCCGACACCGGGCGTTACGGCCCGTAATCAGCTACTCTAGGTCGCGGCACCCCCATGCAGCCCTGACCAATCAGCGATAGATCGAGATCAATTCATGGACCAACACATAGTTAATGCAAAAATAGTCAACGAGGGCACCATAATTGAGGGTGATCTTGTTATTCGAGACCAACGAATTGCCGGTATCGGCGCGACGCCGCGCCCAGGTGCAGACGTTTTTGATGCCCAAGGCGCCTTCCTGTTGCCGGGGATGATTGATGACCAAGTGCACTTTCGGGAACCTGGGATGGAGCATAAGGGGACCATCGCCACAGAATCTGCAGCCGCAGTGGCCGGCGGCATCACCAGCTATATGGAAATGCCCAACTGCGACCCACTGACCATTAGCGAAGCGGCGCTCATCGACAAGCGCACCCGCGCATCAGGATGCTCTGCAGCAAACTATGGTTTTTACCTCGGCGCAACCAACGATAATCTCGAAGCGATCAAAAGCGTTGATCATTCTCTGACCTGCGGGGTGAAGGTCTTTATGGGCGCGAGCACAGGTAATATGCTGGTGGACGACGCAACGACGCTGGAAGCGATTTTTGCAGCAACGCCACTGCTCGTAGCAACCCACTGTGAGGATACGCCCATGATCCAGGCGGCCGAGGCGGCCGCAGCCGCAAAGTGGGGAGAAGATATTCCCTTTTCCGAGCATCCGAACATCCGTTCCGAAGATGCGTGCTATGCCTCCAGCTCGCTAGCCGTTGGCCTAGCGAAAAAGCACGGCACGAAGCTACATGTCCTCCACCTGACCACCGCTAAGGAACTCGCGTTGTTTGAAACCGGCCCTCTGACCGATAAGCGCATTACCGCAGAGGCCTGTGTTCACCATCTTTTTTTCAGTGCGGAGGACTACGCTGAGCGTGGCGCCTTCATCAAGTGCAATCCTGCCATCAAGACGACCGAAGATAGGGCCGCTCTGATTCGTGCGGTCATTGAAGATCGCATCGACGTTATCGCAACAGATCATGCACCACATACGCTTGAGGAGAAGCAGCGCAAATACGCCAAGGCCCCTGCTGGCCTGCCGCTGGTGCAACATGCCCTTCTCAGCCTTATGGACCGGTTTACGGACGGCACCTTTAGCCTTGAGAAGATTGTGCACAAAACGGCTCATGCACCGGCAACCCTGTATCAGGTAGCGGAGCGCGGCTTCATTCGAGAGGGTTATTTTGCGGACCTGACCCTCATCGCGCCAAATCACGAAGCAGAGACACCGGCTCAGGAGACCTCTGTTTTGAGCAAATGCGGGTGGAGCCCGTTCGCTGGCCATACGTTCAGCCACCGAGTAGAGGCAACCTGGGTCAATGGCAGTTTGCGCTATCATCAGGGCGCCGTGCTGCCGGGACCTATGGGCGAGGCTTTGCGCTATTCCCGTCCCTAGGCTATACACGCAGCCATCGCGCATCCTTCGCCAATCAAGTGGGGAGACTTGAATGAAGAAGTTCCTAGTTATTACCGCCGTTATCACCGGACTGCTGCTGGTGGTGGGCTATGTGTTCAGAGCCCCGCTCACCATGATCGCCGCGGGTTGGGCCATGACGCCGAATCTGAGTTTTGCTGACGACACTCGCTCACCTGACCCTGATTACGCCATGCCCAATCGCTGGGCAGCGCTGCCTGATCGAGAGGACTTTGCAGATGTGATCCCAGATCATCTTGCCGCAGACACCCTAAAGGCCCAGCCGGTCGACGTATTCTTTATCCACCCGACAACCTATACCCCCGGCGAGCACTGGAATCAGCCCCTGGACCACACGGAGGCGAACCAACGCGTGGATTACTGGGTCATGCGAGATCAGGCAAGCGCCTTCAACGGCTGCTGCAATGTTTACGCGCCTCGATATCGTCAAGCGAACCTCGCCGCTTTCTTTGATGCCAGTATGGAAAACAACGGGCAACAAGCGCTGGACCTGGCCTATCAGGATGTAGCGAGCGCATTCCGCTATTTCATCGAAAATTTTAATGACGGCAGACCCTTCATCATCGCCGGTCACAGTCAGGGCTCCTTTCACGGCAACAGACTTCTACGAGAGCAGATAATCGGGACAGCGCTTGGTGACAGGATGATTGCCGCCTATACGGTGGGTTTTCCCATAGAGGCCGATGCTCGCGTTGACGTCTGCAAGACGCCAACGCAAACCAACTGTCAGATATCCTGGAACGCCAATGAGGAAGATGCTGCCTTCAGCCACGGCCAACCCACGAGCGTCTGCGTTAATCCGCTAACCTGGGACAGTGCGGAGCCCTCGGCGACCGAGGCCGCCAACCTCGGTGCCATCACATTCGCGGCTGGGACTTCAGTGGAGGTGGCCGCGGTTGGCGCAAGCTGTGAGAACGGCCAATTGATCCTGCGCGGCCTGCAGTCGGAAAGTTTCTCCTACTTCCCCTTCGGCCCAGGGAACTTTCATATCTATGACTACGCCTTGTTCTATATGAATATTCGCCAGAACCTAGGTGAGCGCGTTTCTGCCTATCTAGCCCAGGCCGGGGAGGCTACCCTAACGAAGTGAGGGGAGTTGATAACCCTGAGCGGCTAAGTCTGCGCGAACTATTTTTTTGTCCATCTTACCCGTGGACGTTAGCGGGATGCTGTCCACATAGAGAACGTCATCCGGAAGCTGCCACTTGGCGAACGCCGTTTCGCAGTGGTCAAGAATCTGCTCTGTGCTGACCTCTGCTCCCGCGCCGAGGACCACTAGCGCGATAGGCCGTTCGTCCCACTTCGGATGCGGCTGGGCCACCACGCAGGCTTGGGCTACTCCCGCAAGACCGACGATGTGATTTTCTAAGTCGACAGAAGATATCCACTCGCCACCGCTCTTAACCAAGTCCTTGGAACGGTCGGCAATAATCAGATATTCCTCAGGATCGATTTTCCCCACGTCACCCGTAATCAACCAACCCTCATGAAACTTGTCTGGCTGGGGATTGTTGAAGTACTCAGAGCAAATCCAGGGGCCGCGAATTAAGATTTCCCCTACCGTTTCTCCGTCGTGAGGCAGGCGATTAAAGTTTTCGTCAAAAATATCGACCTCTAAACCGGGCATCAACTGCCCTGCCTTTGCCACGTTTTCAAACTGTTCATCTTCACTGATATCTAGCTGGGATCGTTTCATCACCCGGCGCGACAGCGTGGCCAGGGGCGATGTCTCGGTCATTCCCCAGCCATGGATCATCTCGACACCCAGCGTGTCCCAGAACCACCGAATCAGTGAGGGCGGTGGCGCGCTGCCCCCACAGGTTAGGCGAGATAAGGAGGAAAAATCATAGGCGTCGGGGTTAGCTTCATAGAGTGACTTGACCCCCTGCCAAATCGTTGGCACACCGGCGGAAAGGGTCACCCCCTCGGCTACCATTAATTCCATCAAGCGGGCCGGGTCCATAAATCGATGGGGCATAACCTGCTTGCACCCGAGCATCAATGCTGCCCAGGGCACACCCCACCCCATGGCATGGAACATGGGCACGACGCCACAGACGGTGTCGGCTCCGGATAAGCCCATGGCGTCAGTCATCCCTTGAGCCATGGTGTGCAGGTATTGTGAGCGATGCTCGTACTCAACGCCCTTGGGATTACCGGTCGTGCCGCTGGTATAGCAAAGGCCCAGGGGGGAGTTCTCATCGATCTGAGGCCACTCGTATGTGGTGGGTTGACCGGCAATGAACGTCTCGTAATCCACCGCATTGGGCAGCTTCGTAGACCACCCCTCGAAGCCTTCTTCAGTGGCAACAATCACTTGGCGCACCTGGGGTATCTTGCCCTGCATTTTTTCCAGCAATGGCAGGATATCCGCATCAACGATAATGAGCTGATCCTCAGCATGATTGATGATGTATTCGAGATCGCGCTCGGATAGACGAATATTCAGGGTATGCAGCACGGCGCCCATGCCCGCGCAAGCGTGGTAGGCCTCAAGATGACGGGAACCATTCCACATAAAGGTGCCGACCCGGTCACCAATGCCGATACCGGCTCCTGCTAACGCGTGTGCTAACTGATGGGCACGATCTCTTGTTTCTTTATAGCTTTGTCGTCGCACGCCACTTTCGGTGAGGGTAACCACTTCCTCATTGGGCGCAACCCGCGCACCACGATCAATAATATTCGACATCAATAAGGGGGTACGCTGCATGGCCATTGTGCTTTCCTCCAGTGTTCAGGCGTTGCTCCAGTCGCCGAGTCTAACACCGCATTTCATTACCCTGTATAGGCCCTGGCCCAAAGCCCTAGACGGCCAGGGCGTGAGTAAAGAACTGACGTGCGCCTTAAGTTCCGCCCAAGACGCCCTGTTGTCGCAAAGCTTCAATTTCATCTGCGGGATAGCCGAGCTCAAGCAGGATTTCTGAATTGTGTTCCCCTAAGGTTGGTGCGTGGCGGTGCATCGCGGAGGGCGTCTTGTCGAATTGGGCAGCCGGCCTGGGCTGGCGTATCCGCCCAGCCACCGGGTGATCGTATTCGTGTATCAAATCGTTGGCCTTAATCTGGTCGTGTTCGATGACCTCTTCTCTGGACAACACAGGCGCACAGGGCACCCCCTCAGCATCGAGCAGCTCGAGCCAGTGGGCGCAGGAATCGGTGGCCAGAACCTGAGCGGTTAAATTCAGGCGTTCTGTAGCGTTGACCGCACGGTCGTTCACGGTCTTGAAGCGCTCGTCCTCAAGCCACTCGAGATGGCCCAGGGCTTTACACATGCCCTGCCACTCCTTGTTGCTCATGGCACCCGCCGTGATGTAACCGTCGGTTGTCTGAAAGATCAGGTCAGGGGAGAGCTGTGCACGAGCAGCCTTGACCTCTCGACCTACCAGCGTGAAACCGGCCATACCCTCGGGCCAGAGGTAGGCCACCATCGTGTCGAGCATGGCCAGACGAATATGCTGGCCTTCGCCGCTTCGCTCCCTGGCGAACAATGCCGCAGTGATAGCCTGAGCTGCAGTCAGCGCCGTGGTCTTGTCCGGGATAATGGTTCTGATCATCTTCGGACGCCCCGTCTCACCCTCTGCCTGAATCGACGCTAACCCTGAGAGCGCCTGAATGACTGGGTCATAGACCCTCTGATGAGCATAGGGCCCCTGTTCGCCAAAACCGCTAATCGAGACGTAAATAATATCCTGCCGAAGCGCTCTGACCGCTTGCTCACCGAAGCCCATTCGCGCCAGCGTGCCTGGGCGAAAATTTTGCACCAGGACGTCGGCGGTCTTGATCAATTTGCTCAGAATTTCGGTCCCCTCGTCGGTTTTCAAATCTACCGATAGAGCCCTTTTTGAGCGATTAGAAGAAATAAAGGTCGACGTAATGCCCGAACGATTGGGTCCCGCACCGCGAACTAAGTCCCCGGAGAGTGCCTCGACCTTTATGACGTCGGCACCCTGATCCGCCAACATCATGGTGGCCACGGGCCCTGATATCATGGAGGTGAGATCAATAATGCGTATCCCTGTTAAAGGTCCCCGTGCTTCCTCCTGCATTGCTTCTCCTAAATCTTCTTATGCGGTGAAATTCGACCATCCGGTTGCGATCTGTACGCCAAATCGGCTTTCATCTTGTCCCAATAGCGATTAGAGGTCCATCTGCCCAGGTGCGAATAGCCGTCGTTCGCGGATGGCATACCAATCGTTTGAATTTTAGGGCCGCTTGTCGGTTAACGCCTGGATTGCTGAGGACTCGCCCTTAGGTCATGTCTAAGCAGTTTTTTTGGATTCACACATGAGCGACTCAACCAGCAACTGGCGAGCAAAGGCCGGTCTCGACAAAGTATTCCTCAACCGCGAGCATGCCTGCCTATTCGGCGTCTGCAGCGGGGTGGCCGACTATTTCGAGATGGAGCGAGGCATTGTGCGCACCTGCACCGTCATTGGAGCCATCTTCTTCTCTAACCTAACTATCGCGGCCTATCTCATCGCCTGGGTACTCCTGGAGGAGAAGCCCAAAAACAGCGAGAAAGATGTGAACTGAAGGGCGTCTAGCAGCAATTGGTGTCCAGCAGGCGCACGCTAAGCCGGAGGCCGTTGAGCTTGGTACTGATCTTAATGGGCATATAGCCAAGCTCTTCTGATAGCCAATATCTCACTGGGGTATGGATACTGCCCTCTTCAAATTCAACGGGGACAGCTCGCACTGGCAGGCCACTCAACGTACGTTGACCGACCTTAAAGGGCCTGGCCTTTCCCTCGGGGGTAAACCGGTAGCGCCCTACCGTATCGTCTACATAGCTCAAAAAAATCTCCCGGTCGCCCCGGGCCAGATAACAGCCCAACACAGAAAACTGGCTTAACTTATCCACATAGACCGCATCGTCCCAGGGAAAGCTCAACGCCAGGTCAGTAGCAGTTTTCTGACCTGGCCGCTGGGTGGCGCCTTCGTAATGAATTTCGTCGCCTTCAACATCAAAGACCACGCGGTCATTAAAGCGCCAACCCGGGCTCCTTCCATGATTGTGATAGCCCTCAGGAGTGTAGTCACAGTCCTCTAGCCTAAAGAGAGAAACATGGTGATTCTGGGCAAAGGCGTGGGTCAGATCGCTGCTTAGGCGATAAGACGTTCCCGCAGACGCTGACTGCATCTCTGCGCGAATGCCCACAGGCACCCCGAAGACGTATACCCCGTAGGTGAATTGATAGGTTTCAGCATTCTCAAAACGCTCATCCCCTTGAGACGCCCAAGGCTCCGCACGGGTCAACATACAAGCGCCCACTAAAAAAAGCAGGCAGCTAAGGGGTCTCATCGCCGTCCGTTTTAGGCGAATCAGTCCGCTGGGCTCGCCACTGCTTGAAGGCATCTAGCTCATCGCTTATCTGAGAGAGCACGTAACTTATGATCGCCGCATCGTCTACCAGGCCCCAGCCCAGCAAAAAGTCCGGCACAACATCCAGGGGCACCAAGAAGTAAATAACCGCTGCCGCCACGGTAATCATGGTTTCCTTAGATACGTCTCGATACTCACCGCTGGCATAGACCTGCAGTAGCTCGATCAGCAGTTGAAGCTGCTCCCTCACTTCCCCAATTTTGGTACTCGTGGTTTGCTTTAGTTTTTCAGCGGCTGCAGATAAAACGCGCTTGAGTTCCCCGGGAGAACCCAGCAGTCGAGCACCTCGGCCGCGATAGCGCTTCAGTCCGCGCGGTGGCTTATCCATCGACCGCCACTCCCTGGCTCAGATCGAGACTCAGAAAGTTCAGCATCCAGCGGCTAAGCAGGCGTTCATCGGTGTCTACGGCCAAACTCTGGATGCCGCGCTCGTACACCTGTTCCCCAAGCATCTCTCTCCTCAGCGTCATCAGCTCACGGGCATAAGCCTTATTGAATTCCGGATGACCCTGAACGGTCATCACCTTATCGCCCACGGTGAATCCGCCGAGGGGGCAAAGGTCACTGGTCGCGAAGAGTTCGGCGTGGGGCGGCAAGCGCTGAACCTGATCCTTGTGGCTGGACAAGAGCCGAAAAGCGTAGGGCGCCGGCTGCATCCAGGCAGGCTGGCTGATGACGCGAGAGCGGTGCACACCCACCGCCCATCCGTCTGCGGCGGGGGCCACTTC
>CENJ01011037.1_pt1 | contig 14390 bp, 17 predicted proteins | sample 356161 | NCBI WGS metagenome assembly CENJ01 (sample SAMEA2619531, study PRJEB7988) | marine metagenome | biome: marine biome (ENVO:00000447); feature: surface water layer (ENVO:00002042); material: "saline water (ENVO:00002010), including plankton (ENVO:xxxxxxxx)" | depth 5 m
GCGCGGTGAACCGCCAGTAGACACGGCGCAGCGTGAGCTATCCGAGGAGTGTAATCTGGCGGCGTCAGACTTCATTCCGTTATTTGAAAATCTTCAGGTCTCCAACTGTATTACAGATGAAATCGGCCACGCCTTTATTGCGCATGGTTTGTCGGCGAAGTCCGGAACGCCGGATGAGACCGAAGAGCTTACAGTGCGCCGTATTCCTGTTCGCCAGTTGATGGAGATGATCGAGGCAGGCGAGATCAGGGACATGTTTACTGTCATGATGGTCGCGCGGGCCTGTCAGCTCGCCGCGAAGGGCAAGCTTCCAGACGACATTGCGCGTCATTTCCGGTTTTAGGAGCGGCTACTTCACCGCGTGATAAACCTCTGTGCGGCAGGTTTCCGGATCAACAGTTGTCGGGTCGTCTACATAGATTTCCCAGACAGGCATCGTCTTGGTGAGGCCTTCTTTTTCAGTCGCATCCCAGATGTCTTTATGGGTCTGGTTCAGATTGGCGTAGGAGCCGACATGGGTCGCCATCATCACATCACACACCGGGATCACCCCGACCTTGATATTGCCCGTGGCTTTCGACGCATCTTCTGAATGTATGAGGAAACCGGCGCGAAAGGGCATGGTGTCGCCCGTTGGCATGTCTGCATAAAGAGACATCGGCATGCTTGCGGGCGCGATATTGTTCTGACCGAGGAATGTGTAGACCTCGCTAAAGCCGGTCGCCATCGCGTTTGAAATCTCGTCCGGAGAAAACTTTGGTGCGCGCTCGACATACAGATAGGTCTGCGCGGGCAGCGTTTTGCGTTTGATCTCCATATCGTCCCTCCCAAAAGAGAAGGGAGTAAAGTGCCAGATTGCGATCTTGGCAAGTTTGGCGAATTTCAGCGCATGCGACCGCACAGGGCGGCAATGCCCTCTGCGGCGTTATAAGCGGCCCAGTGAAGGGTGATCAGATCTTCCGTCTCATCAGGTGGTGCGCCTTGCGTTGTTTCGGGCGGCGGGCGCCAGTCTTTCAGTGGAAGGAACAAGTTCGCAGGCCTTGTGATTTCCGACGTGGCGCGTGACGGCGTCTTGCGGGACGAGATCATCCCGGCCCAGATCGCGGCAAGCTTGTCTGCGCGGTCATCGATTTCAGCTCTGATGGTTTTGAGCCTCTCTATGCGCGCCATAAGTATATCGCAGGCAAGTATGTCGTCATTTCTTGCGCGCCGGTGTGATGTTCGTGTTCCTTTCAGGGATGGTGTGCTTGCGGCTGGTCCCGCTTCGCTCGGCATGGAGACGGAGAATCCGGGCGGCGCGGGATCGCGCTTTTGTATGCCACGCAGTGCCGCAAACGGATGAAGTGGTGTTTCAGGTGTTCGGCTGCTTCGCACCGGAGCGCCATTCAGGCCAAATGGGCGCGGGGTAATTCCGCCATGTCGCAGGCGTTCAAAGACCGTCAGAATGATCGCGCACCGCAGAAAGTGTTCGGCCCGTACAACCATGCTGGTCAGTCGTCTGACATCATAGCGAAACAGGCGCGGCGTACCGTCCTCATCAAAAATGCCCCAGTCGTCGGTGAAACAGGCTGCCAGCTGAATATAATGGCCGATGCGCTGTTTCAGCGCGAAGAGCGTTTCGCTCGCATATCTGATCGGCCCGGTAAGCATGGCCAGAGGTTAGGGGTGGAACTGGTGGGGTGGGATTGTTCAGGTCACTTGCGCCTGCGCAGTCGCTTGTGATGGTTGTTTCTTTATGTGTGCTCGGCTAAGAGGTTCGCCATTCGGCTCACCCCGCCTGCGCCCAGCCCGGTCGGGCTGTTGGAGCCTCTGCACGAGCACCGCGAAGGCGCAGAACGCCCGAGTGAAACGAGGAATAGCGTTCGAGCATGACTTATAAAACCTCCATACTCACCCTCTTTCCGGAGGCCTTTCCAGGCATACTCGGCACGTCTATTATCGGTCGGGCGCTGGAAAATGACATTTGGTCGCTAGAAACACTGGACATTCGCGCATTTTCTGATCATAAGCACCGTTCCGTTGACGACACCCCTGCCGGGGGCGGTGCTGGTATGGTACTGCGACCTGATGTGGTGGCGGCAACAATTGATGCGGTTGATCGAGAAGACCGGCCGCTCATTTATCTGAGCCCGAGAGGTAAAACGCTTACTCAGGCCCGGGTGCGAGAGTTATCTCAGTCCCCGGGAGTTATACTGATTTGCGGACGCTTTGAAGGCCTGGATGAGCGCGTGATCGAAGCGCGCGGCATTGAGGAAGTCAGTATCGGGGATTACATCCTCGCTGGCGGTGAAGTGGCAGCCATGGTCCTTCTTGAGGCGGTTGTCAGGCTTCTTCCGGGTGTCGCGGGAAATGATCTCTCGCTCGAAGAGGAAAGTTTCGAGTCCGGCTTGCTCGAATATCCTCACTATACGCGACCGCGCGTGTGGGAGGATCGGGCAATTCCGGACGTATTGCTGTCGGGTAATCATGGCGCTGTTGATAAATGGCGACGCGAAAAAGCCGAAGAGCTGACAAGAGTTCGCCGACCAGATCTCTGGAAGGCACATATGGAACGTAAAGAGCAAGGCTGAGAAGCCTGGTTTGAAAGGCCGGAGTAAAGAAGATGACGAACATCATCGCAGAGCTTGAAGCAGAAGAGATTGCCCGCGTTGCTGGCGACAAAGAGATCCCGCACTTTTCTCCGGGTGACACGCTGACAGTAAACGTACGCATTAAAGAGGGCGAGCGTGAGCGCGTTCAGCGTTACGAAGGCGTTTGCATTGCACGTTCCGGCGGTGGCCTGAACGAGAGCTTCACAGTCCGTAAGATTTCTTTCGGTGAAGGCGTTGAGCGTGTATTCCCGCTTTACTCCCCGAACATTGAAAGCATCGAAGTGAAGCGTAAGGGTAAAGTTCGCCGTGCGAAGCTTTACTACCTGCGTGACCGTCGCGGTAAATCTGCTCGTATCGCTGAGCGTACATCCGGCCACGGCATCGAAGTTCGTGAAAACATCCTCGGCAAAACCGAGCGTAAGCGTAAGAACGAAGCAGCTAAAGCTGAGCGTAAAGCAGCAGCAGCTGAAGCACGCGCAGCAGCGGCTAAAGCTAAAGCGGCTGAAGAAGCAGCGGCAGCAGCAGCTGAAAACACTGAGGGCGGCGAAGAGTAGATCTTTCGCATCGCATCAGCGAGAATTTGAAAGGGCGGTCCTTCGGGGCCGCCTTTTTTGTTTGGATTCAACGCTGTCAGCTCTGCCAAATTTTGTTGACGTACCGGTAACCATGATTTCACATAGCGCTATGCCAAAGGGGCATATGCATATGGGGCATTAAAATGGGCGTTATGAAAGAATTCAAAGAATTCGCGATGAAGGGCAATGTTGTCGACATGGCTGTCGGCTTCATTCTCGGCGGCGCGTTTTCTACAATCGTGAAGTCTCTGGTCAACGACGTTATCATGCCGCCAATCGGGCTCGCGCTCGGTGGCGTTGATTTCGCGAACCTGAAAGTCGTTCTGAAAGAGGCCGTGATGAACGGCGAAGAAGTCGTGACCGAGGCGGTTTCTATCAATTACGGCATGTTCATCAACAATGTGATTTCCTTCATCATTGTTGCAGCGTGTCTGTTCTTCATCATCAAAGCGATGAACTCACTGAAGAAAAAAGAAGAAGAAGCGCCAGCAGAGCCGGAAGCGCCACCGCCACCACCGCGTGAGCAGGTGCTGCTTGAGGAAATCCGCGACCTTCTGAAGAAGTAAGTCGGACCCGCTTCAAAAACAGAAGGGCGTACGGGCATGGCTCGTGCGCCCTTTTTTTGTGGTTTTACATTTGCCCTGATTTCAGGTGACACTCTCGTCTGAGCGGAAATGTCCGCCATACGGAGGGAACACAATGAGATTACTGAAAACCGCGATGATCGCAGGCGCGAGCGTTCTGGCTGCGAGCGCTGCTTTTGCGGACGGGCATGAGACTGAAACGCCAACGACCGCAATCGTGACGTTTACCCTGCCTGACGGGATGACAGAGCTGCAGGCACGAGACCTGTTCATGGGCTCGGTAGATACATTCGCCGAAATGCCGGGACTGATCCGGAAATATTATCTGTTCGATGAGGCGGGGCCAGTGGGCGGCGGTGTCTATCTCTGGGAGAGCCGCTCGGCAGCCGAGGCGCTTTACACGCCAGCCTGGCGTGAAGGTCTTGCGGAACGACTGGGTGCCATGCCGCAGGTTCAATATTTCACGTCGCCAGTTATCGTCGATAATGTGACGGATGACATCTGGTCAGCGCCTGATGCGCATGACTAGCTGGATGGACCCCCGGGGGACGTGTCCACCGGGGGCTGTGCACCCTATTTCACATACTCGACGAAGAACTGGTCGGTATTGCCGCGAATGTTTGGCGCGAACACGTTTGTCGTGCCGTTATCCAGCGGATTTGCGAACAGGTCGGAGCTTTCGCCGAGGCGCAGACCGGCGGCCGTCGCCATCTCATAGATAATGTTCGGGTCGATACGGTGAGTATCGCCGCCGGTGGATGGCGGTGCACCAGCAGGCGCGACATGATCAATCACATAGAGCCGGCCACTTGGGGCCAGAATACGGTAGATTTCCGCAAATGAACCGGACGGATCGCCCAGCCCGTCAGGCGCGTTATCCGGCGTGTACCAGAGTTCATGCGGCCCTTGAAACCAGGTGACGACGTCTACAGAGCCCGACGGCACGTCGCGCATCGCGTCAAAGTCAGATTCCAGATAGGTGACATTGGCTGGCAGCGAGGTGAAGCGCGGTGGCAGGTCGCCTTCCCAGAAGCTGGCAAAGGCTGCTGGGTTTTGCATGTAAACCTGACCCTCAGGGCCGACCACGCTCGCAAGGAATGGCGTGAAATATCCGCCGCCTGCTTCTATTTCGACGACAGTGTCACCGATTTTGAGCTCCATGAAGGACAGCGTTTCAACCGGCTTGCGAATAGCGTCGCGCTCAAGGTCGGCTTCAAGGCGACCCTGCGATGTCAGCGCAGCCGTGTAGACAGCCTGATAGTCAATCGGCGGCGGTGGCGGTTCGGATGTCGCGCAAGCGGCAACGGCCAGCGCGCTCGCGGCGGTCAGCAGAGTAGTAAGTTTCATGGATATCCCTCCAGCTAGATTTGAAAGCTTATCATCTGATCAGGAGTGTGCACTAAAAATCCATGTGATGGGCGGGCCTCCGCTAATTGGCGTATGAGCACGCCCATCTCTCGACAGGGTGAGTGGCCTCTGTCTAACTTCCGGCACGATTGTCTGGGGAGTGACTATGCGTCTGAAATTTATAGCCGCCTGCGCCGCTATGTTCTGTAGTTTCATGCCTGCTATGGCCGAAGCGCCGGATTTCTCCGAAGCACGGTTTGAAGAGCGGGACGGCTTTTTCACGCTGCAGGTCGATACCGAAGGCAATAAGATTTACGCGCAGCTGCCAGAGGCGGGCGAGGATGGCGTCGTCCTGCGCATGATCCATACCGCAGGGCTGACAGGCGGCCTCGGGTCTAACCCGGTCGGGCTGGACCGTGGCTGGTGGCGCGATGGTGAGATTATGGCCTTCCGCCGCATTGGTGACCGGCTCATTCTGGAGATTGAGAACCTCAATTACCGCGCCAGTGCGGATAATCCTCTCGAAGCCCGCGCTGTACGCGAAAGCTTTGCGACATCCTTCATTGCCAGCATGGAAATTCTGGATGACGAGGAAGGTCTCGTCGTCGATATGACGGATTTTCTCACCGCAGACACGCTTGGACTGGTTCAGTATCTGGCAGATGCGGGGCAGGGGCGGTTTACGCTAGCTGGGGACCGTTCGCTTGTGGACACGGCGAACGCATTTGCCTTCCCCGACAATATCGAGATCGATGCCTATCTGACGCTTCGCAGCGCTGACCCCGGCCGCGAGGTTTCCACGACGGCGGCGAATGGCACAGATGTGACCCTGATCCAGCACCATTCCTTCGTGCGCCTGCCGGAAGAGGGTTACACACCGCTTGAAGCTGACCCGCGCACGGGTGCTGTCACAATGACCCATTATGACTATTCAGCCTCGCTGACAGACCCGATCGAGACACGTTATGCGCGCCGCTATCGCCTGCAGCGCGATGAAAACGGTGAAACCATCAACCCAATTGTGTTCTATATCGACCCGGGCGCGCCGGAGCCGATCCGCTCTGCTCTGGTGGATGGTGCCCTCTGGTGGGGCGACGCGTTCGCTGCGGCAGGTTTGCCTGATGGCTACCGCGTAGAGCTTCTGCCGGAGGACGCGCACCCGCTCGATATCCGCTATAACGTGGTTCAATGGGTGCACCGCCAGACACGCGGCTGGTCCTATGGCGGCGGTATTGCAGACCCACGCACTGGCGAAATGCTGAAAGGTCATGTCATTCTCGGCTCGCTTCGTGTGCGTCAGGACCGAATGATTTTTGAAGGCCTTGCAGGCACGCAGAATGTAGGCACCGGCGCGCCGGATGATCCGGTAGAGCTGGCGCTTGCGCGTATCCGTCAGCTGTCTGCGCATGAGATTGGTCATTCACTCGGCTTTGCGCACAACTTTGCGGCCAGCACGTATGATAAAGGCTCGGTGATGGACTATCCCGCGCCGGACATTCGCGTGAGCGGCGGTGAGCTTGATTTCTCGAACGCTTACGGTGTCGGCGTTGGTGCGTGGGATGCGTTCGCGGCGACCTGGCTTTATGGCGAGCTGACCGATGACGCGCGTGAAGCGCTTGTCCGTGAGGCGGTCGCAGATGGGCTCGTCTTCGTTGATGACGGCCATGCGCGCGGTATCGGCACCGGCCATCCGCTCGGAAATATCTGGGATAACGGGCCGGACCCGCTTTGGGGTCTGGCGCAGGCCATGAGCGTGCGCGCCATTGCGCTTGAAAATTTCGGCGTAGACCGTGTGGCTGAGGGGCGACCTGTCTCTGATCTCAATGCCGTGATTGTGCCGATCTATCTCTTCCATCGTTATCAGACGGCCGCAGCTGGTAAGCTGATTGGCGGGATGACGTTTAATTACAGCTTGCGCGGGGATGGCCAGCCGGCAGCGCAAATGGTGCCAGCCGCCGACCAGCGTGACGCGGTCGACGCGATCCTTGAGACCATCACGCCAGAGTTTCTGGATCTGTCTGATGATGTTCTGAACCTTCTCACGCCAAGCATTGATGCTTATCTGGCGGCCGCGCCAACACGGGAATTGTTCACGCGCAGCGCCTATCCGGCATTCGATCTCACCTCTGCGGCGGATACCTCCGCGCAGATGACGTTCGATGTGCTGCTGCATCCTCAACGCGTTGCGCGCCTGATCGAGTTTGCCCGCCGGGACCGTTACCAGATGAGCGCGGTTGAGCTGTTCGATGCCATTCGCGTTCAGGTCATGGCCCAGCCGCGTGAGCCGCGTCTGGCGGGCATCGCAGAAACCGTGCGCGCCCGTTATGCCTTTGCGCTGATGGATCTGGTGGATGCCGAGACGTCATCTGCGGTCGAGGCTGCGGCGTCTGCTGCGCTGGGTGAGCTGAAGAGCGATGTGTCCGGTCTCGATACGGCTCATGGCGACTGGCTGGCCGAACAGATTGAGGCGTTTGAAACCCGGCCGCGTGAGGCTGCGCCTGCGGTTGTAGACGCGCGCGGCCTGCCGCCGGGCGGCCCGATTGGGATGGACGCTTACGAGACCTGCTGGTTCTGCGAGTAGGATCTAGTCAATCCCGATGCGGGATTTACTACCTGCGGAACGGCGCAGAGAGATGACGGCCTGATCCATAATCTCCTGCGTGGCTGCGCAGGCAAGCTGCGGGCCGAGCATGGCTGGCGCACCTGTCCAGTCGCAGGCGAGGCCGCCCGCGCCGCGCACAACCGGAATAAGGGCGGCAATATCGTGCGGTTGAAGGGCTGTTTCGGTCACCAGCTGGATGTCACCTGCAGAAAGCCGCGCATAGGCATAGGCATCAAGACCATAGCGGGTGAGGCGTGCCGTCTGGCGCAGATGTTCAAATGCGCCGCGTTCTGACGGTGTCAGAATGAACGGGTCGGTCGTTGAGAGGATGGCATTGGTGAGGCGGGTTTCATCTGAAACTCTGAGCGGGGTGACTGTGCCGCGCACATTGATTTCAGCGCCGCTTGTCCAGCCGGTATAGCGCTCACCCAGATAGGGCTGGTCGATAATGCCGATTTCAGGGGAGCCGTCTCTGACAAGGCCGATCAGCGTCGTCCATGTCGGCAGGCCTGCAATAAAGGCGCGTGTGCCATCGACCGGATCCAGATACCAGGTCCAGCCGGATGTGCCTTCGGTCACGCCGAATTCTTCACCGTTAATGGCGTCATCGGGGGCTTCGCGGGTCAGAATGTCCCGCATAGCGGCTTCTGCGTCCCGATCTGCCTTCGTGACAGGATCGAAATCGCCTTCGCCAAGCTTATTGTCCGTTTCGCCGTGCTGGCGGAACAGGGCAAGCGTTACGTCACGCGCCGCATCGGCCAGCTTGTGAGCCAGCGCAAGGCGCGATTGCATGTCAGCTGACAGCGCGGAGGAAGCAGTAGAAGGCGTGTTCATACACCTTCCACTGCCTCAACATGGCTGTTCAATCAAGCAACGTCTGAAGAGGTGGACTCCAGAGACTTTGCAAGTTCGAGAAGGCGGCGGCGTGGACGCTCTTCCAGGCGGTAGTATGCGCGGACGAGTTCGAGCGTTTCTTTCTGGGAAAGAATGTCGCCTTCGAGCTTTTCTGCGTCATTGGCTGGTGTCACGTCATTCTCATAGGCTTCGAGGCCATCAAAGAAGTACTGAACTTTTACGTTGAGCGCTTTTGCGAGCTCATAGATACGGCCGGATGTGATGCGGTTCGCGCCACACTCGTATTTCTGGATTTGCTGGAAGCGTACGCCAACTTGTGAAGCAAGTTCCTGCTGGGTGAGTCCGAGCAGGCGGCGGCGCCAGCGAAGTCGTTTGCCGACGTGTAGATCAATATCAGTAGCCATGTGTCTCTCCGAAACAATCGTCCCGTTTGGGGACGGTTCAGAGGGGAATGAGCAAGCCGCATGCCGACTGACAGGCGAGTAGGGATTCAGTTTTTGTGCGCTGCACAATAAAAACATGTCCGATTGGTCATTCTGTGACAAAAATCTCACGAAAAATTGCCGTATATGCGAAATTGTCGCAGATAAGGGGCTTGCATTTTTTGCGGTGCAGCGTATTTTAATCTCACAACGTTTGACGTTGTCGCCCTGATTTGGGGCGTTTCCTCCCTATGACTTTACAACCGCGCTCTAACCAGCGCGGTTTTTTTTTGGTTTTCGCGGGTGCAAAATTGCGAAACTGGCTCAGGCCGGCGCAACGCGCGTGCGCTCTGCCCAGTTTATAACGGACAGCCCGAGGGCCCTCATATCCGATTGCAGCTTATAAAAGCCGGGTTTCAGGCGCACCGTGTCTTCATCCATATATAGGCGGCGGTTGATCTCAATCTGCAGCGCATGGCGGTCTTCCAAAGGGCGCCCATGATGCTGCGTGCAGTATCCGCCTGCGTAGGGCATGTTCCGCGCGACTTTATATCCGAGCGCGAGGAAATGGTTCTCCACTGTGCGCGCCAGCCCTTCATCGCAGGATGCGCCATGGCGCGTGCCGATAATAATGTCTGTGCGGATACGCCGTCCCGCAACAAGTGATGGCATGGAGTGGCAGTCGATCAGCACGGAACGGCCGCAGCGCCGCTTGATAAGGTTCAGCCAGTTGATGAGCGCGCGGTGATAGGGGCGATAGGCTTCCTGCAGGCGCGTTTCAGCTTCATCCCGGCTGAGCTTTCGAACGTGAATATCCTGACCTGAGGCCGCAATGCGCGGAATGCAGCCAAGCCCGGCCTCAACGCGCGGGCTTCTTTCACCGGCAGGTGTTGGTGCACCATCCGAAAACATGCGCGAGTCGAGTTCCGTCTCAGACCGGTTGAGGTCCACATAAGAGCGGGCAAAAACTGCGCTCAGCGTGCCGATGCCCAGCTCGGACACCGGAGAGATCATCTGGTCGATATAAGCGTCTTCTACACGGCGCAGATCCATCAGCGGTACGCGCAGGAGAGACTGGAAATCGTCAGGATAGTGCCGTCCGCTATGCGGGGATGCGAACATAGCCGCACAATCATCCTGAGGCGCTGACAGCTGGAACGCTGCCTTTTGCGCCTCATCTTTGGATGAGTTGAGCTGAAATGTATTCACTTGCGTCATTTCGTTTAGGGTTTAACCTGAAAATATCCTGCAGTCTTCGACAGACGTTCACCGTCAGTTTACAATGGTTGAGGATACTCCAAAAGGGTTCGGTGGAATACAGGTCTCGTAATGACAAAAATCCTACTTGCTGAAGATGATGACTCCCTGCGCAGCTTTCTGACTGCGGCGCTGCGCCGTGCCGGTCATGAAGTGCAGGCGTTTGAGGATGGCGACACCGCGCTGACCGCGCTTGAGCGTGAAGTCTTCGATCTGCTTCTCACCGATATCCAGATGCCTGGCATTGACGGTATCGAGCTGGCGCGTCGCGGCGCGGAACTCGACCCGGCTATGAAGATTGTGTTCATTACGGGTTTTGCCGCTGTGGCGCTGTCTAATAAGGCAAACACGCCAGCAGGCGCGAAAATCCTCTCCAAGCCATTCCATCTTCGCGAGCTTGTCGACGAAGTGGAACGCGTGATGGCGGCCTGAGCCGCCACCAGGTCTTCTCTCTAATTTATTAGTCTGCCGGTTGGTCGCGGCCTTCGCGGTTCGCGATGCGTACCGGCCATGCCTCCTCGCGGAAAGATAGCGTGGACTGCGGGAACGGGATGGTGACGCCCGCTTCATCAAGCGCGTCTTTCACAGCGAATGCGACTTCATCATAAGTGTTGCGCTGTTTGGCAGGCTGGCTGTCTGCCCACCAGAGCAGTTTGAAATCAATGCTCGAACCACCAAAGCCGACACACTTCACCTCGGTATCCTTCGTGCGGTCGACCGTTTCACAGCCATCCAGTGCTTTCTGGAGCGTATCGCGCACCTGACGCATGTCAGCGTCATAATCGACGCCAACGACAAGGTCCTGACGGCGTAGCGGCTGGTCGGTCTGTACTTCGACAGGGTTTTTGAAGAGGTGCGCATTTGGTACGATGATCAGCTCGCCAGATGTGTCGCGGACATGAGTCTCACGGATCTGGATGTCTTCCACGCGTCCGAATACGTCGTCGACTTCAATCACATCGCCAATACGCATTTTCTTGCGCGCCAGAATGATGACGCCAGCGAGGAAGTTTTCAAAAATATCTTTGAACGCAAAACCGATCGCGACAGTCGTGAGGCCCAGACCAGCAATCAGATTAGCTGGCGTAATGGATGGGAACACAATCGTTACAGCAACGGCAATCGCGATGATCCACGATGCGATAACAATCAGATTGCCCGCAAGCCGTATGAGGGCGCTTCGCGTGCGCGCCCGTTTCATAATCGTGGTGATGACTTTGCGGATGATTGTCGCGGCCAACAGAATGGCGATGAGCGTAATCAGCGCGAGGCCGATCTGCGGCAGGCGGGACATCAGGCCCTGATATAGCGAAAGAATAGTGCCCCAGATGAGGGCGAGCGGTTCAAATTCTGCAGAGTTTTCCATGAATGACTAATGCAGGAAGCTGTGCAGGGTTCCGAACCGCCCGAAACCGTTTAACCGCGGCAGAGCGCGCAGAGCTTGTTGCCGTCAGGGTCGCGCAGATAGGCGAGGTAAAGCTTCATGCCGCCGCCTTCGCGCCAGCCTGGTGGGTCTTCAATCGGTGTGCCGCCCGCTTTTTCGCCGGCCGCGTGCCATGCGTCTGCAGCGTCGGTTGTCTCCATAGCGAAGCCGACTGTGGACCCGTTGCCGATTGTGGCTGGATTGCCGTCGATTGGCTTGGTGACGAGGAAAACCGCACCATTGTGCGCATAGACCAGACGGCCTTTCGGATCGAGAATGCCGGGCTTGCCGCCCTGGGACTCAAAGAGTGCGTCGTAAAATACCTTGGCTTTGTCGAGGTCATTGGACCCGACCATCATATGGCTGAACATGGTGTCTCCCTATATTGACAGGCCCATACAGGCTTGTTCCAACGCTGATATTCGCGAGTGGAGTAGGATTGTCCAGCCATGCCGCGAGGTGAAGGGGCATTGTTTCCGGTGAACCCTTTGCGGCGGAAGGCGTTGATAGATCGAAACCAGACTTAACGGAGCGATCTCATGCAACTGATCGAAAGCAAAAAGAAGAAAGCGGTTATGTACACTGTTGGTGTGCTGGGCATTGTGATGATCGTGCTTGGCCTTGCGCCAATGCCGAACGTTATGCTGCCACCTCTGGTAACAGGTATTGGCTTCCTTGCGCTGGCTTGGGGTATGAAGGCTTAGCTCTGCTTTAAGAGCCAGCGAAGCCGGTCACCCGAAAGGGCGTAGTGCAGCGCGATCAGGGCTACATGTGTGAGCGCAATCCACGCGTGACCGGCTAGATAAAATGCTAACGATCCGCCAAGCAGGATCGCTAGTTCTAAAGCCAATCGAACCCGGCCGGAGACGCGCACAGGCGCTTTGCCGGATCGGCTCGGGTCATCCGGAACATTGAAAACGCCCCATGCCGCTGCCGCGAGGAGTACAGCGGCAATCGCATACGTGTAGCCAACCACCCCATCGCCTGCCTGAAACGCAGCCATACCGATACCGGCAAGGGCTGCAAGCTCGAGGCAAAAGCGTAGAAGAAGATTCATAGTGTCCCCCGCAAAAAAAGCCGCACACCCTTCAGCATGCGGCTTTCTTTAAACTAATCCGGTGGCGCGTGACTTAGAATGTCACAACAGAGCGGATCGACTTGCCTTCATGCATCAGATCGAAGGCGTCGTTGATTTTCTCAAGCGGCATGACGTGTGTGATCATCGGGTCGATCTGGATCTTACCCTGCATGTACCAGTCTACGATTTTCGGAACGTCTGTACGGCCTTTCGCGCCGCCAAACGCCGTGCCGCGCCAGTTACGGCCCGTTACCAGCTGGAATGGACGCGTCGCGATTTCCTTGCCCGCCTCTGCAACGCCAATGATCACGCTCGTGCCCCAGCCGCGGTGGCAGCATTCCAGAGCCTGACGCATCACGTCTGTATTGCCGGTGCAATCGAAGGAATAGTCCGCGCCGCCATCGGTCAGTTCAACGATGTGAGCGACAACGTCAGAGACGTCTTTCGGATTGACGAAGTGCGTCATACCGAACTTTTCGCCCCATTCCTTTTTCTCATTGTTGAGGTCAACGCCGACAATCTTGTCTGCGCCAGCCATTTTTGCGCCCTGAATGACGTTAAGACCAATGCCGCCAAGGCCGAAGACGACAACATTATCGCCGACCTGAACTTTGGCCGTGTTGGTCACCGCGCCAACGCCCGTTGTCACGCCGCAGCCGACATAGCAGGCTTTGTCGAAAGGCGCGTCTTCGCGGATTTTCGCAACCGCGATTTCCGGCAGGACTGTGAAGTTGGAGAAGGTCGAGCAGCCCATATAGTGGTAAATAGTCTGACCTTTGTATGAGAAGCGGGACGTGCCGTCCGGCATCAGGCCTTTGCCTTGCGTCGCGCGAATGGCCGTACACAGATTCGTTTTGCCGGAGAGGCAGGATTTACACTGGCGGCATTCTGGCGTGTAGAGCGGAATAACGTGGTCGCCCGGCTTCACGCTTGTGACGCCCGCGCCAACTTCACGAACAATGCCTGCGCCCTCATGACCCAGAACGCTCGGGAAAATACCTTCCGAATCAAGTCCGTCCAGCGTATAGGCGTCTGTGTGACAGATGCCGGTTGCCATAATTTCAACCAGAACTTCACCGGCTTTTGGACCTTCCAGATCCAGCTCAACAATTTCGAGTGGCTTTTTCGCTTCAAAGGCGACTGCAGCGCGGGTTTTCATGTTTGCACTCCGTAATTTTGCTGGTAACCGTTTAATCAATGCTCCAGATGAAATAAAGAGCTAAATTAAATATGCATAATTGCAAGGACGGGATAGTTTGAGTCAGTGGGATGGTATTGAAGAGTTTGTCGCCGTGGCCCAGCAGGGCAGTTTCAAGCGCGCGGCCGAGGTTCTGGGCCTCTCCTCTTCACATGTGAGCCGGGCGGTGATGCGCCTTGAAGAGCGCCTTCAGTCTACCTTGTTTTTCCGTACAACGCGTCAGGTGTCGCTGACGGATACGGGCCGGTCTCTCTTTCAGCATTGCGAGCAACTGGTTCAGGACCGCGATGAGGCTTTTGCGCTAATCGGTGGTGATCGTGAGCCGGTTGGGGAACTGCGCGTCACATGTGCTGTGTCACTGGGTGAGCGCTTCGTTGCGCCAATCGTCCGTTCACTGATGCAGGACTATCCGCGCCTTTCCGTAACCGTGGATCTTTCGAACCAGCGCCGTGATCTGG
>CENJ01025521.1_pt1 | contig 14389 bp, 10 predicted proteins | sample 356161 | NCBI WGS metagenome assembly CENJ01 (sample SAMEA2619531, study PRJEB7988) | marine metagenome | biome: marine biome (ENVO:00000447); feature: surface water layer (ENVO:00002042); material: "saline water (ENVO:00002010), including plankton (ENVO:xxxxxxxx)" | depth 5 m
GGAGCTACCTTAACTTCGGATACAATAATGACTGCTGGGTTAGCCCTTCAACTAATATAGAAGAAAACAGTCGACATTATGCGATTTGGGTACCCCATATAGATCAAGAGGGTGAATATAATGTTGAGGTTTTTATACCCGAAGGTCTAGATGCTGCTACAGAAGCAATGTACGAAATCAATATTAAAGACCAAAACGGAATAAGTGAAAAGTATTCTGTAACGGTAAATCAAAACACAAACCAAGGAAGCTTTTTTTCTATATCATCTGTTTATGTATCTTCAGGGTCACGTTGCAGTATAATCCTAAGAGATATTGTTGGTCCATCTTCCACTGGATCGTTTGTTGCGTTTGACGCTATCCAATTTGTTCCTGTTTCTGCAAGTAACGATTTGGATAACAATACGGTTCTTAATAACAACATCTTAATTAAGTCAATATCTCCAAACCCATTTAATGGGAGAGCAAATATCGTTTATCAGACATTAACAAAAGAAAACATTACTATTTCAATATTTAATCAATTAGGTCAAAAAATTATACATACAAAATCACCAATGCATCCTACAGGGGATCATACTTTCGTTTGGGATGGGAAAAACACTATAGGAAACGAAATCCCTTCAGGCGTTTACTTTTTTTCTATTGCATCTTCTGCTAAAAGAAACACAAAAAAACTAGTATATCTCAAATAAAATTAAATGATAAAAATATTCATAAAATTAATTTTTGCTTGCTCCCTTATTATTGGAAATCAAACAAAGGTTTCTGCCCCTAAAATAATTTTAAAAAGCATTTCTTTTGACCTTACGTTTTCTGGAAATTTTTTAAAAAACAATAAATATACTTTAAAAATTAACAATGATGAATTTTCCCCCGATAAACAAACCAAAAATGACATATCATTTAATAATTTAAAGGTATTTGAAACTGGAGAAGCAACTTTTGTTTTATCTCAAGAATCCAAAAAAATTTATGAAATGAAAAAAAATATTATCCCAGGTTGGATCTCTGTTTTACCACCTTTCATTGCGATTGCTTTTTCATTTGCAACTAGATCCGTTGTTCCCTCTTTGTTTATTGCTATCTGGTTTGGTGTTTGGTCAATTAGCGCTTTTAACCCACTCAACATTATTTCATCTTTACTTAGTTCGTTTAATATATACATTTTGAACACGTTTATTAATAAAGATCATGCAATTTTAATGCTTTTTACTCTTATGCTAGGCGGAATGGTTGGGGTAGTCTACCGAAACGGAGGAATGCATGGAATAATCAAACACTTAATACAAAAAGCAAATACTCGTAAAAAGGGTCAGGTTTCTGTTTGGCTTTTTGGCTTAATCATATTTTTTGATGATTATTCAAATACGTTAATTGTGGGGAATACCTCTAGATTGCTATGTGATAAGCTAAAAATATCGAGGCAAAAACTAGCTTACATTGTTGATTCAACATCTGCGCCAGTAGCAACAGTGGCAATAATTACAACTTGGATTGGTTTTCAGGTTGGAATTATTTCTGATGCATTATTAAATATTGAAAGTTTTGATCTGTCTGCGTACGGACTATTTTTAAATTCTATTCCTTACAGTTTTTACCCATTTCTAGCAATTGTTTTAGTTGGGCTTATTGTTGGAACCGGAAAAGATTTTGGACCGATGTTAAAAGCAGAACAAAAGGCTATAGATTCGAATGAGATTACTCTTGGGAATCTTTCATCATCAAAAAAGACAAATGCACATTCACAAGAAAATGATCTATTTGTAAAAGAAAACATATCCTATAAAGCGAGAAATGCGGTTATACCCATTGGAGTTCTGGTTTTTTCTATGTTTTACTTTGTATTTACTTCTGGTCAAGGATCAACGATGAAAGAAATATTAGGTAGTTCTGATACATTTTCAGCTCTTATGCACTCTACGCTTCTTAGCGCAATTACAGCAGCTATATTATCGATAAGTAGTGGAACTTTAAGTATTAATGAAACACTAGACGCCTGGTTCAGTGGCGTTAAATTTATGTTAATGGGGTTACTGGTTTTATTGCTTGCTTGGGCATTAGCGGATGTATCTAAAGACCTACAAACTGCAGAGTATATTGTTTCAAACCTTGGAGATGCTATCCCCATGAATTTGTTACCTGCAATTGTATTTGTTGTTGCTGCTATAACAGCATTTGGATCGGGAAGTAGCTGGGGGGTTATGGCAATTTTAATGCCTTTAGTGATCCCTCTTTCCTGGGCAGTAATGGAGAATCATGGAGCAGCAAACCCGGAAAACTACCATATTATGTATTCTTCTGTTGCTTGTGTACTAACCGGTGCGGTTTGGGCAGACCATTGTTCTCCCATATCAGATACAACAATATTAACGTCAATGGCATCCGGGTGTGAACTTATGGATCACGTTTGGACACAAATGCCATATGCTATATCTGCAGGGCTAGCAGCTCTTTTCCTTTGTACAATACCTGCAGGGTTTGGTTTACCATGGTGGATCCTTCTAATAGCCGGCATTATTTCCCAAATACTAATTGTTTCTTTTTTTGGTAAAAAATTAATTTTAAAATAAAACATGAATAAAAAACATACACCCTTAGATGCAATGGAGTATCCACGATTTGAAGGTCTTCGAACCTTTATGCGGTTGCCACACACGACCAACCTAGACAACGTCGACTTTTTAGTTGCAGGGATTCCATTTGATACTGGAGCCACATTTCGAGTTGGCGCTAGATTTGGACCCTCTGGAATTAGAGAAAACTCTCTTTTGTTAAGACCATATAACCCAGCTCAAGATATAGAAGTATTTAAATACTGCAGTGGTATAGATTATGGAGACATACCAATCGTCCCCGGATACCTTCCGGAATCACATAAGCTCATAGAACAAGAGACAGCAAGTCTGATTCAACCTAACATAGTACCAATTTTCATGGGTGGAGATCATTCCATATCACTCCCAGTACTAAGATCAATCAAAAAAAAATATGGACCTGTGGGGTTAATACATTTTGATGCACACAGTGACCTTTGGCACGGATACTACGATAACAAAGATACTCACGGAACTCCTTTTCGTAGAGCCATAGAAGAAAGCTTAATTGACCCATCCATCTCTTGTCAAATAGGATTAAGGGGGCCCTTATATAATAAAAATGATTTTTCAATGTCTAAGGACGCTGGGTTATTGTCAATTACAGGGCCAGAACTACATTCTATGGGCATTCAAAAAGCGCTATCTTTAGTGAAAAATCGAATCGGCAATAAAAAGGCATACCTAACTTTTGATATAGATTTTATAGACCCTGCTTTTGCTCCAGGAACGGGAACACCAGAAGCCGGTGGGTTTACTGGTTATGATGCAATTTCATTTGTACGAGGACTAAAAGAAATCAATTTTATAGGTTTTGATATGGTTGAGGTAATGCCACCATATGACCCGGCTCATGTTACCAGTCTACTTGCTGCAAATATTATATATGAGTTTATTTCGTTGATAGCAATCCAAAAAAAAATAAATACTTAATTGAATTGTATCGTTTAATAATTTTAACAACCTGCTTACTTTTTTCTTGTAATAACAATCAAAAAAACATGAATGACACATCTATAAATATTATTCCAAAACCAACAAGCATCAAAAAACTAAACCAATATTTTGATTTAGCCTCTATCAACGGTATAAACATTGAAAATAATTCAAAGTATGAAAAATACATAGCGGGGTTATTCAAAAGTTATTTAGAACCTTTAAAAAATCTAGAAATAGAACACGCGATAAGTGATCCAAAGAATAAAATAAATATTAGCCTAAGCGCTAAGCACAATTTGGGTAAAGAAGAATACAAACTAAACATAAGTAACCTAGATTTTGTAACTATACAAGCATCACACGACCCAGGTTTATTTTATGGCTTCCAATCATTTAGACAGTTGTGCGATCCAAATTTAGAAAAAGGGTTAAAACCAAAAACATCTTTTATTCCTTCTTGCAGAATTAAAGATACCCCTTCTTTTGGCTATAGAGGTATGCATCTGGATGTATCCCGCCATTTTTTCAATGTTGATTTTATCAAAACTTATATTGATATGATTGCTTTACATAAAATGAATGTTTTTCACTGGCACCTAACAGATGATAATGGATGGAGAATCGAAATAAAAAAATATCCGCTTTTAACCGAAAAAGCAGCATGGAGAGTCGATAGAAGACATGAACCTTGGAAAGAGCAGTCGCCTGCAAAACAAAATGAAAAAGCAACATATGGTGGTTACTACACACAAGAAGAAATAAAAGAGGTTGTGGAATATGCTAGAAAGAAAAATATATTAGTAATCCCTGAGATTGAAATGCCTGGGCATACATCAGAAGTCTTCTCTGCTTATCCGGAACTTTCATGTAATAATAAATATATTCCTGTTAACCCGGGATCATATTGGCCAAACGTTGATATTTTTTGCGCTGGAAACGATAATGTTTTCTCGTTTCTTAGAGATGTTCTTGAAGAAGTTTCTCTTTTGTTTTCTGGACCATATATACATATTGGTGGTGATGAAGCAGACAAACTAAATTGGGAGAAGTGCGAAAAGTGCCAGACTAGAATCGTTCAAGAAAAATTAAAAAACGAACACGAACTACAAAGCTGGTTTATAAAAGAAATAGAAAAATTTATTGTTTCTAAAAATAAAAAATTAATTGGATGGGACGAAATTTTAGAAGGAGGATTAGCCAAATCTGCAACAGTAATGAGTTGGCGTGGATTTGATGATGGTATTAAATCTGCTAAAGCTGGTCATGACGTAATTATGTGCCCTGTTTCTCATTGCTATTTTGATTACTATCAATCAGATCCTGAAAATGCGCCTGCTGCTGCTTTTGGAGGAATGACAACGTTAAAGACTGTTTATTCTTTTAATCCAATTCCTCAGGAGCTAGACAACACAAACTCCAAGTTTGTTTTAGGCGGGCAAGGAAACCTCTGGACTGAATATGTTCAAACACCAGAAATTGCACAATATCGAGTTTTGCCAAGAATGAGTGCTTTATCTGAAGTTTTATGGTCTGGACCAGGTATGAATACCTATGAAGATTTTTATTTTAGATTAAAAGAACTAAAAAAGAGATTTGAAAAATTGGAATGGAATTATTCTCCCGGTTCATTTGAGGTGAATATTAAAAGATCTACCGTTGATAGTTTTCTGATTTCTCTTTCTTCTGAACATCCTGGAGAACCAATTTATTACACAATCAATGGAGAACATCCAAATGAATCCTCCCCGATTTTTAAAAAAGATTTTTCAATAAAAAAAACAACAACTATCAAAGCTAGTGTCCTACAGTTAGATGGTTCTTTCGGCCCCGTATCAGAAAAAACATTTTATTTCCATAAAGCAATTGGAAAAACAGTTGTGTATAATTCAAACTATGCTGAAAAATATTCTGGTTCTGGGAAAGAAAACTTGATTGATGGGTTAGTTGGTTCAGAAAACCACAATGATGGGTATTGGCAAGGATGGGAAAAAAACAATATGGAAATCACTATTGATTTACATGAAAATAGAAAGATAAATACTATTGTTTGTGGTTTTTTAGAATCTCATCAGTCTTGGATATTTTTACCAAAATCAGTAAAGGTATCATTTTCCTCTGATGGAAAAAACTTTATAAATGAAAAACAACTTATAATGCAAGATGGAGGAAACTATATAAAATCAAATCGAAAAGAAGTGCGATTCCATCAATTAAATCAATCCGCTAGATATATTTTAATAACAGCTCATAATAGAAAAAAATGTCCTACCTGGCACGCTGGAAGTGGCGGTGCCGCTTGGATCTTTTCTGATGAAGTAGTAATTGAATAGTAGTATTCAAAATCTTTTCCTTATAATCTTTAGTTATTAGATTAGGGTAAACAAACAACACAAATAATGAAAAAATTATTTATTTTACTTTTTTATTTTGTCTTTAGCTGCTCTTCTGATACACCAGTAAACATGGATGAAGTATTATTTGAGCGTGGAGACAGATTTGTCTCCATAAAAAGCCAGAAGGTATATAATGGTATTGGCTTTAAAAAATATAAAAATGGAGAAAAACAAGAACAAGGAGCGATAAAAAATGGATGGCGATCTAAAACATGGACTGGTTGGTACGAAGACGGCAAAAAAAAGTTTTCAGGGGACTATGTTGAAGGGAAACCTCACGGGTCTTGGAGCGGTTTTCATCGAAACGGACAGAAAAAATATGAAGGTGATTATGAGAGTGGATTCCAAGTTGGAAAGTGGTCCTATTATGATAGAAAAGGGAAGAAAAACTTAGAAGAGGAATATTTTGTTTGCACCGAAGAATGTGCAGCCTCTCATCCTCAAGGAAGAAGAGGCAAAAAATATATTTGTGTTAACCTTGGAAAAATTACCAATACAAAAAAGTTTTAAATTCCTTTCAAAACAGATAAATAATTTGTTGTTCCTGGTACCCCCACAGGAACGCCACCCGTTATTACATATTTTTCATTTTTTCTTAGATCTTTATTTAGTATCAACATCTCATTAGCAATTAAGGGAATATCATCAGAGGTGTTATAGTTTTTTACTAAAAGAGGCTGAACACCCCAAACAATTCCTAACTGACGGCACGTTTCTTTAAAGGGTGTCATTGCTATGATTTTGGCACTGGGTCTATATCGAGAAACCATTCTAGCTGTACTGCCACTGTGTGTCATCGTAATAATTTTCTTAATCCCCTGTTTAACGGCAACGGAGCAAGCGGCATGACTAATTGCCTGAGCGGTATTTAATTTCTTTTTGCTAATGTCCTTTATAAATGTTTTGTAATTAATACTACTTTCCGATTCAGTTATAACTTTACGCAATACTTTTATAACTTTTATGGGGTGCTCACCAACTGCAGTTTCTCCCGTAACCATAAGAGCATCAGCACCATCCAATATTGCATTTGCAATATCACTTACCTCTGCTCTAGTTGGAACAGGTCTTAATATCATAGAATCCAAAATCTGAGTGGCAAGAACAACTGGTTTTCCTGCTTTTACAGCTTTTTTTATAACCTTTTTTTGTATACCAGGAACCTGCTCTAGAGGCAATTCTACTCCAAGATCTCCCCTGGCTACCATTACAGCATCAAAAGCATCAATAATTTCATTCATGTTTTTTACAGCCTCCCACTTCTCTATTTTTGCCAGTATAGGAGTTGTAAATCCAAACTTTGCAATAATATCTCGAAGTAATTGGTAATCAGAGGAAGACCTAACAAATGAAAGAGCAACCCAGTCTGCGCCCTTTAATAAAGCCAGCTCAAGATCATTTTTATCTTGGTCTGTTATAGATGGTAAATCTAATTCTATTCCAGGGAAGTTGATTCCTTTTCTTTGCTCAACAACCCCATCAAATTCAGCTCTACATAAAAGAGTTTTGTTTGAGATAAGTTTTTCTACTTCTAATGAAATTTTCCCATCATCAACAAGAATTTTAGCACCCTTTTTTAAAGTTTGAAATTTTACACCTTCAGAAATAGGTATAACATTTTTCCCGTTTTTTTCACTACTAATATATACCTGCTCTCCTTTTTGAATTTTAATAGAATCTTTTACCCTACTTACTCGGATTTTTGGACCCGCAAGATCTGCTAAAATTGTTGGACGAATCCCGGACTCTAATCTGCAAGACTTTATGAGATCAAAGCACTTAGCTTTTTCGCTTTTAGTCCCATGTGATAGATTTACCCTAAAACAAGTAACTCCGCTTTCTATAAGTAAATCTAATTTTTGTTTTGTAAAACAACTTGGTCCAACTGTTGCAATAATTTTTGTTTTCATTTTTTTCTTAAACTGTTATTTGATAATTACGGTCCATAATGATCAGTTTAAATAATCATGTGCAACCAATTTAAACTGGGGTATTTCAGCATCAAACTGTTCGCCGTTTTCTAATATCATCCTATAACTCCCGCTCATAAATCCAATTGGCGTTGGTAAAGGACAAAAGCTTGTATATTGAAAAAATTCTTTTGGTCTTATGCTAGGGGTTTGACCAACAACCCCAGGTCCATGTATATCTTCAGACTTCCCTTCCCCATCTTTAATATGCCAATATCGACTCAAAAGTTTTACTATAACATCAGAATTGTTTATAATTTTCACCCGATATGAAAAAAAATAATAGGGCTTTAAGGGATTTGATCTTTCAGGCAAAAAATCAGGATGTATTTGTATTTCTATTTTGTTTTTCAATAATCAAAATTAAATCCTTTATCTTTGCCATCCCATTAATTCCATAATAATTTTTATCTCACATGAACGAATTCAGTAGATCAATTTATGGCGTTATAAGTATTCTTTTAATAGGGTTTGTTTTAATTATTAGCAGGAGCAAAACCTCTTCATCCGAGATTACAGAAGATGAAATTATGAACCATATACGTTACCTTTCCCATGAAAACAGAGAAGGTAGACTCCCTGGAACAAGAGGTAGCAAGGATGTAATCGCATATTTAATTAAAAACCTCAAGTCTTATGGTGTTCGCCCTGCATTCGGTAAATCATACACTCAACCCTTTAATATTCAAACTGGAATACAACTTGGGCCTTTGAATAATGTTATAATAAATAAAGATACTCTGGTTGTCCAAACAGACTATCTCCCTCTCTTTTTTTCAGCAAATGGAAACTTTTCTGGCGAGGTTGTTTTTGCTGGATATGGTTTTCAAATAAATGAAAAAGAATTAAAATGGAATGACTACGAAGGAATAGATGTAAAAGATAAATGGGTAATAGTAATGAGACATAGCCCAGAGAGAAACCAACCTCACTCTATTTATGCTCCTCATTCTCCACTTCATAAAAAAATGCTTGTTGCTAAAGATAATGGAGCAAAAGGAATTGTTTTTGTATCACAGATAGAAGATGAAGAATTGTACCCCCTCAAATATATTCCTGGTTTCAAAAACAATGAAGCCCCAGCTATTATTTTGTCAAAAAACAAAGCAAATGAAATTTTTAAAAGAGTTGGTTGGTCTATAAAAAAGATTCAAGACGAAATGAACCAAAGCTTAAAACCATTAAACTTCCGACTTGGAATATTAAACTTTGATGCTACAATTAACCTAGAACCAGATATGAAAAAAGGGGCAAATGTTGTTGGGGAAATACGTAGCAGAAATAGACAATATAGAGATGAATATGTTTTAATTGGAGCACATTTTGATCATATTGGAATGGGGGGAATAGGATCTGGATCAAGATTACCTAATAAATATCAAGTTCACCCTGGGGCAGATGACAACGCATCTGGAACAGCAGGATTACTAGAACTAGCACAGAAATTGTCTTCTAACATTAACTACCTTAAGCGGAGTGTTCTGTTTGTTGGATTTGATGCAGAAGAAAAAGGATTGCTTGGATCAAAACATTTTATTGAGTCTTCCCCTGTTAAAATAGAGAACATCACAACTATGATAAATATGGATATGATTGGCAGAATGTCCGATTCTTCTTATAGCGTATGGGGAGTAGGCACATCTCCTTCGTTTGGATATCTTCTTGATAGCTTAAAAAAGGGGCGACCATTTAACTTAATTATGAATAAACCCGGATTTGGACCCAGTGATCATGCTGTTTTTTATACAAAAGATATTCCGGTTCTGTTTTTCTTTTCAGGAGTTCATGATGAATACCATACCCCTTCAGATACTTGGCAGTTAATAAACCTGCAAGGTGAAAAACATATACTAAACTATATTTATGATTTAACCTATTACCTTTCTCGTGCATCTAAAAGACCTGTCTTTCAAGAAGCTGGTCCTAAAGAGGGACAAATGGGTGCTCCTAAAAAGTTTAAAGTAAGCTTTGGTATAGTACCCTCTTACAGCAGTACAGAAAAAGGGTTGGAGGTTGATGGTATTTCAAAAAGCGATGGTCCTGCAGCAAAAGCAGGTATTATAGAAGGGGATGTCATTAAAGCGATTAATGAAAAACCAATCAATGATATCTACGAGTACATGGATAGACTAAGTACCTTAAAAAAAGGGGTGACTGTACCTGTTCTTGTCAAAAGAGGTAATAAAGAAATAGTTCTTGAAGTAACCTTCTAGCTCTACTCTACCCACGCGTCCATATTAATTGTCTTATCTGGAGCCCAACCTTTAGACTTATACATTCTAACACGTTTCCTATCAAAATCAGTAATAGTAGATGGATAATATTTTCTAGAGCCAGTACATCTTTCACGTATTCTTTCCGTTAATTCAAGCACGGCCATTACGTAATTGTCGGCGTGATTATATGCATATACAGATTTATATATATCTCCACCTTTTTGGTAATCATTGCTATTTTTTTTATATCCATTCATTCTAAGATAATTAGCGATACTTCCCAAAACATCAGGCCAACTATAGGGCTCCCTCACTCCGTTTTCGTTGAAATCAACAGAATATCTTGTAAAACTGGATGGAATAAATTGACCGTATCCAAATGCACCAGCATAAGAACCACCTATTTCTTGAGGATCAAGTTTATCCTTATAACAATATTTTATAAATTCGGCTAGTTCTCTTGTGGCCCACTTGCTTCTTCTTGGTATTTCATGTATTTGGGAGTAAAGCGCATTAAAAACAGAATACTGTGAATGATGCACTCCATAATTGCTCTCCACACCTGCAATGGTTACAATAATGAAGGGATCAACACCATGTTTTAATGCAACCCGACTTATTAAACTTCTGTTTTCTGAGTAAAATTTTGCTCCTGCTGCAACCCTTGACTCTTTAACAAAAATCTTTTTGTATTCTGTCCATGGTTTTTTTTCGTATGGCTTAGCAAATCTTTCTACTATTATTTTATGAACTTCTAGTTTTTCATGCGAAAAAGCTTCTTGTATAAAAGATATTGGTACCAATCCTCCTAGCTCTTTGGATACTAACTTATAGGCAATGTCATTTTCAACCTCTTGTGAAAATATTGAAGTTGATAAAAAAAATATTATTAATAGTCGTTTCATTTATAATTCCATTCTGCTAAAAAAAGATTTGTATCTCCTCTTTTTTTTTGATTCCGATTAGATGCAAACACAATGTGTTTCCCATTTGGACTAAACATTGGGAACCCATCAAAACCATTAAAAAAGGTTATCCTTTCAAGATCTGAACCATCAGTGTTTATAGAGTAAAGGTCAAAATCTCTCCCTTTTGGATCGTGTAAGTTAGAAGAAAAAATTATCTTGTTACCACTTGGAAAAAAATATGGTCCAAAATTTGCAGCTCCGTTATTGGTTATTTGTTTTTTATTTGATCCATCAGAGTCCATAGTCCAAATTTGTAGAGCCATTGGGCGTATAGAGTTTTGAGCAAGCAAATTTTTATATTGTTGAATTTCCTTTGCACTTTTTGGATGATATACTCTCCAAACAATTTTCGAAGCGTCTTTATTAAAAAAAGCTCCTCCATCATATCCAAGCTCATCAGTTAATTGAACTTTGTTTTTCCCATCTAAATCCATAGTCCAAATATCTAAATCACCACTAACCATGGATGTGTAAATAATCTTACTTCCATTAAAAGCTACCGTTGCTTCAGCATCATATCCTGGAGAACTCGTTAATTGTTCCAATGTGCTTGTCTGCAAATCTGTTAGAAAAATATCATAGTCAGGATAAAGTTTCCATACATATCCTCTACTGTAATCTGGTTTTTTTGGACACTTTTTGTTCCCCATGTGAGTAGATGCATAAATTGCTTTTTTACAATCAGGATATACAAAATAACTACATGTTGTTACGCCTTCTCCTGTTGAAACCATATTGACACTACCGGTCTTGATATTCATAATATATATCTGATCACAAAGAGAATCTCCATCATGACTTTGAAAAATCAACCTGTCTCCATCGATTGAAAAATACGCTTCTGCATTTTCCCCTGAAAAAGTTAACTGTCTAAGGTTGGATAATCTTATTTCTTTATCTTGAATAAAATCGTTGTGCAATGTCTGCCTTGTTGGATCATGATTTATAGAAAAAAAGGTGACAAATGAAAATATAATTATTAGTGTTGTGGTTAAATATGATAGCTTCATGTTTTACAAAGTTTATTAAAAAATAATAAGTTTTAATTTATTATAGGTTTTTTTTTTCAATCCAACAAAAAAAATGATTCTTTGATTAACTCTTTTTTTTTAAGTATTTTTTAATAATTTTTAAATATTATTGAAATTAAAGTTTGAATGACCATGAAAAATAGTTTTAAAGAAGTGATCAAAACATCAGAAATTCAAGAATTAATGGTCATCAAACACTGGTATTTATTAAAGATAGTTTTGTTCTTCTGTATATACCTTTTCTCAATTGCCTCCATACTGTATCTTAATAAAAACAATTCTTCTTTAGAGGTTTTATTGTGCATCCCTTTCTACTTAGCCTCAGGAGCATCTTTACACGGAATCTGTTTGTTTACACATGAAGGTGTTCACAGAACTTTGCACAAAAACATATGGGTAAATAATATCATTGGAAGTTTTTGTGGGTACCTCGTTTTACAAACAATGTCTGGCTATCGCGTTTTACATTTAAAGCATCATAAATATTTAAACACTAAAGGAGACCCTGGTTTGTTAAAAACATACGTGTCAAACAAGTATGTTATTACTGCAATGGAGTGGGGGTATTTTCTGTTTGGATATGTAGCTTTTCTTACCGTTATTCCTTATCAAGGTTTTAAACAAGGTAACATTAAAGATCGATTATTAATTGTTCTAGACATTTTTTTCATATTCTTTCTTTTTTGGTTATTAATAAACAATCTACCTTTTGTTTGGTTCATCCACGGATGGTTATTACCTATGGTGTTTGTTCATTTCATGATGAACATAAGAGGGATGAGCCAACACCTAATGTTAGAAGATTATCATGACCCTTTCAAAGGAGCACGAACAATTAAAGCTCATCCAATAGTTGATTTTTTTCTTTGTAATGAAAATTATCACATCGAGCACCATTTGTATCCATCTGTACCATGGTATAATTTGAAAAAAGTTCATGAACTCATTACAGATAAATTCATAGAAAATAATTCAACTATAATTTTTTCATTTAGAGATTTCATATTTCAATTTATAAACAAATCAATAAAAGCAATCAAAGCCTAATTATTGATGTATCTTTTATCATTATAAAATTGGAATTTTTTTTCAACTACAGATTTTCTAACACCATATGTTGAATAAGAATACTTGTGACGGCCCAGTGAATCATTTTTCCTTTTTTTTATCCATTTATTAAGGGTTTCATTAGCTTTCTCATCAACATTTATTTTTAATTTTCTACATATACTTTTAAGAATTGTCATTGGGTTATTTTGTATGTCTTTACAGTGAACGTCTATTATGTTTGTGTTATCGCTTTTGTTTTTTCTTGCCTTGTAAGATCTTTTTAAACCTTTTTGAAATACATCTGTTACATACGGTCCTAAATCTTTAAAACATGTTGTTTTATATGCTGTTCTCCTAAACATCGAAATCATACTCGAGTATGAAGCAATGGCTTGTAAAGGCTCCCTATGAGTCATGACTATGCGAGCTGAAGGGAATACTTTAAATAAAACGTTGAGATTCCATAAATGCTCAGGGGCCTTTACGACCAACTGAGTTTTCTGATTGTTAAGAGATAAAATTTGCAACTGCACCTTATATTCTTGATATGCATTTAGCATATCCGATTCCATCACCCAATTTTCATAATCATTAAGTCCCAAAGCAGAAGAAATAGCAATAGAGGTAAATGAATTAAATAATAATCTAAAACATTCATCCGGTTCATTAACTCCAACCGGATGAATATACTTTTGCTCTGGTTTTGAAAAATTTTGCAGAAAAGCATATTTCCTTGTTCTGTTTTTTGCTTTTTTGATTGCGTGCTCGCCTTCAAGATGTGCAGTTGGATAGTGTAATTCCCACAACTTTAAAACCCTACAAGTTTCTAAGAAGGAAAACATGGTTTGTAAAGCTGTTGTTCCTGTTCTTGGTAATCCAACTATAAAAATAGGGTCGGGAAAACATTCATTCATAAGATTTGGATTTTCATTTTGAATATTTGCAACCTTAGCTCTATTCGAAAAAACTCTATCTAATTCTCCGCTAATAAATATCTGAGTTGCCGGATTTAAAGACTTTGATCTTATATTGTCTAAAAACTGATTAAGTGCTTTTGCTGATGTTTCATTACCCTTTTTTGCTTTTTCTTTAGAAAAAATCTTTAAATACTTAAGGCAATCAACTTCATATTTAATAAAGTGTAGCCTACCACAAAAAAGGAGAAAAAAATTATAGACCCTAACCAAAACAGGAGCTTTACTTTTTACGAAAACTTTTTTTGCCA
>CENJ01167709.1_pt1 | contig 14384 bp, 15 predicted proteins | sample 356161 | NCBI WGS metagenome assembly CENJ01 (sample SAMEA2619531, study PRJEB7988) | marine metagenome | biome: marine biome (ENVO:00000447); feature: surface water layer (ENVO:00002042); material: "saline water (ENVO:00002010), including plankton (ENVO:xxxxxxxx)" | depth 5 m
TAACATGTCTCGGCTGTGTGAGAGCCGTCCATAATTACTTCCGGCTCGACAATCGGTACAATCCCATTTTCTTGACACAATGCGGCATATCTGGCGAGCGCGTGTGTATTGGCTGATATACAAGCGCGGCTCGGTATGCCGTCTCCGATATTGATAACAGCGCGCCATTTGGCGAAACGGGCGCCGAGTTTGAAATATTCTTCAAGGCGTTCGCGTAACCCATCAAGACCTTCCGTGACCTTCTCATTCGGATGGCCCGCCATATCTTTGGCGCCGGTATCTACCTTGATGCCGGGAATAGATCCTGCCTGTTCAATCAGGCTGACAAGAGTTGTGCCGTCTGCAGCTTTTTGACGAATAGTTTCATCATAAAGAATAACGCCGGAAATAGCTGATTGCATTGCCTCATCCGAACGGAACAGCATTTCACGATAATCGCGGCGGCTATCCTCTGTTGACTCGAGCGCAATCGTGTCGAAGCGTTTTTTGATTGTTCCAGTGCTTTCATCGGCGGCAAGAATACCCTTCCCGTCGGCAACCATTTTCTGGGCTATATCTTCAAGTGACTTTTTATCCATATTTAACCTACGCGTTTTACAAGCATATTATGCTGTAAAGTATCAATTGCCGGAAGTGTTTTTCCTTCCAGCCATTCAAGAAATGCACCCCCGGCTGTGGAAATATATGTAAATCCGTCGGCGGCATCGGAGTGGTTCAGTGCGGCAACTGTATCGCCGCCACCCGCGACGGATACAAGTTTGCCTGCAATAGTTTGTTGCGCTGCAAATTGTGCCGCGATTTTTGTGCCCTCATCAAAAGGGGTCAACTCGAAAGCACCAAGTGGGCCGTTCCAAACCAATGTCTTTGATTTTTCAATAGCTGCTTTGATTTTACTGACTGCCAGAGGTCCGGCATCTAATATCATCATGTCTTCAGGCACTTGTGTTGCTTGACTGCTAACCGGAGAATCCGTGGCGGCAAAGTTTTCAGCCAGCACCACATCGTCGGGTAACAAGATTTCACAATTGCTGTCTTTTGCAGCTCGCAAAATATCCCGAACTTTATCGAACATGCTTTCTTCGCATAATGACCGACCAATTGCGATGCCTTGAGCCGCCATAAATGTATTGGCCATGCCGCCACCAATGACTAGTGTGTCGACTTTGCTGATAAGATTGAACAATAAATCAAGCTTGGTAGAGATTTTTGCTCCCCCGACAACAGCCATAACCGGACGGGTTGGATTGCCAAGGACAGTCTCCAAAGCTTCAAGTTCTTTTTGAAGAGATCTGCCGGCATAAGAGGGCAATATGCGCGCCAGACCTTCAGTGGATGCATGCGCCCGGTGGGCTGCGGAGAAAGCGTCATTAATAAAAGCATCAGCCGGTGCAGATAGAGATTTTATAAAAGCCTCGTCATTGGCTTCTTCACCGGGATGAAAGCGGGTGTTCTCAAGCACAGTCAACCCACCGGCAGATAGATTATCCATGCCTGTCATGGCGGGGTGACCAATACAGTCTGCACAGAAACTGACTTCTTTATTCAAGATTGACGACAGCGCATGCGCGATGGGCTTTAATGACATGGCCGGATTTTTCTCACCATTGGGTCTGCCGAAATGAGAGAGAATTCCGACACGGGCGCCGGCATCTGATAATTCTTGTAATGTTGGGAGTAAACGGTCCAGCCGCGTTGCGTCTCTTATTGTCCCTTGTGGAGTTACAGGGACATTCAAATCTGCGCGAACAAAAACTTTTTTACCCTGTATATCTGATTGTGACAGGAGGTCATCCAGAGGTCGGGCAGTAGTCATTTTTTTAACCCAGTTTTCCCATGGCTGCGGCTGTATCAAGCATACGCATTGAGAAGCCCCATTCATTGTCATACCAAGCGAGGATCCTTACAAGATCTTCACCCACGAGTTGAGTTTGAGTTGTATCAAATACGCAAGAATGTGGGTTGTGGTTAAAGTCACATGAGACAAGTGGTAACTCACAAATTCCCATGATGCCTTTAAGATTAGTTTTGCTGGCCTGAACCATTATTTTGTTTACAGCTTCAACGCTGGTTTTTTTGTTGGCTTTAAAAACAAAATCAATCATCGAAACATTTGGAGTCGGCACACGAATGGCTGTGCCCCCAAGGCGCCCTTCCATATTCGGGATAACCAGCCCAAGAGATTTAGCCGCTCCCGTTGAGGTCGGTATCATGGATTGTCCTGCGGCACGTGCGCGGCGCGGGTCATTATGACGATTATCAACCAGACGCTGATCACCCGTGTAAGCATGAACGGTGGTCATAAAACCGTTTTCAATGCCGATTTTCTTATCAAGTACAGAAACGAGCGGTGCCAAAGCATTGGTCGTGCAGGATGCATTGGAAACGATTTGATGGCTTTTGCGAAGTTTGGTGTGGTTCACACCATAGACAACTGTCAAATCAGCGGTCTTGGTAGGTGCGCTTATCAGAACGCGCTGACACCCGGCCTCAATATGCGCCATGCTTTGCTCTTTGGTGTTAAACGCGCCGGTACACTCTAATACGACATCAACGTCGAGATTCTTCCAAGGTAAGTCTTTTGGATCTCGCGCACTGACAAGTTTCACGGCACCATTGCCAAAATTAATACTGCTTTGCGTTGTCTTGATATTGCCCTGATAGCGCCCGTGAATGGAATCATACTCAAAGAGATGCGCGACTCTATCAGGTGTGCCTGTAGCATTCAGGGCCACCAGTTTTATGTCTTTTCTTTTGCTTTCAAGTAAAGCGCGAAGCGTCAGGCGACCAATACGCCCAAATCCGGTAATTGCAACCCTCGTAACCATCTAACCCCTCAGGATAATTTTATGTGTCTAGCCTGTCTTTAGCATTTTTTACAATTGCTTCAACAGTGATTCCGAAATGTTTAAACAGCCTGTCTGCCGGTGCGCTGGCGCCAAAGCTTTCCATGCCGATAAAGCTGTCACCGGGTCTGAGATAGGCATCCCAGCCTTGCCGGATAGCGGCTTCAATCGCGATGCGCACGGGCGTATCACCCAACACGTCGTCGCGGTAGCCGGACTTTTGTTGGTCGAAAAGTTCAAAACACGGCATTGAAATCACACGGGTTCCAATATTTTCAGCTTCCAGTTGTTGTTTGGCTTCCATGGCAAGGTGGACTTCAGAACCCGTCGCCAAAAGTGTGACCTGAGCATCTCCGTCTGCGGAGGCCAACTCATACGCACCCTTGGAAGAAAGGTTTTTCTCTGAATATTCAAGCCTCAATGCCGGCAGACCCTGACGGGTTAGAGCCATAGCTGAAGGCGTGCGTGATTGCTCCAAGGCAATTTGCCAGCATTCTAAAGTTTCAGTCGCATCTGCCGGACGCAAGGTCAGCAGATTAGGAATGGCACGCAAGGCGGCAAGATGTTCAACAGGTTGATGTGTAGGGCCATCTTCGCCAAGGCCGATGGAGTCATGTGTCAGAACATGGATAACGCGCTGTTCCATGAGCGCGGCAAGGCGTAATGCCGGGCGGGAATAATCCGAAAATACAAGGAAGGTACCTGAGTAAGGAATAAATCCACCATGCAAAGCCATGCCGTTCATGGCCGCCGCCATGCCGAATTCTCTGATGCCATAATGAATAAAGCTTCCACCATAATTATCGGCGCTGACAGCTTCTTGTTCTGGGGTGCGTGTGTTGTTGGATCCGGTTAAATCTGCGGAACCGCCGATCATTTCCGGGACAGTGGGGACGATGGCTTTCAACGCATCCTCAGAGGATTTTCTGGTCGCGAGCTTAGTGGGGTTGTCAGCGAGACTTTGCTTATACTCCTGAATTGCTTTTTCAAGACGCGTTGGTAAATCGCCGGACATAACACGCGTGAAGCGGTTACTGATTTCACTGTCTTGGGCGTCGAGGCGTCCCTGCCATGCCTTTCGTTCTGACACATGTTTCAAACCTGCCATGCGCCAGCTATCAAGTATATCAGAGGGGATGTCAAAAGGTTCTGATGTCCAACCAAGTGCTTCGCGGGTAAGGCCAATTTCTTCATCACCCAGAGGTGCGCCGTGAACGCCGGACGTGCCCTGCTTGTTAGGCGCGCCGTAACCGATAGTGGTTTTACAGGCAATCAGGGTAGGTTTGTCACGAGTTTGTGCAGCAGAAATCGCGGCTTCTATGGCATCCGGGGCGTGGCCGTCAATGCGTTCCGCAAACCAACCGGCAGCTTCAAAACGCTTCAGCGCATCGCCGGATTCGGCAAGGTCAAGCGGCCCGTCAATCGAAATGTCATTATCATCATACAGCACAATCAGCTTTGAGAGTTTCAAATGTCCGGCAAGGCTGATGGCCTCATGACTGATACCTTCCATGAGGTCGCCGTCAGAGGCCAGAACATAAGTATAGTGGTTAACCAGATCATCGCCGAAACGGCTGTTAAGCATTCGCTCAGCAAGCGCCATGCCGACAGATGTCGCAAGACCCTGACCCAGAGGGCCTGTTGTGGTTTCAATACCTGCAGCATGACCATATTCCGGGTGACCGGCTGTGCGCGAACCTAGCTGGCGAAAGTTCTTAATTTCATCCAGCGTCATATCCTCAAAACCCATCAGATAATGAAGTGAATAGAGCAGCATGGAGCCATGACCGGCGGAGAGAACAAATCTGTCTCTATCGGCCCAGTCAGGTTGACGTGGGTCAATTTTAAGGAATTTGGTGAAAAGCACGGTGGCAATATCAGCCGCCCCCATAGGTAGCCCGGGGTGTCCTGAATTGGCGGCTTGGACCGCATCCATGGAAAGGGCTCTTATGGCATTTGCCATCATATTATGTTTGATTTTTGGATTGTCGCTCATGGGCCAGGAATCTAAGTTCTGTTTCTACGCAAACTTTTAGCATCTCGTATTGTTGAAGGCGAACCTAAAGGTGCGCCGGTGATTGTAAGTGCTTTTATAGCATCATGAATTAAATGACATATGTGACAAATCAATCTAATTCACAGATGCATTCCTCAAGACGTCGCTACAATGGCGACCGACCGACAAGGAGTCAATGTAAGATTTAATTTGCGTGTCAGGATTATTGAAGACCTCAAATAACTGACTGATTTTGTGATAGATATTTAAATTATACTAAATTTGCGAAAAGCTAGATGGTTGACCGAATTCCCATCAACACCCTATGCTTGTGCAATGGAGAATCAAAGATAATGCAGGATATCCAAACAGCATTGAAAAATTTTAACGAGGCGCTGCAAGCGCTGGAAGATCGTTTGCCTGATCGCATGGCTGAGGCTGTTAAAGTTAAGTCTGAACTGGATGCGCTTAATATTGAAGCTGCCCATATGCGGAGTGAAATTTCATCTCTAAAAAAACAAATTTCTGCAGGTGCGTCAGCGCAGGGCAAGGCTGAACAGCAAATAGATGCTGCCATGAAGCAGCTTGATCAACTTATGAATGGTGTGGGTGAACATGGCTGAACTGACAATTTCTATAAATAGCAGGCCTTTTGCCATTGCATGTGCAGACGGGGACGAGCAACGCGTTAGCCGTTTAGCTGAAGATCTTGCAGCCAGACTTGGTGAGGTTAAAAAACATGTTAGTGGCGCCGGGGACTCGCATTTGCTGGTTCTGGTCGGGTTAACCTTATGTGATGAGCTTAACCAACTTAATGACCAAATTGAGGGGGTTCGTCAGGATGTTGAAGCTGCCGGCAAAACTCGCCTGGAACTGGAAAAACAGGTCAAAGAATTTGAAAAGCTTATTGCGACCTCTTTGGTGAGCGCGACAGAAAAAATTCAGTCGCTTTCTGAAAATCTAGAAAAATAATCAGCTTTCCCTCTGTTCAATTTAAGAAAGCTGCAAAATAATTGCCGCCTTGAATGGGGGATGGCTTCGTTCTATGTTCACTTCAGGAGTTGTCCTGAACAGCGGGTCGATAACGCTCGGGACCTTACGATCCTTAAGGGAACTGTCCCTGCGCTAGACCGTGGTCTTTTGCACATGGTGCCCACCTACTTATGTAGGTCTCCGGGGATCAGGCTCGTTGTCAGAGACAACTCCGACTATGGGTTGTTTCTGATTTTTAGATGCAACCCAAAAATTAGAAAGATGAGACGTGCAAAGCACGTGTTCCGATAGCTCTATGACCTCCACCAATCAGGCCGCCCCGACGGCACACGTTATGACGGCAAACGATATACAGAAACAGAAAAAAGACATCCGCCATCTTGCCGTCCAAAAGCGGCTGGAAGCTAAAAAATTAGAAACGGATGACCTCAAGTTGAAACTTCTGGATGTGTTTCGTGGATTTATCTCAAAAACTTTACCTGTTGGGCCAAAATCAGAACGAAGACAATTTGTCGGTTCGGCTTACATGGCAGATGCCTCAGAAATTGATCCATTGCCAATCTTGACTCATTTAAATAATGAAGGGTGGCAGACGGCACTTCCACGTATTGAAAAAGACGTGTCTTTATCTTTCAGGGTTTGGCAACCGGGCGATATTTTGATGACCGGAAAGTTTGAAATGCAAGAACCCGGACCAGACTCTTTGGCTGTGTTCCCTGATTTGGTGATTACGCCCCTACTGGCATTTGACAAATATGGTAACCGTCTTGGCCGTGGTGGGGGGTATTATGACCGTGCGTTGAAAACACTCAGGGCACAGGGGGAGGTTCTGATTGTGGGAATCGCTTTTGACTCGCAGTTATTTGATATAGTTCCTCATGAAAAGCATGATGAGAAACTTGATTTTGTTCTGACACCTTCCGGTGTTCACCATTTTGAGGCGGTATAATGAAAATTTTATTCCTGGGCGATATTGTGGGTCGAGCGGCTCGCGAAGCCGTGATTGATGAATTACCGGCCTTACGTCGCGATATGGATATCGATTTTGTTGTCGTAAATGGCGAAAATGCCGCCGGTGGGTTTGGTATCACCGAAACCATTGCCAATAGCCTTTTCGATGCCGGTGCAGATGTCATCACATTGGGTAATCATGCTTGGGATCAGCGAGAAACCCTCACTCATATTGATAGAGAGCCGCGTCTTTTGCGTCCGGCAAATTTTCCCGCCAACACACCGGGTAAAGGCGCCGGGTTGTTTACAACCGAAAAGGGTCAGCAGGTGCTTATCATCACCGTTCAAGGTCAGTTGTTTATGGAAACGCTGGAAGACCCGTTTGCTGCTGTTGAAAGAGAGCTTGCCGCTTGTCCGCTGGGGGAAGCCACCGATGCCGTGATTGTTGAAATTCATGGTGAGGCGAGTTCTGAAAAAATGGCGATGGGGCATTTTTGTGATGGGAGAGCCAGTCTTGTCGTCGGGACGCACACTCATGTCCCGACCGCGGATGTTCAGATATTTGAGAATGGTACTGCGTATCAAACAGATGCCGGTATGTGCGGTGATTATGACAGCGTGATTGGTATGGAAAAAGAAGAGCCAATGCGGCGTTTTATGACCAAAATGCGGGGTGGGCCTTTTAAACCGGCTATGGGCGCGGTGACGCTTTGTGGTCTTATGGTGGAAACTGGACCTGACGGGCTTGCCGTTTCAGCGAAGCCTTTCCGCTATGGTGGCAGACTAGAGCAAGCTGTCTAAAGTTGGTCTTCTTTTTATCCTTTAGCAGGTCGTGAACAACGGGTAGTATAGGCGAATCATGGGTATGATTCCCATAGACACCCGTCGAGCGAGGCATGTTCGGCAGTTTAAATTGTAAAAAACCGGAACACATAAATGGCAGGTCATTCCAAATTTAAAAATATTCAGCACCGTAAAGGTGCGCAAGATAAAAAGCGCGCCAAGGTTTTCTCGCGGCTGTCCAAAGAAATTACCATTGCTGCTAAAATGGGCATGCCGGATCCGGACTCTAATCCGCGTCTGAGAACTGCAATCACTGCCGCGCGGGCGCAGAACATGCCTAAAGATAATATTGAGCGAGCCATTAAAAAGAGTGCTGATGCCGGTGGTGAGAATTATGAGGAAGTCCGTTATGAGGGCTTTGGCCCCGGCGGTATTGGCGTCATTGTGGAAACGCTGACCGATAACCGGAACCGTACCGCAGGAGATGTGCGAACCGTTTTCACCAAATCCGGCGGTAATCTGGGTGAAACAGGATCGGTCTCTTTTATGTTTGACCGTCGCGGAGCTGTTGAATATCCGGGTGAGGTTGCTGATGCTGATGCTGTTTTTGAAGCCGCTATTGAGGCCGGTGCAGAGGATGTTGAAAGCAATGAGGACGCGCATGAAATTTTATGCGCTATGGAAGAGTTGCATAATGTGGCGGCCGCGCTTGAGGGGGCACTTGGCCCACCACCTTCAGCTCAAATAGTCTGGAAGCCACAAAATGAAATTTCCGTGGATGAAGAAACCGCAGAAAAAGTCTTGCGCATGATGGAAGCGTTGGACGATTTGGATGATGTGCAAAATGTCTATGCCAATTTTGATATTGCTGATGATGTTTTGGAAAAACTCTCTGCCTAACGCATGGGGTTTGAGCCTAACGCATGGGGTTTGGGCCTGACGCAGGGGGTTTTCGCACAATGCGCGTGAAGGAAATTTTATGACCCAATCGCACCGATTGATAGGACTGGATCCCGGGCTCAGAAATCTGGGCTGGGGTGTGATTGATGTGTCACGAGGAAAACTCATTCATGTTGCAAATGGCACAATCAGCTCCAGCGCAAAGGATGACCTCGCCGACCGATTAATGCAACTTATGTGTGGGTTGGAAGATGTTTTTGAGACTCATCAACCCGAACAGGCCGCTGTCGAAAATAGTTTCGTCAATAAAGATGGTGTGGCGACCTTAAAGCTGGGGCAGGCGCGCGCCGTCTGTCTGCTCGTTCCTGCGCGAAAGGGTATGAAAGTTTTTGAATATGCACCTAATTTTGTAAAGCGAAGCATTACTGGGGCAGGTCATGCTGATAAGCATCAAATTAATGCGATGGTGAAAACGCTCCTGCCACAAGCCAAGCCGGAAAGTGAACATGCGGCTGATGCGCTTGCCATTGCCATTACCCATGCACATGCCGGTGACCTTGAGGGCCGAATAAATGATAAGCTCAATGATGGAGAAAATAATGAGATGTCACCTCAAGCACGGCTGAAGGTGAAATCATGATTGGGCGCCTCAAAGGTCTCGTGGATGGCGTTGGCGATGGCTGGGTGCTGATTGATGTGAATGGTGTCTGCTATCTGGTTGAAGGGTCGGGGCGGATGCTCTCCAGCCTACCCGGTCAAGGTGAGTTAGTGACACTGGCTATTGAAACCTATGTGCGTGAAGACCAGTTCAGACTTTTTGGATTTTTGTCTGAGGAAGAAAGAAGTTGGTTCAAACTCTTGCTCGGTGTGCAGGGGGTTGGGGCGAAAGTCGCGCTCGCTATTCAGAGTGTTTTATCGGTCAGTGAGTTATCACAAGCCGTCATGGCACAAGACAAGACCATGGTGTCTCGTGCGCCGGGCGTCGGGCCAAAAGTCGCCCAACGGATTGTACAAGAATTAAAAGATAAAGTACCTGAAGCCTCTTTTGTTGTGGCAGGACAGGGAGCGTCAGCAGGAGGCATAGGTGACGATGCCGGTGTGACAGATAATCCGGATATGAATACGACTGTAAGTGATGCGTTGTCGGCTCTTACCAATTTGGGATATGCGCGAAGTCAGGCGCATGTTGCTGTCATGACAGTTATGGGACAGATCAACCAATCAGATGATGAGGCCTCAACGCTTAGCACAGAGGTCCTTATTAAAAGCGCCCTAAAGGAGCTTGCTGAAAATGGATGAGAGAGATGAGGAAAGAGAAATATCTGCTCCTGCACAACGTGACGATCAGGACTCAGCCATGCGGCCGCAACGACTTTCAGATTTTGTCGGTCAACACAAGGGACGGGATAATCTTTCAATTTTTATTCAGGCGGCTAAGTCTCGTGGTGATGCGATGGATCATGTTCTATTTGCCGGCCCGCCCGGGCTTGGCAAAACAACTTTGGCTCAAATCGTTTCGCGTGAACTGGGGGTTGGCTTTCGGGCAACGTCGGGGCCAGTAATTACAAAAGCTGGTGATCTAGCGGCCTTGCTGACAAATCTTGAAAGTAATGACGTTCTGTTCATTGACGAAATACACCGCTTAAGCCCGGCCGTGGAAGAAGTTCTCTATCCGGCGATGGAAGATTTCGAGTTGGACTTAATGATTGGGGAAGGTCCGGCCGCACGGTCAGTAAAAATTGACCTGCCGCCTTTTACCCTTGTAGGGGCGACGACGCGTGCAGGTTTGCTGACGACCCCCTTACGCGACAGATTTGGCATTCAAATTTATCTTGGTTTTTATGAATTGGACGAGCTTGAACATATTGTCCGGCGCAATGCGAAATTGATGGGGCTGGCAATTAATGATGAGGGCGCGCGCGAAGTGGCGCGACGCTCGCGCGGTACGCCGCGGGTAGCAGGAAGGCTTTTGCGTCGCGTTAGAGATTTTGCAACTGTTGCGAATGCCGGAGAAATTACAGCTCAAATTGCCGATGAAGCACTGGTGAAACTAGAGGTGGATAGTCGGGGTCTGGATGCGCTGGATCATCGCTATCTTCTGACAGTTGCTGAGAAATTTCTAGGTGGGCCTGTGGGGATTGATACGATTGCTGCTGCGCTCGGTGAACCCCGCGATGCGCTGGAAGATATTGTTGAACCTTTCCTGATACAACTCGGTTTTCTAAATCGAACGCCACGCGGGCGTATGCTGATGCCCGTGGCTTTCACGCATTTGGGGCTGACGCCGCCGGAAACTAAAAATGGCGCCGGTGATCCTATTTCGGAAGATTTATTTAAGCCCGGGCAAGATAATAGAGAATAATAGCTGATATGAACGACCTGCTTCCAAATAGCATTCAAAACGGCATTCATAGCCTGCCGCTGAGAGTCTACTATGAGGATACGGACTTCTCGGGCGTGGTTTATCATGCCAATTATTTGCGTTTTGCGGAGCGAGGCCGATCAGAATTTCTTCATTCATGCGGCATTCATCATTCTGACCTCTTCAGCAGGCCCGACCCGCTGGCGTTTACAGTCGTAACCATGAATATTGATTTTCTCGCACCTGCTAAAATTGATAACAAGCTCAAGGTTATTTCAGCATATATTTTCATTAAAGGTGCTCGCTTACATATCAAGCAGGCCATTATGCTTGACCGTCAAATATTGTGGCGGGCGGATGTTCATGTTGCTTGTATTACGGCAGCAGGTCGCCCGGTCAGAATGCCTCAAGATATTTTGTGTCTTCTGGAGCCGCATTTGACGCAGGAAGAGCATTTCCTGAATTTTATAAATAAGCCCTAGTTTGGTCACAATTATCCTGCAAAACAGCATGAAATAATGCAGGAGATTAAAACGGATGAATGAATTGCTTGATGTTGTGAGCGATCCAACACTGGTTGAGCAAGCCACAGCGCTTTCCAATCCAGGTCTGGCTCACACGGATTTCGGTCTTTATTCTTTGTTTTTGCGCGCGGACTGGGTCGTGAAAATTGTCATGATTGGCCTCGTCATGGCATCCATTCAAAGTTGGGCAATCATCATTGATAAAACAATGACAATGCGCCGGCTGTCCCGCAAAGCGACTGATTTTGAAAAATTTTTCTGGTCAGGAGAAAACCTGTCAAATCTCTATAAGCGTATCAATGAGCGTGCTGATCATCCTATGGCGAGAGTTTTTCTTGCCGGCATGAGAGAGTGGGTCAGAACTTCCTCAGACGGTAAACCGAAAAAAATCACCCCGGAACTGATTAACCGTGTTGACCGAACGCTAAATGGTGCAGTTGCCCAGGAAGTTGGCGTGCTCTCCAATCGATTGCTGTTTCTTGCAACGGTTGGCGCTATTGCGCCATTTGTCGGCTTGTTCGGTACTGTGTGGGGCATCATGAATAGTTTTCAAGCGATTGCACTGACCCAAGATACCAATCTGGCCGTCGTTGCGCCGGGGATTGCCGAAGCGCTGTTCGCAACAGGTCTCGGGTTGCTCGCAGCTATTCCTGCAGTCATTGCTTATAATAAATTCACTTCCGATATTAACAGCTATGTAGCGCGTCTCGATTATTTTGCGGATGAATTTTCCATTTTTCTGGATCGGCAATCCGGTTAATCCCGAGCTAAGCATATAGGACATTTCATGGCAATTAATATGAACTCACAACAAAATGGTGCATCAAGAACCCGCTCTTCGCGCCATTCGCGCAGGCATCAGGCGCCTATGAGTGAAATTAATGTCACGCCCATGGTTGATGTAATGCTTGTTCTGCTGATTGTGTTTATGGTTGCGGCACCGCTTCTGACGGTTGGTGTTCCGGTTAATCTCCCAAAAACAGGAGCCAAGCCTCTGACCGGAGATAGTGAACCATTGGCAATAACTGTTCATGCAGACGGTAAAATTTTCCTTCAAGACACCGCTATCGAAGCTTCTAATCTCTTAGCTAAATTGCGCGCTATTTCAGATACAGGCTATGAAGAACGGATTTATGTGCGCGGCGATAAAGATGTCGCTTATGGCGATGTTGCAGATGTGGTGGCGCGCATAAATGCAGCCGGCTTTTCAAAAGTAGCTTTGGTCACGGATTTAAAATCTGGGCAGGGCAAAAAATAAATGGTGCGGCAAAACCGAGTTGATTACATTCGGTCATCTTCTCTTAACAGAGAGATAGCCCTCTCGACTGTTTTGCATGTTCTTGTTGTTTTATCTGCCTTTATTGTTTTGCCAACCCCCGAAAAAATAAGTCTTCCGGATTATGCCTTACCGATTGACGTCATAACCATCGACGATTTCACGCGGTTGACCAGCCAAGACCCTAAGCCAGAGACAAAAACTGACCAAGCCGAAGAAATAGAAAAACCACCGGCAAATATCAGACAAGAAACTGCGCCACCCCCACCGGCTGACAACACTGACGCGATGCCGTTACTTGGCCCAAAACCGGCCTCAACTCCAAAACCAAAAGAAGCTGATTCAATGCCTGAGCCGGTTAATCTGGTAGGTAATGTCGTGCCGCTAGCGCGTCCCCGACCCGCGAAACCTGAACGCAAGCCTCTACTGGATACCGCTGCCGTACAAGCGCTATTGGATAAAACACCTGACCTCCCCGAGCCGACGCCGCCAAAGCCGGTCGCGGACTTGCCGCCGGGTGAAAGAATGAGCTTAAGCGAAATAGATGCTTTCAGAGCGCAAATCCGTGCCTGCTGGTCCGTGCCTGCGGGCGCCAAAAATGCTGAAAGTTTGGTCGTGCGTGTGCGTGTTCAACTTGATCCTTCAGGTCGCCCGATAGCAAAAAAAGTTATTAATCGCGCTCAGCTGACAGACAGTTTTTTTCTGAGCGCTGCTGAAAGTGTGTTACGCGCGATAGAAAGATGCCAGCCTTATAAAATGCCCCCTGAAAAATATGAAAGCTGGCGCGAAATGGAACTTAATTTTGACCCAAGTAAGATGTTAAATGGATAGAGAGCAAATAAAGGAACGAAGAAATGATTAAAATCATAATGCGTAAAATGATTGTGGTTCTTGTGGTGTTGGCAGCCCAGATTTCTGTCAGCTTTGCTCAGGATCTGCTGCGTATTGATATTACGCAGGGAAATGTGGATCCGCTACCCATCGCGATTAATCCATTTCAGGGGCAGAATGACCAGCCCAGCATGATTGGGGCGGATATTGCCAATGTCGTTAAATCCGATCTCAACCGCTCTGGTTTGTTTCAATCAATAAACCCTGCAGGTTTCATTGAGAAGGATTTGCGGGTCAATGCCCGCCCGCGTTTTGGGGACTGGCGTATCATCAACACGCAAGCCTTGGTTATTGGTAAAGTTTCCAATCTGGAGGATGGGAGAATTAGCATCGAATTCCGCTTATGGGATGTCGTCGCCGAGCAACAAATGATGGGGCTTCAACTCATCTCCACACCATCTAATTGGCGCTGGGTCGGCCATTTGGTGGCCGACGCCATTTACGAGCGCTTAACAGGTGAGACCGGCTATTTTGACAGCCGCATAGTTTATGTTGATGAAACAGGGCCTAAAAACAGACGTGTGAAACGCCTCGCTATTATGGATCAAGATGGTCACAATCCGAGACTTATCACAACAGGCCAGTCCTTGGCACTAACGCCGCGCTTTAGCCCGACGGCGCAAGAGATTACCTATCTTAGCTACGCCAACCGCCAGCCCAGAGTATTTCTCCTTAATATTGAGACCGGTCAGCAGGAAATTGTTGGAGATTTCCCCGGCATGACTTTCGCACCGCGTTTTTCGCCGGATGGGCAAAAAATCATTATGAGTTTGGAGCGCAACGGTAATTCTAATATCTATACGCTTGATTTACGAACACGCGTCACTCGCCGACTGACCAACACGTTGGCGATTGATACCGCACC
>CENJ01072450.1_pt1 | contig 14375 bp, 13 predicted proteins | sample 356161 | NCBI WGS metagenome assembly CENJ01 (sample SAMEA2619531, study PRJEB7988) | marine metagenome | biome: marine biome (ENVO:00000447); feature: surface water layer (ENVO:00002042); material: "saline water (ENVO:00002010), including plankton (ENVO:xxxxxxxx)" | depth 5 m
GGTTTTTTTGTGCTAAAAATCTTTAAATTATTGATTTTTTCAAGGATTGTATAAATATATCGTTCTCTTTTTTTGTACCAACAGTGACTCTTAGACACCCATTTAAACCTGGTGTTTTAGACATGTTTTTTACTAATATATTATCTGCCAAAAGCTTACTAAAAACTTCGTCAGCTGATCCCTGTAAAATTTTAAATAAAATAAAATTTGTTTTACTATCATAAGCTTGTATATTTTTTATGTCTTTCAGCATATCAATTAAAAGTTCTCTATTTTTTATAATTTCTTTTATTTGAATATTAATAAACTTACAATCTTCAGTATATAACTTACTAATTTTTTGAGATATTGAATTTATATTAAATGGTAATCTTAATTTATTAATTTGCTTTATTATGGAATTCTCGCCAAATAAATAACCTAACCTCAAACCAGCTAAACCAACTTTAGAAACAGTTTTCATAACTAATAAATTATCATAATTATTTATTTCGCCTAAAAAAGATTCTCCAGAGAAAGCGCCGTATGCTTCATCAATAACGACAATACCATTTGTTGCTTTAATAATTAAATCAATATCATTTTTTAGCCATAAATTACCAGTTGGATTATTTGGATATGCTAAAAAGATTATTGCTGGATCTATTTCTCTAATTTTTTCTAACATCTTATTTATGTCTAGGGAAAAATTTTCTTTTAATGGAACTTCTTCAAATCGAAATTTTAAAACTTGAGCAATCTTTTTATACATACTAAAAGATGGTTGTGGACATAGTATAGTGTTATCAGATCTTAAAAAAGCCATACAGATTAGTTGAATAAGTTCATCTGAACCATTACCAATTATAGAATCATATTTTTTTTTTAAGCCATATTTTTTGGTAAGCGACTTCCTAAGATCTTCGCAATTTGCATCAGGATACCTATTAATATTTACATTCGCTTCAAAAATATCATCATATTCTAAAGTTTGTGAGTCAATAGATAATGGTATGTTTGCCTTTATACTTATTTCTCGTTCATATGGATTCTCCATTGCATCTAACTTAACAAATCCTTTTGAGTCAAGCACTGAGTATTCGTTTAACGTATCTATATCATCTCTTAAGAAATCGGTTATTTTTTTCATTCTAATTTACCTTTGTTGTTTCTTAAGCTCGCAGAATCTTTATGCGAAAATAATCCTTCTGCATTTGCTAAAACTGTTGCATGTTTTGCTAGCAAAATTGCAGATTCTTCAGAACACTGAATAATATTCGATCTTTTTTGAAAATCATAAACCCCCAATGGAGAAGAAAATTTTGCAGTTCCAACAGTTGGAAGAACATGATTAGATCCTGCGCAATAATCTCCAAATACCTCTGGCGTATACTCTCCTAAAAATATAGCTCCAGCATTTTCTATTTTGTCTAAATACTTATTACTATTTTTAATTGATAATTGCAGATGTTCTGGAGCAATATCATTTGATATTTCTATAGCATTTTCTATATCTTTAACTTTAATCATTAAACCAAAATTATTTAATGAAGATTCTATAATATTTTTTCTTTCTTGATTATTTAGTTTATCCTGCATAACTTTTTCAACTTTTTTAAGCAAATTTTCATCAGGCGATATTAGTATTGATTGAGCCAGCTCATCATGTTCTGCCTGAGAAAATAGATCTAATGCTATCCATTCTTCATTAGCCGATGAATCTGCAATAACAAGTATTTCGGATGGCCCAGCAAAATTATCAATACCAACTTCACCATACAGTTCTTTTTTTGCCTCAGCTACATATTGGCTACCAGGACCCACTATCATATTCACTTTAGGAATTGTATCTGTTCCGAACGCAAGTGCAGCTACCGCGTGTGCCCCACCAATTCTAAAAATTCTATCCACACCTCCCAAATAGGCAGCAGCTAAAACCATATTATTCACTTTTCCTTTTGGAGATGGAAATACCATTGTGATTTCTTTTACTCCAGCAACTTTAGCTGGAATAGAATTCATTAGAACGCTCGATGGGTATGCGGCAGAACCTCCAGGAACATATAGTCCGACTTTATCTATCGCAGTTATTTTTTCACCTAATGTAATTCCCTTACTAGTATAATTCCATGGTTTTGTTTTTTGATGCTCAGAAAATTCTTGAATTCGACTTCTTGCAAATTTTAAAGCTTCGAGTTCTTCTTTACTAATTTTTTTTAAGGCTTCTAAACATTCCTCTTTTGAAATCTCTAATTCATTTGCGCTCTGAACATCATAATTATCATATTCTTTCGAATATTTGACTAATGCTGTATCTCTCTTTGATTTAACTTCTGAGATAATCATTCTTACTTTTTCTTTAATATCAGATGTATTAACCTTTCTCTTAGAAATATGACTTTGTAAATTCTTAGAGAAACTAATATCGTTAGAATTAATTTTTTTAATTTTGAGCATTTTTATTTCTTTTGTCTATTGCTTCAGATAAAGTATACAGTGCTTTTTTTGTATCTTCCCACCCAATACATGCATCAGTAACACTTTGTCCATAAATAAGATTTTCATTATTTATATTTTGATTACCTTCGATAAGATTACTCTCAATCATTAAACCTTTTATCCTTTTTTCACCATTTCTAAATTGCTTGGCAAGATCATCTATAACAACCATTTGTTTTTTATGGTCTTTCATACTATTAGCATGGCTGCAATCAACTACAATTTGTTGTGGCAGATTTGCTTTATCTAATCTTGCTGATACTTCATCTATGCTTTTCTCATCATAGTTCACTTTTTTTGACCCGCCTCTTAAAATTGTATGGCAATAAGAATTTCCGCTGGTCGAAAATATCGCTGAATTACCTTCTTTAGTTACTGATAAAAAATGATGTGCTCCGGAAGCAGATTTAATTGCATCAAAAACAATTTGTAAGTTACCGTCAGTTCCATTTTTAAAGCCTACAGGACAAGATAATCCTGATGCTAATTCTCTATGGCATTGACTTTCAGTTGTTCTTGCACCAATAGCTCCCCAACTTATGATATCTGCAATATATTGTGGGCTTATTAAATCTAAATACTCAGTGCCAGCCGGAATACCAAGATTTATAATATCTAATAGCAATTTTCTACCAATCCTAATACCTTGATTAACCTTGAAGCTCCCATCAAGCATTGGATCATTTATTAAACCTTTCCATCCGACTGTTGTTCTTGGTTTCTCAAAGTAAACTCTCATAATTAAAAACAAATTTTTTGATAATTCATGGGATATTTTTTCCAATCTTTGTGCATAATCTATTGCGGCTACTGGATCATGAATCGAACATGGTCCAACAACTATAAAAACCCGATCATCTTTTTCATCCAATATATTTTCTATAGTCGTTCTAGAATCTAAAATAATGTTAGCTGCGTTATCAGAAATAGGTAACTCTCTCCTAATTTCTTCAGGAGTACTTAATTCCTGCGTCTTTAATATTCTTAAATCATCTGTTTTAAGAGTCATAATTTTCTCACTGTATAAGTTTTTCAAAAGCACCAATAATAGTTTCTATTGATTTTGTTTTTATTTTCATAGAAGCTTTATTAGTAATAAGTTGTGCACTTACATTGAATATTAAATCAATTTCTTTCAAACCATTTGCTTTTAGGGTTTCCCCGCTATCTGCTAAATCTACAATATAATCTGACAGTCCAAGTATCGGGGCAAGCTCCATGGATCCATAAAGCTTTATTATATCAACTTGTTTCTTTTTTTTAATAAAATAATTGTTAGCACATTTTACATACTTTGTAGCTACTTTAACCCTTGGTCCTGGAGAACATTCTGGCAAACTTGCTAGCACCATTCGGCATTTTGATATATTTAAATCAAGAGGAATATAAATATTATTAGATCCATACTCTAACAATGTGTCTTTTCCTACAATCCCAATATCTGCAGCTCCGTTACCGACATAAGTCGGTACATCTGCAGCTCTTACTATAACTATTTTTATCTTGTCATTATTCGTATCATAAATTAGTTTTCTAGAATCTTGCATACTCTCTAAAGTTTTAATTTCTAATTCATCAAGAAGCTCTAATCCTTCCTTCAAAATTCTACCTTTAGATAAAGCTATTATGATTTCATCATTTATTTTCATTTAGGTAATCTCTTAATATTTGCACCAATTTTTGTCAGTTTTTCTTCAATACACTCGTATCCCCTATCAATATGATATATTCTATCGACAATTGTCTGACCTTTAGCAACTAAGCCTGCTAAAATTAAACTCGCAGATGCTCTTAAGTCTGTCGCCATTACAGGCGCACCAGTAAGATCTTTAACTCCTTTAATAATTGCAGTATTCCCATTAATATCAATATCTGCGCCCATTCTAACTAACTCTTGAACGTGCATAAACCTATTTTCAAAAACGGATTCGACCACTTTACTTTTTCCTTTGGAAATAGAATTTAAGGCGATAAATTGGGCTTGCATATCAGTGGGAAAATCTGGATAAGGATTTGTTACTATATTTACAGCATCCAATTTTGATTTTGTTTCAATATTTATAATATCGTTTTTCACTGAAATTTTTGCCCCGGCCTTTTTCAATTTTTCAATAATTATTTTGATTGTATCTGGCCGAGTATGAGTCAATGTTAATTTACCTCTTGTAATTGCTGCAGCAACTAAGAAAGTTGCAGTTTCGATTCTGTCAGGCAAAACATCATAATTACAGCCTTTTAAATTTTTAACCCCTTCAATAATTATGTTAGAAGAACCGTCACCTTGTATCTTTGCTCCCATTAATCTTAAACAATTTGCTAAATCTATTATTTCAGGCTCTTTTGCAGCATTTTTTATGTAAGTTTTACCAGACGCTAAAACTGCTGCCATCATAATATTTTCTGTGCCAGTAACAGTTGCTGTTGGAAAACTTATTTTTGCTCCTTTAAGTTTTTTTGTTTTTGCAATAATATACCCATCCTCAACTTTAATATTTGCTCCCATCGCTTTCAAACCCTCTAAATGAAGATTCACAGGCCTTGAACCTATTGCACAACCACCTGGAAGAGAAACCTTTGCTTCTCCAAAGTGTGCAAGCAATGGTCCTAAAACTAGAATCGAAGCTCTCATTGTTTTTACCATTTCGTAAGGTGCGTAAAATTTATTTACAGATGAAGCATTAATACAAACCTTCATTTTCTCATCAATAGATAATGTTGCACCCATCTCTGTGAGAAGTGAGATTGTCGTTGTGACATCTTGCAAATGTGGAACATTTCCAATGATTACTTCTTCATCACTCAATAAGCTTGCAGCAAGTATTGGAAGTACTGAGTTTTTTGCACCAGAAATTTTAACTTCCCCCTCTAAAGGTTTCCCACCTGTTATTAATAGTTTTTCCATTATTAGGACTCAGACTCTAATCTATTAATTACAGATTCTATTCCTTTTTCCTCAATTTCTGGGAGCAAACTTTTTCTTAAACTTTTTACAAGCCTCAAACCATTTGCAACAACCTCAACAATTTTCCAGCTGTCTGGTGACTCTTTCATCACATATATGACTTGAAATGCTGGTTTTCCTTGACCAATAGATAATTCCGTTTTAACGAGAAAGAAATTTTTTGCTTTTGAAGAGCTAATGATTGTAATTTTAGAATTTGCATATTCTACAATTGTTTTTGCATATATTCTGATTAACTGACTTTTTAAAGCCTGTTTAAATCTGTTCTTTTGTTCAGATGAAGTTTCCTGGTAATTTTTTTTCCCAATTATACTTCTAATTAAAACTTCAAAATCAATTATTGGAGATAAAATATTATCTACTCTTTCATAAAAAGTAGTAATATCTTTTTCATACATTTCTTTATTTTTTTCAACATCGGTAAACAAGCTATTCGCTGCCGAGAGAATTACATTTTCAGGTGATTCTTTTGAAGCAAATGACTCATTGTTTGCTAAAAAAATTGCTGATATGAGTAAAGATCCTATTGTAAATAACTTTAACTGTTTCATACCATATTATTCCATAATAATAGGTACATCATCAAGAAAGATCCTAATTATTTTCTTTTCCAAGTGGCTTAAAAATTATTAGTAATGCTGGTAACAAAGTTAATGAAGCCAAAAGAGCAGCTAACATAGCCAAGCCTGTGAGCAAACCAAAGTAAATTGTTGGTATAAAATTTGATAAGGATAGAATTGAAAAACCTATAACTATGATTGAAGAAGTATAATACATTGCTTTTCCTATACTCCCATGGCAAATTTCTACTGTTTTTGAGTAATTTTTATGTTGCGAAAATTCCCTTTTAAATCTAATTATATAATGAATAGTATTATCAACTGCTATACCTACACTTATTGCTGCAATAGTAATGGTCATTAAATCAAGAGGTATGGACTTTAAACCCATAAAGCCAAGAACTAAAGTTGCTGGCAAAATATTTGGAACTATTGCCAATATTGCTAAATAAAACGATCTAAATAAAACTAGAAACATGAACATTATAGATATAAACACAAATCCAATAGTTTGAATTTGAGAAGAAAATAGACTTTGAAGCATGTTATTATATAAAACTAGCATATTTGTTGTATTAAATCTTTCTTTAACATACCCCATTTCTTCAGATAAGTAATTTTCTACCCTTTGAATAAACTCTTTACGATTTAACCTTTTATCTGAATCAATTACTCTCAAAGTTATTCTTGTTTGCTCTTCATTTTCTGATAAATATGGATCAAGTAAAACTTTTTTAACATCGTTTGATAGTGAATCTTTAATTGCACCTACTTGCAAATCAGACAACGGCTCGTTATCATTCAGGCCCTTAGCTAATTTATATAATGTTGCCAATGATAGTACTTTTCCTGTTTCAGGCTGCGATTCTAAAAAATTATGTATTTTCTCTATTTCTTTTAATTTTGGATTTGAAAGCCAGTAACCTGTAATTTCTTCTTCGTCGCCCAGAAGCTCTGAAAGATCATCAAAATCTTCATCTAAATCATCATCAAAATCGAGGCTGTTTTCTTCACTAATTTTTCTTAAGGGCTTATCAATAATTATGTCAAAGGGCGTTGTACCTCCAAGTTGTTTGTCGATTTCAAGCATACCTTGATATATTTCAGTATCTGAGTGGAAATAATCAATAAATCTATTTTCTACTTTGATTTTTGAAATGCCAAAAGCACTAACTATGAAAACTAATAAAGCAACTACAATTATTTTTATATAATTTTTTATTGAAAAAGATGCAAAACTATTTGTAATGTTTCTTGTTAAGTCATTTTTTTCTTTCACATCTTCATTTGGTAATATTATTAAAATTGTTGGGAACACAATAAAAGTTATGATAAAAGCTGAGGTAATTCCAAGAGTCATCATGTGACCAAAATCAATTACTGGTCTAATACCGCTCACTACTAAAGAAGCAAAAGCAACTATTGTTGTTAATGATGTATATACACATGGAATAAACATATAATGTATAGTCTCTTTAACAATACTTTTATTATCATTTTCTTTATTTTTTGATTTAAGCTCACGATATCTAACAGCTAGATGAATTGTCATTGACATTGTAATAATTAACAATATTGCTGCAAAATTTGAAGATATAACTGTGATTCTCCAATCAATGAAACCAGAGAGTCCACTAACAAAAACTACCGAGGCGATACATCCAAATAAAGGAATAATTATCCACCTAATACTCTTAAAAATTAAGAATAGAATCAATACTAAAAATAAAAAAACTCCTGCGCCAAACTTTTTTATATCTTGAGCAATAAAGTCTGTCATATCGGAAGTAATCATTGGAACTCCTCCTAAAAACATAGAGGCATCTTTTTTATATTTGGCAGTTACTTCCCTAATTTTTTTAATATTTTCTTTTTCTTTTAACGCATACTTTGAACTATAGTTTTTAAAGTCCAATTCTGCAGTTTTCAATAAATTTTTTTCATTTAAACTTAATTCTCTTTGTAATCTAATTTCTCTAAGATTATTTCTTTTATTTAAAAGATCAAAGTACTTGGGATCTTTTGAGAAATATACAACAAGGACTGTTGTACTAGAATCATTACTCATGAGTAAATTTTTATATAGCGGGCTTGTTAAAAATTCTTGTTTAACAAGATCTAAATCTACACCTTCACTTCTCAATGTTCTTTGTTCATTTCCCAGGTCTGAAAATCCAATTTGTGGACTGTTTAGCAAAGGAACATCCAATATTGTTAAAACCTCACTTACATTATCAATATTAGATTTTATTTCTTTTGAAAGGTTGTCTAAAATAAAAAGAGAATCAGTGTTATAAATACCCTTGAAAGGTTTAAATGTAATCACAACAAAATCTTCTGTACCATATCTAGCACTTGTCGCTCTATAATATTTTAATGCTTGATCATTCTCTAAAACTAAAGAGTCGGCGGAAGCATCCATTTTAAAATTTGGAATACTAAGAGAAAAAAAGAATATTAAAGATAATATAAAAAAAAGAGAAAAGAATGGTCTCTCTATAATTGCCTCATCATAAAAGCTCGTGATTTTAGTAATGATTTTCATAAATTAAATGCTGAATTGCTATATAATTCAGTAATATTATCATTATATCGTTTTTATATCAGCATTCTTATGGAATTTAAGAGATATAAATATTATTATCTTATATAATTTAATAAAATTTAATTTTAAAAAATATGGCTAATTTTAATCAAATTGATGCTCTAACTATCGCAAAAAAAGTGATAGCTTCAGAAGTTTCTGCTATAAATTTTCTTAAAAAAAATTTAGGAAAAGAATTGTATCTTTTATGTAAAGAAATACACGATTGCAAAGGTAAATTAATAATCTTAGGAGTTGGGAAATCTGGCCATATAGCAAATAAGCTATCAGCTACTTTATCTAGCACAGGGACACCTTCCTTTTTCATTCATCCTAGTGAGGCTATGCATGGAGATATTGGTTCTGTATCAAAAAAAGATACTGTTCTAATAATATCTAATTCTGGATGTACTGCAGAAATTATTCCCTTATTGCCTAATCTAAAAAAAATTGGTTGTAAAATTCTAAGTCTCTGTGGAAATAAAAATTCTAAAATTTATGAAGATTCTGATATATCGATAAATATTTCAGTTAATAAAGAAGCATGTCCTCTAAATCTTGCTCCAACTTCCAGCACAACTTCAGCTTTAGTAGCTGGTGATGTTATTGCGGTTATATTAATGAAAATGAGAAACTTTAAATCTGATGATTTTGGAAAAAACCATCCTGGAGGACGTCTTGGAAAAAATCTAAATTTAAAAGTAAAAGATATTATGAGAAAAGGTAAAGATATTCCAATTATCCTAAAAAAAAAGAAACTTAAAGACGCACTAATAGAAATGACAAAAAAAAATTTAGGCTGTGTGATAATCAATGATGAAAAGAAAAAAGCAATTGGATTTTTTACCGACGGAGATTTAAGAAGATCTATTAATAAATTGCTCGACATCCATCATACTTCGATTGAAGAAATAATGACAAAAAAATTTATTTCTTGCGCGGGAAATGATTATGCATTAGATATATTAAATATTATGAAAGAAAAAAAAATTAATTCTTTGCCTGTTTTAGATAATCAAAAAAAAGCTATAGGTGCTATAAATATGCATATTTTGATGGACTCAGGAATAAGTTAAGTTGTGAGCTATATAAAAAAAAACTTTTTCACTTTAGTAATAATTATTTTTGGCTGCTTTTTAGTTTTAATTATTAATAATAAAGCTGAAGATATTTTAGATATTAATTCGAATAATATTAAAACAAGACCTGATAATACTTTTAGTCAGGTAAAATATATTGCAATGGATTATCAGGGCGTACCTCTATATACAGTTTCAAGTCCAAATATGAAGCAATTTTTTGAGAACGAGATGATTGAAACTTCTAAACCAAAAATTTTGCTTTTTAGAAAAAATAAGCCTCCAACAAAAATAGTTTCAAATTTTGGTTCCATTGCATATAAAAGACACAATATAAAGCTTTATGGGAATGTTAATATGTATTTTAAAGAAGCAGAAAATGATTCTTTACTTAAATTAAAAACAGATGAAATATATATATACCTTGATCAGCAACTAGCTGTGACTGATTCTGAAGTTTTTATTAATAAAAATAATTCTTTCCTAAATGGCACAGGAATGAAAAGTAGTTTAATGAAAGGTGAATTTATAATTTTTGAACAAACTAGAGGAAAATATGTTAAATAAATTTTTATCTTATGCTTTCATTTTTTTTTATTGGATAATAATAAGTTGTTCTTATTCACTTGCATATGAATCGGACTCAGATAAACCAATTTTTTTAGAGTCTGATTCTGCTAAATGGGACGAGGAATCACAGAAAAGCACATATCGCGGTAATGTTGTAGTTACTCAAGGAAGCATGCTGCTAACTGGCGACTTACTAATCGTAACTTCAAAAAATGATCAAATTAATAAGATGGAAATCACTGGAAATAAAGCGACTTATAAACAAAAAACAAAAAGTGGAAAAATTATTAATGGAGAAGCAAAAAAAATTGAGCATTTTGTTGATCAAGCTAAAGTGATCTTTATAAAAAAAGCAGTTCTTACGCAGTCAAATAATATTGTTAGAAGTGATAAGATAATTTATAAAACAGACACTGAGAATATTTCAGCCGGGGACAAAAAAGGCAAATCAAGAGTAAAAATGACTCTTGAACCTAAAAAGGACAATGAATAAACTAGATGTAATAAAAATTTCAAAAGCATATGATTCTAAAAAAATAGTTTCAAATGTTAGTATAGAAGTAAATACCGGAGAGGTAATTGGTTTACTCGGGCCAAATGGGGCAGGGAAAACAACCTGTTTTTATATGATTACTGGATTAATATCTCCCGAATCTGGAAAAATATATATTAATAAGAAAAATATTACAGATCTAAGTATTGATGAAAGAGCTAATTTAGGTATCGGTTATCTTGCCCAAGAACCTTCAATTTTTAGGGGATTGAGTGTTAATGACAATATTTTTTCGATTTTGGAACAAAGAGAAGATATCAATGATAAAGAAAAAAAAGAAAAATTATCAAATTTGTTAAAAACATTTAATATTGAACATATTAGAAATACATTAGGTATTAGTCTATCAGGTGGTGAGAGAAGAAGAGCAGAAATTGCAAGAGCCCTAGCGTCAGATCCGAAATTTATATTACTAGATGAACCATTTGCAGGAATAGATCCTATATCCGTTATTGATATTAAAGAAATTATAAAAAAATTAAAAAATAATAAAATAGGCATTTTAATTACTGATCATAATGTCAGAGAGACACTAGATGTATGTGATAGATCTTATATTTTAAATAATAGTAAAATAATAGCCGAAGGAGAATCTAAAAAAATTCTCGATAATGAACAAGTACAAAAAGTATATTTAGGCGAAAATTTCAAAATGTAAAAAAAATTAAAAACTTATGAAATTAAATCTTTCTATAAAAAATACAGCAAAAGTTTCTATTACACCCCAGTTGCAGAATGCTATTAAGCTTCTGCAATATACAGCTGTTGAAATCAATCAAGAAATACAAAATATATTTGAGTCAAATCCACTAATAGAAAAAGAAGATGCATGCGAAGATTTTCAAGAAGATAATTGTACGGAACATTATTTGCATTACGATAAAGATTTTTCTCATATAAATACAAGCACAATTTCTCCAACTGAAGTGATTGAAAGAACTTCATATGAAGAAGATACTCTGCAAAAACATTTACTTTGGCAAATTCACCTGTCAAATTTAAGCGACAATGACAAATCGATAGCAGAATCAATAACAGATTATTTAAATAATGATGGGTATTTAATTAAAGACATTTTAGATATTTTTGACGATTTATACTTAAATACTGAAACAACTATTGACGAAGTAATTGCAGTTCAACATTTTATTCAAAGTCTAGACCCTATCGGTACTTGCTCAAAAGATATCCAAGAATGTTTATTAGTTCAAGTTCAAAATAAAAATGAAGACTCTTTTTTAAAAGATAAAGCATGTATATTATTAAATGAGTTCTTTCAAGAATATTCAGAGAATAAGATCAAAATTATTCGAAATGGTTTGGGTATATCTGAAGAAAATTTTGTTGCAATCGATAAGATTATTAAAAAGCAAAATCCAAGACCAGGTAATATATTAAATAATACAAAAAATCATGATTATATAATACCAGATATACAAATAACTAAAGATGATTCAGATTGGATTATAAAAAATAATAAGGTTGTGTCTCCAGACATAAAAATCAATAAAAATTATACTGATATCGATGAGAAAAACTTGTCAGATGCTGACAAAAAGTATGTAAAAGAAAAATTGCAAGAAGCAAAATTATTTATAAAAAATATTGGTTATCGAAATGATACCCTATTATCATTGTCTAAACGTATTTTTGAAAAACAAAGAAAATTTTTTGATCACGGTATTGAAAATTTAATTCCAATGAATTTAAAAGAAATAGCTGCCGATTTAGGAGTTCATGAATCAACAGTGTCTCGGTTAACTAATGGAAAGTATGTAGAAACACCTTATGGGATATTTGAATTAAAATTCTTTTTTTCAAGCTCGATTAAAAATAAAGATGGAAAAAACTTCTCATCAAAATCTATCAAAGAGAAAATAAAAAAAATTGTAAGTTCTGAAAATAAAAAGAGTCCTTTCAGTGATAATAAAATTAAAGATATTTTAAAAAGTGAAGGCATTGATTTAGCAAGACGAACAGTTTCTAAATACAGAGAATCCCTTAATATAGAATCCTCTTCAAAAAGAAAAATATAATAATAAATTTTTTTATATTTAATATAATTTTCTATATATAATAAAGTAAGATAAATAACTAAATTAAATACTTGCTATGTCTAAAGAAATTAAAACTATAAAACTTGATGCCATTATTGAATCTCTTAATTCTGGAGCAATGCTCAAAGCAAAGTTAATTTTGAATGGCCTGCATCCTGCTGAAATCGCAAGATTGTTAGAAAGTTCTCCTAGTAGGCAAAGAAGATTAATTTGGGAAATGTTAGATCATTCAAATGATGGGGAAGTGCTTCTTGAAGTTGGTGAAGAAGTTCGAAATAATTTAATGGAATCAATGGATGACAGCTCTTTATTAGCTGCAACCAAAGGATTAGATGTTGACGATTTAGCTGATCTTCTGGACGAATTACCAGATACAGTTGTAAAAGAAGCCCTTCAAGGAATGGATTATCAGTACAGAACACGTTTAGAAGCAGTAATGAATTATGATGAAGATACTGCTGGCGGACTAATGAATATCGATACAATTACAATTAGACCTGATGTCACACTAGATGTGGTTTTAAAGTATTTAAGACTTAGAAAAGTAATTCCACAGAATACAGATAATATTATTGTTGTCGATAGATATAATCATTATCTTGGAACGTTGCCAATGACAACACTTGTTTGTACTGATACTGAAAAAACTGTTTCAGAATCAATGAATAAAAATTATATTTCTATTGCTGCTGATGCCCTAGCAGGCGATGTAGTAAATATATTTGAAGATAGAGATCTAGTATCTGCACCTGTAGTAGACAAAAATAATATATTACTTGGAAGAATTACAATTGATGATGTTGTAGATGTAATTCGTGAGGAAAGTGAACATACTGTTTTGAATATGGCAGGCTTAACTGATGAAGAGGATTTGTTTGCGCCCATATTATCATCCACAAGAAGACGTGCCATATGGCTAGGATTAAACTTGATTACAGCATTAATAGCTTCTGGAGTAATTAGTTTATTTCAAGACACGATTGAAAAAGTTGTAGCTTTAGCTGTTCTTATGCCAATTGTTGCAAGCATGGGTGGCATTGCAGGATCCCAAACTTTAACATTAGTTATTAGGGGCATTGCATTAGGAAATATAAGTTCAGCTAATTCAAAATCTTTATTAATAAAAGAGGTTTCTGTTGGCCTTCTTAACAGTTTGTTGTGGGCAAGTGTAATTGGCGTGCTATCATCTTACTGGTTTAATAATTATCTAATAGGCGTAGTAATAGGAGTTGCGATGGTTGCAAATCTTGCATTTGCAGCATTGTCAGGCGTTCTTATTCCAATTGTACTTAAAAAACTGGGAGTTGATCCAGCACTTGGTGGCGGGGTTATTCTTACAACAATAACTGATGTTATAGGATTTTTTTCGTTTTTAACATTAGGAACTATTTTTCTATTATAAAATACTAAAATAATTTTTTTTTAACATTCTTTGCTGATTCGGAAAATGAATCTACTTTTTCTTTGAATTTTTTTAAAAGTTTTTTAGCCCAGATAAATTCGGTAGCCAATATTCCTAAACCAATAGGAAT
>CENJ01330789.1_pt1 | contig 14369 bp, 14 predicted proteins | sample 356161 | NCBI WGS metagenome assembly CENJ01 (sample SAMEA2619531, study PRJEB7988) | marine metagenome | biome: marine biome (ENVO:00000447); feature: surface water layer (ENVO:00002042); material: "saline water (ENVO:00002010), including plankton (ENVO:xxxxxxxx)" | depth 5 m
TCTGAAATTGGCGCTAAATTGAATACTTTTAATGTTTCTTTTCCAAATAACTCTTCTTTTGATGAGAGTAAATATGCCAGACAAATATCAGATTTTTTTAACACTAACCATACAGAAATTTGCTGTGAAGAAATTTCAGAAGAGATTCTTGATAAATATATATATCATCTAGATGAACCTATGGCTGATTCTTCAATATTGCCTATGCAAGCTTTGAGCAAAGAAGTTAGTTCATTTTGCAAAGTAGCTCTTGGAGGAGATGGCGGAGATGAGTTATTTGGTGGATATAATCATTACAGTCGATTACTTTGGATTAGAAATAATTTGAATTTACTACCTGAAAACTTGAAAAATGTTATCAGTAAAAGTGCAAGTGCTTTTCTTCCCTTGGGAATAAAAGGAAAAAATTGGTTAGAAGCAATAAATTTTGAATCGAGCGGAGAATTACCTAATTTACAACCATTATTCGGGAATAAATATCAAAATCTTTTATTCAAAAATAAAGAGTTAGCTTCAAAAAATTTCGAATTAAATAATTTTATTTCTAACAGAATTGTATCTAATTCAGATTTAATTCAAAGTTTGACTAGAACAGATTTTAATAATTACCTTCAAGAAGATATCTTAGTAAAAGTAGATAGAGCTAGCATGATGCATTCTTTGGAAATAAGATCTCCTTTCTTAAGCAAAGAGTTAATAGAATTTTCTTTTTCTGAAATTGAATCAGAACTGAAGGTTTCAGGAATGGAAAAAAAAATTCTTCTTAAGAAATTGGCAAAAAAAAATCTTCCTAAAGACTTCAATTTTAATAGAAAACAGGGTTTTTCAATCCCTATGAATGATTGGCTTAAGAAGAAAGGACAGTTTAGAAAAGTATTTGAAGAAGTTTTACTGGATGAATCAAGTATTTTTGACAAAAAAATAGTTCACAAATTATTTAAAAGCCAAGATAAAGGCTTTAATAATAAGGAAAGATTATTCTCCCTTTTTACTTTTGAAAAATGGAAGCGCCGGTTTAATGTAAATATATAATATAAGTGAATAGAGAATTATTAAATTTTTTGAGATGCCCAAATACAGGAGAAAAACTTTTTCTTTCGGAAGAAGTTTTAGATGGAGATTTAATTTTTTCTGGAATATTGCAAACTAAAAATAATTCTCATAAATATTATATTAAAGACTATATTCCAAGATTTGTAGATAATTACAATTATGCTGAGAATTTTGGAAAACAGTGGAACAAATTTAGATTTACTCAATTAGACAGTCATTCTAAGACAAATATTTCAGCATCAAGATTTTGGAAAGCTACTGGCTTAGATAAAAATAATATTTCAAATAAGCTTTTTTTAGATGTTGGTACTGGCGCAGGTAGGTTTGCAGAAGTAGTTTTAAATAAAGGAGGAACTGTTGTGGCTTTGGATTTCTCATCTTCAGTTGATGCTGCATTTTCAAATCTGAGACATTTTAAAAATTTTCATATTGTTCAAGCTGACATCTACGCTATACCTTTCAAATATAATACTTTTGATGTCATTTACTCTCTAGGTGTGCTTCAGCACACACCGAATGTAGAACTTGCTTTTAAATCTTTGCCTAAATTTTTAAAAACATCGGGTTTTCTTTGTACTGATTTTTATTGGAAGAGATTGAGTTCTTTATTTCATGCAAAGTATTTAGTCAGGCCAATAACCAAAAGAATTAACCAAGATAAGTTATTTTCTTTTCTAGAAAATAATATTTCTTTACTTTTGTATATCAGCACATTTCTTAAGAAAATACCTTTTTTGGGCAATTATTTGATGAGATTAATTCCGGTTGCTAACTATACTGATGTTTATCCTTTATCTAGACAACAACTTAAAGAATGGGCTTTATTAGACACTTTTGATATGTTGGCTCCTAAATATGATAGTCCACAAGATCCTATGACAATTAAGAAGTGGATGAAAGAAGAAGGTTTTATCAATATAGAATTATTACATGCAAATCTACTTGTAATTAGAGGTAAAAAAAAATAACTCTTTGCTATTGGAAAAAAATATTAATTTTATGAAAATTTGTTTAAATCTTTTGGCTGCATACTCTGGGGGTCAGTTGACTAGGGCAAGAGAATTTATAGATAGGATTGATAAACAATCTATCGATGTTGATTTATTAGTTCTTAAAGAGAAAGAATTTTTATCTGATCTTGATCAAAATAAGAAAATAAGTGTAATAAATGTAAGAATAAAAAAAGGTTTTTTCAGGCCTATAAGAAGGGTGATATGGGAGAATGTGTGCCTTCAAAAGATTTTTTTAGAAAATAAATGTGAGATTTATTTAACCTTTTCACATTATTTACCAAAAAATATTTCGTTAAAGTTTCCATCCATGGTTGGTGTTTCTAATTTAGCACCTTTTTCTAAACAGGCATGGAAGGCAGAATCTTTAATAGCTAAAATAAGATTATTTTTTTTAAAAAAAACAATTATTTCGTCTTGTAAAAGAGCTAGTAAGGTTTTGGCACTGTCAAAAGAATGTAAGAGAATTTTAATTAATTATGATGTAGATAAATCCAAAATTTTTGTATCTTCTAATGGAGTAAGTAGTTTTTGGGGAAAGGTTTCAAGAACTGACTGTATTACGGAATACAATTTTAAAAAACCGTTTATATTGTATGTATCTCATTTTCATAATTATAAGAATTACAAGAATCTTGTAATTGCCTATTCAAAACTTTCTAAGAAATACAAAGAAAAATATAATCTTATTTTAATTGGAAATCCAGATAATAAAAAATGTTACCGAGAAATTAATTCACTAGTAAAGAAACTTAATCTGACCAGTCAAATTCTTTTACTTCCAGGGCTTAATAGAGAATCGCTTAGAAGATTTTATCAACGAGCAGATTTATTTGTGTTTGCTTCTCTTATAGAAAATAGTCCAAATATACTTCTTGAAGCCATGATGTCGGAAGCTCCGATTCTGTCAAGTAATATAGAGCCAATGCCTGAGTTCTGCGAGAATGCTGCTTATTATTTTGACCCTTTGAACATTGAGGAGATTTCACTTTCTATTGAAAATTTACTTTCATCTCCTAATTTAAGATTTAATATGAAGAGAATGTCTAAAACTCAAGCCAAAAAATTTAGTTGGGAAAAATTTACAAATACTATTTTAGAACAAATATCTAATATTAAAAAAATATAATTTTTCGATAATGGTAAAGTAGATTCATATTATTTATATAGTCGAATGTATATATTAGGTATTAATGCTTATCATGGAGATTCAGCAGCTTGTCTGATAAAAGATGGAATACTTATTTCTGCTGCAGAAGAAGAGCGTTTCAGAAGAATTAAGCACTGGGCTGGATTTCCTAGCAGATCAATTCAATTTTGTTTGCAAAATGCAGGTGTAGATTTATCAGAAATTGATCACGTTGCGGTCAATCAAAATCCTTACTCAAATATTAAAGAAAGATTTCATTACCTAATAAGAAATAAACCTAACATAACTTTAATTGGTTCTAGAATTAGAAATAAAACTAAAAGGCTTAATTTGAAAGATAAATTAAATTCTCAATTAAAAATAGGGAAATTTAAGGGAAAAATTCACAAAGTTGAGCATCATATGGCGCATCTTTCTTCAGGGTTTCATGTCTCAAATTTTGAAGAAGCCGTTTCATTGTCCGTTGATGGTTTTGGTGATTTTGCAAGTACTGCATGGGGAATGTCTAGAAATATAAAAATATCAATAGATCAAAGAGTTTTCTTTCCTCATTCTCTAGGTATTTTTTATCAAGCATTAACACAGTGGTTAGGTTTCCCCAACTATGGAGATGAGTACAAAGTTATGGGATTGGCTCCTTATGGAGAACCAAAAAAAATGGAGGAGATGAGAAAAATTATTTTTTTAGAAGAAGGTGGGAGTTTTAAGCTTAATCTTAGATATTTCAAGCATCATATAGATGACGTGAAATATGAGTGGGAAAATGTAGAACCTAAAGTTGGAGAATTATTTTCTAAAGAACTAGAAAATTTATTAGGTCCAAAAAGAAAAAAAGGCGAAAAATTAGAAAAGAATCATATGGATGTAGCTCATTCAATCCAAGCCATGTATGAAGAAACTTTTTTCCATATACTTCATAATCTTTCTAAAAAATATGATTCGAAAAATTTAGTTTTAGCTGGAGGTTGTGCCAATAATTCAGTTGCTAACGGAAAAATTTTAACAAATACTGATTTTGAAAGCCTTTATATTCCTTCTGCTGGAGGAGACGCTGGCGGAGCAATAGGCTCGGCACTTTCTGTTTGGCATAAAACAGGAGGTTCGAGAAGATTTTATATGGATAATGCCTTTATCGGACCAGAATTTACAGAAAAAAAAATTTCTAAAGTACTTGAAGAATACAAAGATGTTTTCAAAGAAAAAGACTGTAGCTTTGAATTAATATCTAGTGAAGAAACATTAATCTCTAAAACAGCAAAAGCTATAAGTGAAGGAAAAGTAATTGGCTGGTTTCAAGGAAGAATGGAGTGGGGCCCCAGAGCTTTAGGAAATCGTTCAATTTTATGTGATCCTAGAAGACCTGATATGAAAGAGATTCTTAACCTAAAGATCAAAAGAAGAGAATCCTTTAGGCCCTTCGCACCCTCTATTCTCAGAGAAGAGGTATCGAATTGGTTTGAAGAAGAAGCAGATGTTCCTTTTATGATGCAGGTTTTCCAAATAAAGGAAGAAAAAAGAAAAAAAATACCAGCTGTTACTCATGTAGATGGGTCAGGTAGATTGCAAACTGTTTCAAAGGATAGTCATCCTAAGTACCACAAGCTTATAAAGAATTTCGATAAAATAACTGGAGTTCCTATACTTCTTAATACTTCCTTTAACGAGAATGAGCCTGTCGTTTGTAAACCTCAAGAAGCAATAGACTGTTTTCTCAGGACAAAAATGGACATATTAGTTTTAGGGAATTGGTTTCTTAAAAGAAATTAAAGAAATTTAAGATATCATAGATTTGGAAGAGTAAAATAATGGACATGAAAAAGAAGAAGGCATTAATAACTGGTGTTACTGGACAAGACGGTTCTTATTTATCAGAGTTTCTTCTTGAAAAAGGATATGAAGTACATGGACTTAAAAGAAGATCTTCGCAATTTAATACTCAAAGAATAGATCATCTTTATGAGGAGCCTTTAAAAAAAAATAAATCTTTTTTTTTGCATCACGGTGATCTTACAGATGCATCTAATTTAACAAGAATAATTCAGGAAATTGTACCCGATGAGATCTATAATTTAGGTGCTCAGTCTCATGTTGCAGTTAGCTTCGATGCACCAGAATATACTGCTAACGTCGATGCATTGGGCGCGTTAAGAATTTTAGAAGCTATCAAGCTTTTAGGATTAGAAAAGAAAACAAAATTTTATCAAGCTTCTTCTTCCGAGTTATTCGGATTAATTCAAGATAATACTCAAAAAGAAACAACTCCTTTTTATCCCAGATCTCCTTATTCTGCCGCTAAATTATACGCATATTGGATTACTGTTAATTACAGAGAAGCATATGAAATTTTTGCTTGTAATGGAATTCTTTTTAATCATGAATCTCCGAGACGAGGTGAAACTTTTGTAACTAGAAAAATAACCATAGGTTTAACTAATATTGCTCTAGGATTGCAAAAATGCCTCTATTTGGGAAACATGAACAGTTTGAGAGATTGGGGACACGCAAAAGATTTTGTTGAAATGCAATGGTTAATGCTTCAACAAGACAAACCAGAAGATTATGTAATTGCTACAGGAAAACAATATTCTGTGCGGGAATTTTTAACATGGTCAGCAGAAGAACTGGGAATAAAACTTAAATTTAAGGGTAAAGGTCTTAATGAAATTGCAGTAGTTGATTCTTTAGCCGGCGATTCATGTCCAGCTTTAAAAGAAGGAGATATAATTGTAAGAGTAAATCCTAAATACTTTAGACCTACAGAAGTTGATTCTCTTTTAGGAGATTCTAAAAAAGCCAAAAAAAAATTAGGCTGGTCACCAAAAACTAGCATCAAAGAAATTTGCTCTGAAATGATTCACGAAGACTATAAACTTGCGTTAAAGAATAAACTTTTAAAAAAACATGGGCATGAAATTTTCTTCCCAAATGAATAGCAAGAAGAAAAAAGTTTTTTTAGCTGGACATAATGGAATGGTTGGCAAGGCTCTACTAAAAAGCCTTCAACGCCAAGAAAATATTGAGATTTTAACTGTAGATAAAAAAAAACTAGATCTACGCAATCAAGAAAAAGTAAATAATTTTTTTCAAATAAATAAAATTGATGAAGTCTATCTTGCTGCAGCCAAGGTTGGCGGTATTAACTCTAATAATAGCTATCCAGCAGACTTTTTGTATCAAAATCTTTTAATTGAGCTTAATGTTATTGAAGCAGCTCATAGAAATGGAATTGAGAAATTATTATTTTTAGGTTCATCTTGTATCTATCCTAGAGATTGTAAACAACCTATAAAAGAATCTTATCTTTTGTCGGGATATCTTGAACCAACAAATGAGTCATATGCGATAGCAAAAATTGCTGGATTAAAATTTTGTGAGTCATTAAACAGACAGTTTGGTTTAGACTATAGATCCGTTATGCCTACTAACCTTTATGGTCCATATGATAATTTCAATTTAGAAAACGCTCATGTAATTCCTGCTTTATTAAGAAAAATTCACGAAGCAAAAGAAAATAAACACGAAAACGTTGTAATTTGGGGTTCTGGAAAACCAAAGCGAGAATTTTTATATGTAAATGAAATGGCAGAAGCCTCAATGCATATCATGAACTTGGATAAGAATGTTTTTGAGAATTTAAATTTTAAATGTTCTCACATTAATGTTGGATCTGGTAAAGACCTGTCAATTTTGGAAACTGCAAAGTTAATTGCAAAAGTTGTTGGGTATGAAGGAAAGTTTACTTTTGATAAGTCATATGAAGATGGAACACCAAAAAAGCTTTTAGATGTTTCTTTAATTAATTCTCTTGGGTGGTATTCAAAAATTTCTTTAGAAGATGGATTAAATAAGACCTATGAGTGGTTTAAAGAGAATATTAATTCATTAAAAAAATAAGAAATTAGACTTTTTTATTCATAAAATTGAATGACAAATAAATTTTTAAGTTTAATTAACACATGAATATAAAAATATCATTAATTACAGTTTGTTTGAACAGTGAAAAAACTATAAGCAAAACCTTAAATTCTCTGTACTCACAGAAATATCAAAATATTGAACATATTATTATTGATGGTGGATCCTCTGATAGCACTATGGAAATTATAAATAATCTTAAAAAGCCTTTTACAAAAATAATTTCTGAACCCGATAAAGGTATATATGATGCTTTGAATAAAGGTATTGAGTTTTCTAGCGGAGAAATAATTGGAATTCTCCATTCGGATGATCATTATTTTGACGAAAATGTAATTTCAAAAGTAGTTGAAAATTTTAATGGCCAATATATTGATAGCTTAATTACAAATGTATTTTTTGAAGATAAAAGAAATAAAGATTTTTTTTATAGAAGAATCTTTGCTTCAAGATTTGAGCCTTGGAAAATGAGATTTGGCTTAATGCCTGCACATCCCGGGATTTTTTTGAAGAAAAACGTTTATGAAAAATTTGGACTCTACTCAACAGAATACTTGATTGCTGCCGATTTTGAATTTTTATTAAAAGTCTTTTTTAAAAACAAAATTAATTATAAGAAAACAAATATAAATTCCGTAGTAATGAAAGTTGGCGGCATAAGCACGAAAGACCTTAATAGTATGAAAATTATTTCTAAAGAAATGAAAAAAGCCTTTAAACAAAATGGAATTTATTCCAATATGGGTTTCATATGGCTAAGAGTTCCAATTAAATTTTTTGGACAACTTTTTTAAATTATGAAAAGAATTTTACTTACAGGAGCTTCAGGATTTTTAGGTTCTTCTTTGTCGAGTAGCTTAGAAAAAGATAATTATAAGATTTCAAAATATGCATCTAAAAAAAATTTGAAAAAAAAAATTATGGGGAAAGATTTTTCAAAAGAGATCCTTTCAAAAAACGAATTACGTAATATAGATGTTGTTATTCATGCGGCTGGTATAGCTCATAATAAAATTAAGAAGGTAAATGAAAAAACGTATTTTGAAATTAATTCAGAAACTCCAAAAAAAATCTATAAAGAATCTTCTAAAGCAAATGTAAAAAAATTTATTTTTATTAGTTCAATAAAGGCAGATTATAAAAAAAGCCCCTTTTTAAAAAAATCTAGAGACATATATGCTGAAAGTAAACTTAGAGCAGAATATTTATTAAAAAATGAGGCAAAAAAATTGAATACTGAATTGATTATTCTTAGGCCTGCGTTAGTATACGGTCCTAATCCAAAAGGAAACTTAAAGAATCTAGAACACATAATCAGGTATGGTTTATCTTGGTTAATACCAGAAATTAATAATAAAAAGTCTTTGATACATATTGATGATTTTTGTGATGCAGTAAAATTTTTTATTGACAAAGATTCAAACGATAATACACCTATAGTTTTGGCAGAACAAAAAAAATATTCAACCAGAGAAATCTTAGAACATATATCGAATGCTTTGGACTTGAAGTTCTCTGATAAAAAAATATCTAAATTTCTTTTTTTAAAAATTTTAAAATATATTCCTTTTTTGAAAAAAAAATTATATAAATTATTTGAAAGTGATAATTTTTCTTCTGAGCATCTTAATAATTTAGGATTTAAATGTAAGAGAAGCTTAAAAGATTATTCTCGTTCAAAATACTATTCCAGATAAATGAAAAGAGTATTCGATTTTTCAATATCTTTAACTTTGATTGTTCTTCTTAGTCCGTTGTTTCTATTGATATCTTCTCTATTATTATTTTCATCAGGGAGGCCCATAATATTTTTATCAAAAAGAGTAGGAATAAATGATAGTTTTTTTTACATGCCTAAGTTTAGGACCATGAAAGTTAAAACTCCTCAATTAGCAACACACTTATTGGAAAATCCTGATTTTTATACAACATATTTTGGAAATTTTTTAAGAAAATCGAGTTTAGATGAGCTTCCGCAACTTTTTTCTGTATTAATTGGAAATATGAGTTTTATAGGCCCAAGACCGGCATTATTCAATCAAGATGATCTAATCAATCTTAGAAAAAAAAATAATCTGAATAATCAAAAACCCGGTATAACAGGCTGGGCTCAAATAAATGGCAGAGATGAATTGACAATAGAGGAAAAGGTTAGACTTGAAAAAGAATACTTAAAGCAAAAATCAATGAAGCTGGATATTAAAATATTACTCATGACTTTGAAAAGAGTTCTTTTAAGGCAAGGAGTAAAGCATTAATGATTTAAAAGAATACTTAGAAACCATCGACGTAATTTGAAATAGATTTTTTAAATTTATCTAAATTTTGTTTTGCTAAATTTTCCTCTAGTTCCTTTTTTAAATAATTAATTTCTTCATAATTAAATTTTTTTTCATTAGCCTTTTTTATTTTTGGATGCTCTGTATCTTTTAAAGCTCCATTTAACAATAGTTCCTCATAAAGCTTCTCCCCTGGTCGTAATCCTGTATAAATAATTTCGATTCCATTATTTTCACCTTTTTTTGCAACTGAATTTCCTGAAATTCTTATAATTTTTTCAGCAAGTTCTTTTATTTTTATGGGGCTTCCCATATCTAACAAAAATACTTCTCCACCTTCAGCAATACTATTGGCTTGCAGAACAAGGAGAGATGCTTCCTCTATAGTCATAAAAAATCTATTAACATCTTTGTGGGTAACTGTTAATGGCCCCCCATTTTTAATTTGTTTAAGAAAATGAGGTACAACAGAGCCTGATGAATTAAGGACATTTCCGAACCTAACCATAGAGAACGTTGTCGAATTATTTCTTTTATCTTGAAAAGCCTGAAGACACAATTCAGACAACCTTTTTGTTGCACCCATTAAATTTGGAGGATTTACAGCTTTATCAGAAGATATTAGTGTGAATTTCGCTATCTTATTTTCTAGAGATAATTTGCAAAGGTTAAAAGTTGCAATAAAGTTATTTTCTATAGCAGCTTTGAAGTTATTTTTTTCTTCCAAAATTGGTACATGTTTGTATGCTGCGCAATGAAAAATATTGTTTATTGAATATTTTTTAACAATATCGTCGATATCGCTCATATTTCTTATGTCACTTAAAATAAAAACTAAAGAATCATAATTTTTATATGATTTAGTTTCCTCACTTATTTTATAAAGGTTAAATTCTGACATATCTAAACAAATAATTTTGTTAGGATTTAATTTTGCAAGTTGTTTAACTATCTCAGATCCAATTGATCCCCCACCTCCGGTAACTAATACATTTTCATTTTTAAAACTATTTTTTATATCTAATAAGTTATTTTCTACTTCGTCTCTATCGACAAGATCATTGATACTTAAATTTTTTATAGTTAATTTTGTTTCTAAGTCTCCATAATTCTCTGGAATTGTCTTTACCTGAACTTCATATTTTTCTAATAAAGAGATTATTCTCTTACGGTCATTATTAGAAATTCTAGTCATGGCAAGTAATACTAATAAATTTGGATAATTATTTTTAATTTTTAAAATTCTATTAATGTTTCCCAGAACTTTTAGTCCTAAAATATTAAAATTTTTAAGCTTTTTATCATCATCCACAAAACCCAAAATATTATATTTTTCATTTTGAGACAAAGTTGCTGCAGTTTCTCTTCCTGCTTGTCCTGCTCCATATATTAAAATGGGTATTTTAGAGGACGGTTGCTGAGAAAGAAAAAAATAAGCCGCAAACCTGATGAAGACTAAGAAAAAAACTGTAGTAACTAATTGTATAAAACTCAATCCAACTGAACTGAAGAAGTCATTGCTTATATAAAAATTAACCAAACCAGATATCAAACAATATATTAAAGTTCCCAAAAATCTTTCAAAACCAATAAAACTTTTTGCTGGCATAGATCTAAAAAAAGACTTGTAACCATTTAGCAAATAAATAATTGATATGGGGAAAAAAGAGAGAATGAAAAAATTTAATGAAAAAATTTCAAAAAATATATATAGATTCGGTAAAGAGTTTGAAACGTCTATATTTAAATTTCTAAATGAAGATATCAATAAAAAAGAAGTTAAAAAAATTAAATTAAAAGCAAAAAGATCACTTAATATTAAAAGCAAAGTTTTCTGAGACCTTGATCTTGAAACTAAAAAAACTTTTACTGTACTTCTCATTTTTTATGTAAACATTGTTTGATTTAAAAATGTTTTATTATAGACAATTAAGATGAAATTTATTCCCAAAAAACTTAATAAAGTAATTATTCCAGTAGCTGGATTAGGAACTAGAATGTTACCTGCAACAAAAGCAGTTCCAAAAGAAATGCTGCCCATATTAAAAAAACCAATAATTCAATACATCGTTGAGGAGGCTAGATATGCAGGTTTTAAAGAGGTAGTTTTAGTTACTCACTCTAGTAAAAATTCTATAGAAAATCACTTCGATAAAAGTTTTGAGTTAGAGGCTAAATTAGAAAAAAGAATTAAAAGATCTTTACTTGAGGAAATAAGATCTATATCTTCATTAAATATTTCAATTCAATCTGTTAGACAGCATGATTCCCTAGGACTGGGACATGCAATTTTATGTGCAAAAAAAATAATTGGGGAAGACCCTTTTGGAGTTATCCTGCCTGACATGATAATAAGTGAAAACAAAAAAAATGATGGAATCGCATTTAAAAAGATGAAGGAAGATTTTGACAGCTTTTCTTTGGACTCTATTCTTTTAGCAAAAGCAAAAAGAAGTGATTTATATAAATATGGTGTCGCTAAATTCAATAAAAATAAAAATTCTACAAATAAAAATGAATTAATGGAAATCATTGAGAAACCCTTAAAAAATAAAGCTCCTTCAAGTTTTTTTGCCGCAGGCAGATACATCTTCAATAACCAAATGATGAGTCATTTACAAAAAGTTAAACCTGATAAATTCGGAGAAATACAATTAACGGATGCAATTAATAGTTATCTAAAAAGGAATAAAAAAATAAAAACTTTCTTCTTGAGTGGAAAAATCTTTGATTGTGGAGATATTACGGATTATTTATTTGCTAATTTAGAATTTGCTTCTAAAGATAAAAAGTTAAAAAGAAAATTGATTAATTATTTAACGAAAGAATAAATTTGAAAAATCTAGTTAAAAAACTTTTTTATAGTTTCTTTAATTTTAAAAAAAGTATATACCTAATAAATCCTAGTGAGGATAAAGAATTTTTGGTTACAGTTTTAAACAATGAGACCATTCTTGGTATTGATACAGAATTTGATTGGAGAAATACCTACTTCCCAAAATTATGTCTATTACAAATTGCAACTAAATCTAATATCTTTTTAATAGATTGCAAAAAATTAGATAAAGTAAATTTTTTAAAAAAATTGCTTGAAGATAAAAGAAAGTTGATAATTTTCCATTCTTCAAGGAGTGACACAACTGTGCTTTATACAAACTTAAACATAAAAATAGAAAATGTTTTTGATATTCAAATTGCAGAGAAAAACATTTCTAATGGAAACATTAAAAATTACGCTTCTATAGTAAATAAATATTTTTATAAAAATTTAAAAAAAACCGAAACAAATTCAAATTGGCTCAAAAGACCATTTAGTAATGATCAATTGAGTTATGCAGCAGACGATGTAAAATTTTTGATAGAGATTTATTTTAAACAGATGAAAATCTTAAAAAAAAATAAACTTCTTTTTAAAACCTTAGACGAATCAAAAAAAGAATCTAAACTTGGAAGTCAAGATTTGCATGTTGCTAGAGTCAAAAGACTTAAGAATCCATCAGGGATAGAAAAAAAAGTTTTTTTATGGAGAGAACATTATGCGAGTCAATTAAATATCCCTACATCATACATTTTCAAAAATAATGATTTAAAAAAGATTGCTTTGTTCTCTCAGAGTAAAAAAAAGAATTTTGAAGAAATTTCAAGATTATTTAAAAACAATTCTGCGTTAAATGCTTTTACCAAATACTTAGAAAAATAGTAATGTTTTGGATTTTCTATTATTTTGCCCTATTTATTTCAATTTATCTTTTTTTAAATGCTGTGGCTAATAAATTTTTAAGATATTTCTTTACTCCAATACTAATTGGGGTCTTTGGTACATTTTGGTTTATCGAACCTGGAAGTAAAGAAATGGCACCTATAATTTCTATCTTGTTTCTTGAAACATCTATAGTGGATTCAAATGGGTTTGAAAGGCTTTTGAGACCATTAATTGTTTTTACTTTTTTATTAGAGTTAGCTTCTTTGAGTTACTACTTTATAAATAAAATTTTTTTAAAATAAGACAACTTGGGACTCTTTTTTAATTGTATTTATAAATCCAACTTGATTTTTTCCTTTGAGAAAGCCTGCACATTCTCCGGGATTAAATATTAAAGCTTTATCAATTATCTCTGATCTATATCTATGAGTGTGACCATGAAAAATATAATCCATCGCTTTTGTCATTTCTTTACTTATCAGATCTGGGTGGTGCGTAATTGCAATCTTAAGGTTATTAAATTCAAAAAAATATGGCTCATTATAAAACTTGAAATTTAATTTTTTTGCTTCTACTAACAAACCTCCAATTTCCTCTGCATCATTGTTTCCGAATACTCCAATTAGAGGCATTTCCAATTTTGAAAACATCCTCAATGATTTGGGCAATGTTATATCGCCAGTATGAACTACAAAAGAAGGCTTTTTCTCATTAAAAATATCGCAAATTAAAGAAATATTTTTCAGATTATTATGAGTATCGCCAGTGACACCTATTAACAATTTATTTCAAGGTTTTTCAAGAATATGTATAGCACAGGCTGTTCCTAACCCGATAACATGCGTCATGCCAATTCTTGCGCCATCAACTTGTCTAGATCCCGCCTCGTTTCTTAAATGTGTACAAATTTCGTAAATATTTGCAATTCCAGTTGCCCCAAGAGGATGTCCTTTTGATAAGAGTCCTCCAGAGACATTTACAGGAATTTTACCCCCCAATTCTACATGGCCCTCATCTATCATCTTTCCAGCGTCTCCATCTTTACATAAACCTAAGTTTTCGTAATGAAGCATCTCAGCTGTTGCAAAACAATCGTGTAATTCAACCAGGTTAATATCTTCAGCTCCAAGACCAGCTTGCTCATATGCATCTTTTGCAGCAATTCTTGTGCAAGCATTTACATCAGGCATAACTAAGTCTCTATCTGTGTAGGGATCACTAGCTAGAGCAGACGCTCTGACTTTAATTGCTCGCTGCAT
>CENJ01018661.1_pt1 | contig 14368 bp, 17 predicted proteins | sample 356161 | NCBI WGS metagenome assembly CENJ01 (sample SAMEA2619531, study PRJEB7988) | marine metagenome | biome: marine biome (ENVO:00000447); feature: surface water layer (ENVO:00002042); material: "saline water (ENVO:00002010), including plankton (ENVO:xxxxxxxx)" | depth 5 m
TATTCCTCCTTGCGCATACCAAGTAGAGCTATCAATAATGGTTTCTTTTGAAATCACGGATACCTTGTGGTTCTGACTTAGTTCAATGGCTGCAGTTAAACCAGCAGCGCCACCGCCAACAATTAAAACTTCGGTTTCTATCATGAAAAATATTCTAGGCGAAAGTTTTGATCAAAAACGCTATACCTATCGCCAAAAAAAGAATAAGTAAAAAGTACTTTAGAAAATCATATCTTCTGTTGGACCAATCGATCCGGTCTTCTCTATTTAATTGTTTTTTTGATGCTCTAAAGCGACCAAAAAAAAAGAATACTGCAAGCGAGACAATCGTAAGAAGTAAAAAAAAGATATTTGTCAGGGACACGCTATCTGCTTCTTAGCTTGGCAAGCAGTCTTAGCATTTCCAAGTAAAGCCAAATCAAGGTAACCATTAAGGCAAAGGCACCGAACCACTCCATATATTTAGGAGCATTTTTTTCAGATCCTTCTTCAATGAAATCAAAGTCTAGAACTAAATTCAAAGCCGCAATAGCAACAACAAAAAGGCTAAATCCAATACCAAAAATTCCATTGTCATGGATAAAACCGATACCTGTACCAAACATACTCATAATGAAGCTAACCACATAAAGCAGTGCAATCCCCATGGTGGCTGATACCACCATAAGTCTGAAATTTTCTGTAGGCTTTATTACACCTGTTTTATAAAGAGCTAATAATGAAGCCAAAGTTCCAAAAGTTAATCCAGTTGCTTGAATCACAATTCCTGGATATTGACTTTCAAAAATGGCGGAAATTCCGCCTAAAAAGAATCCTTCTAATATGGCATAAATGGGAGCGGTATACATCGCCCAGTTTTTTTTGAAGATGGTAATGAGAGCAAAAATCATGCCGCCAAAAAGCCCGATTGGCATCAACGCACCAGGACTGCCAGTAACAAAATAAACGTTCCAAGTGTAGGCAGCACTTAAAACAACCAGAGCTAAAAGAATACCAACCTTGTTTACAGTTCCCTGTAAGGTCATGGTTTTTTGATCTACGTTTTCAAAATCAGCAAAAGTGGCATCACTCAATGTGGGATTACCAGACCTACCGAACATGTCCAAAGCTTTATGTTTACTCATAAGTTAATTTTAACTTGAAATACAAAAAATTTAATAGCTTAACTTTCTAAGATAGTTTTTAATTTATTATATTAAAATATATAAAAGAACTATGGTTTTGCCTTACACCTTTCTCTTTTTAGCAATCGTTTTAGAAGTTGTTGGTACTCTTTTTTTAAGAGACACGGAAGGCTTCACAAAAATGATTCCCAATCTCGTTGTTGTCTTTAGCTATGCTGCAAGCTTTTATTTTTTGTCTTTAACCTTTCAACATATATCGGTTTCGGTTGCATATGCAATATGGTCGGGAGTAGGTATTGTTTTAATAGCAATATTAGGCGCAATAAAATATCAAGAATTTCCATCTTTACTTGTTTCTTTTGGAATTCTCTTGATTGTAACTGGAGTTATCTTGGTTTTAGCCAATACCGTAAATTAAGGTATCAACCAACTCTTTTTTATATCACTATTATGCCATTCGAAGATTGCTCTTCTGTGACCCGCTCTTTTTAAATATAAGATATCTAGGCATTGGAAAGTAAAGAGATTAACTGCAAAGTTTTCATAACCCATTTCCCTATCAATTTGGTTTTTATCAATATCAAACTCAATGGGATTATCTATCTTTTTACTAGGAGAGTCTTTTACCGAGTAACATTCTTTGGACATTTCTCTAGTATTTTCCCATGCCTTTTCAGTTATGGAATCTTGATGATGAACTTCAATACTTCCTTTTAATCTAATTTGAATTTTTTCTTCTTGATCATAAGCATGAACCGTAGCTCTATTATTTTCTTTAATTTGAGAAATTTTTGGTGACCTTTGATCGGTATGAAACCTCAAAACTCTTTCTTGTTCATTAAAATCTCTTAGCACAACAGTTCTTGCTGATATATCTTGCCCTTCAAATGTACATATTGTTGGAGTATGGAAGTAACTTTTAGCATCATCAACTCCGTTAGATATTGTCAAAAAAGCTTTTTCAAGCATTGTATCCAAAGAATTTTCAAAATCTTTCATAAATGTTATTTATATAAAGAATCTACTTTAGCTTAAAATAAAAATATATGGATGTATCTTATATATTGGATGATCTAAATTCTCCTCAGAGAGAAGCCGTCTCAGACGAATCTCAATTCTCTTTGATTCTAGCAGGAGCTGGCTCAGGAAAAACACGAGTTATCACGCATAAGGTAGCTTGGTTGTGTAAGGTTCACAACCTAAATCCCATGTCTTTATTAACTGTTACTTTCACCAATAAAGCAGCAAAAGAAATGAGAGGAAGAATAGAAAACATTCTTGGCGAGCAACTCAATCAGATGTGGTGCGGCACTTTTCACTCATTATTTCATAGGATGTTAAGAAGACATTGGGAAGAAGCAGGCTTACCAAGAAGCTTTTCTATCTTAGATTCAGAAGACCAGAATAGGGTGATAAAGAGAGTCATAAAATCTCTAGAGTTAGATGATGCAACCTGGCAGCCCTCCCAAGCACAATGGTTTATTAACAATCAGAAAGAAGAAGGCAGAAGAAAAGCAAAAATAAAGTCCAGTGCTTCTTTTGTTGAAGAAAAAATGGTCGACATCATGAACGAGTACCAAAAGGTTTGTGACCAAGAAGGACTGGTTGATTTCGCCGAAATCCTCTTGCGGTCTTTTGAATTGTTATGCAATAACAAGACAATTTTAGAGCACTATCAGAGTAGGTTTGAACATATTTTAGTTGATGAGTTTCAAGATACCAATGAAATTCAATATCTTTTATTAAAAAAGCTCTTAGGTAAAAAAAGCTTTATGACAGTTGTTGGAGATGATGATCAATCAATTTACAGCTGGAGAGGGGCAAAAAGCGCAAACATCAAAAGGTTTCAAAAAGATTTTAAGAAAGTAAAAACCATTAAGCTTGAGCAAAATTATAGATCCACAAAAAACATTCTTTCCTCTGCTAATGCAGTTATTGCAAATAATCCCGAAAGATTAGGCAAAAAACTTTGGTCGGAAAATAAAGAAGGCGAGCCTTTAAAAATTTATCGCGCATTCAACGAAAGAGATGAGGCAAGTTTTATTGTCGATATTATAAAAAACTGGATCGACGAGGGAAGGTCTCTTAACGATGTAGCAATTTTGTATAGATCAAATGCCCAATCTCGTGTTTTGGAGGATAGTATTTTACGGGCCGAATTGCCTTATAGAATTTATGGCGGCGTAAGGTTCTACGAAAGAATGGAGATTAAAAATGCTCTGAGTTACTCAAAATTACTCGTAGATTTTGATAATGACGCTGCTTTTGAACGAATAGTGAATGTACCTACAAGGGGCATTGGTGCAAAAACTTTAGATAGCGTGCGAGAGCATGCAAGAGCTGAAAATATATCTTTATGGAAAGCAGCAGAGTCTATTTCCAAAGATAATTTAAAGAAATCTTCCAGAGCCCTATCTCATTTCATCGAAATAGTTTCTCAGCTAAAAACTAATACTGAAAACAAAGGTCTTGGAGAAATTTTTGATGAAATTATAAATACAACCGGATTGAAAGATTTTCATGCTAAAGAGCCTGGAGAAAAAGGCAGATCAAGAAAAGAGAATTTAGAGGAACTTGTTTCTGCTGCATCTGGTTTCAATCCCATAGGTGAAGACGCTGACGATGATAGAAATGAACTGGAGATATTTCTCGATCAAGCTTCTTTAGATGCTGGTGAAAATCAGGCAGATATTGACGAAGACGCAATACAACTGATGACTCTTCATTCAGCGAAAGGTTTAGAATTCCCCCTGGTTTTTATGGCTGGATGCGAAGAAGGTTTATTCCCTCACAAAAGATCTTTAGAAGATCCAAGGCAGTTGGCAGAAGAACGAAGGCTCTGTTATGTTGGTATCACTAGGGCAATGGAAAGACTTTATCTAACATATGCAGAAGTAAGAAACATGTATGGGATGGAAAGTTTCAGTCCGATATCTAGATTTTTAAAAGAAATTCCTGATGAGTTGAAGTATGAGATTAGAATGTCATCAGAAACACCAAGTTCAAAAGAGTTCGTGCCCAAAATTGTTGGCGGTACTGAGTTTAAAGGCGAAGAGTTTTCTTTGGGTGACTTGGTAACGCACGATGTATTTGGTGAAGGAACTATTCTTAACTATGAAGGAGAGGGTGCCAATGCTAGAGTTGAAGTTAATTTCACCAAAGAAGGAATAAAATGGCTGGTTTTAAGTTTCGCAAATTTAAAAAAAGTTTAGTTTTAATTTTCGTATTAACTTTCTTCATCGCATGTGAGCAAGAAGAAGCAAATACTGCATATAAAGAATCCGAAAAGACATTCACTTGGCGAATGGTAACCACTTGGCCAAAAAATTACCCTGGGGTCGGTTTGGGAGCTGAAAACCTTTCCAAATTAGTAAACAAAATGTCAGCAGGCAGACTGCAAATAAAAGTTTATGGCAGTGGAGAGCTCGTTCCTGCTTTAGAGGTTTTTGACGCCGTCTCTCGAGGTACAGTTGAGATGGGTCATGGAGCATCTTATTACTGGATTGGTAAAGCTCCTTCGGCACAATTTTTTACTGCTTTGCCCTTTGGCTTAAACGCTCAAGAAATGAATGCTTGGCTCCATTATGGAGGCGGATTGGAACTTTGGGAGGAAGCCTATGATAAATTCAATTTGATTCCTCTGGCGGGTGGCAATACCGGCGTGCAAATGGCAGGCTGGTTTAATAAAGAAATAAATTCTCTAGAGGATATCAAAGGAACCAGAATGAGAATTCCAGGCTTGGCTGGAAAAGTTTGGACTGAAGCTGGCGGGGAGGCAGTCTTAATGCCTGGCAGCGAAATCTTCACGAATCTTCAAACAGGAGTTATTGATGCTGCAGAATGGATTGGGCCTTATAATGATCAGACCTTTGGATTACACCAAGCAGCAAAATATTATTACTATCCAGGCTGGCATGAACCCGGTCCCACTTTAGAGGTAATTATCAACAAAGAAGCTTTTGCTTCTTTACCTTCGGATCTTCAAGAAATAGTGAGAACTGCAAGCAGGGCAGTGAATCAGGATATGCTGGATGAATACACTGCAAGGAATAATCAAGCTTTGGAAACATTGGTCAATACTCACGGAGTGATACTAAAAAGACTCCCTAACGATGTTTTGAAAAAATTTAAAGAAATTACTTCTGAACTTTTGGAAGAGTTGATTGCTGAAGATTCGTTATCCAAAAGGATATTTGAGTCTCAAGAAAATTTCAAAAAGAATGTTTCCGAGTATCACAAAATTTCAGAAAAAGCAGTTTATGAAATGAGGGAACTAAATTAACTGTATTTTTTTACCAACCAAACACCTATCGAGGTTGTAATAAAATATCTAACAGAGAAAAGTAGTGCTGCAGGCCAGGTATAAATAATTCCCACCCACCAATCAAAAAACCCACCCCAAGTTTTAATCCAGTTAAATAAATACAAGGCTATCTGCAAATACTCAGAAAAATACACCTCAAGAGTAATTGGACTTATAAATAAAGAATGAATAAAAAATATAACTAACAAAAAATCTCCCCAGATGAAGAAATACCCCAAGTCGACTAAATGTTTATTTGTCACATATTTATTTTATTAGATTCTTTTAAGCATATAAAATATCTCTCTTGAAAAAATACAAAACATTTATCCCTGAGCATTTGCGCGCATATAGGCCAAAGCTTGTTAGATGGCTCGGCCAATTATTTATGAAAATAACAGGCTGGAAGACTATTGGTAATTTTCCAACAGATCAGCGCGTGGTAATGGTTGCCGGACCACATACTTCAAATTGGGATTTTGTTCTTGCTATGTCATTAATATTAAGTCTTGACGTCAACATTCATTGGGTTGGTAAACATTCAATCTTCAAAAAAGGTTTTCGCAGATTGCTCAGAAAAATGGGCGGTATTCCTGTTAATAGAGCAAACCCAGAAGCATTAAAAAATGAAATTCATAACATTACGAAGAAGTTCAAAGGCTTTATTATTGCTATATCTCCGGAAGGCACTAGAAAAAAAGTAGATAGACTCAAATCTGGCTTTTTAAGAATTGCTAATGAAACTAACAGCAAAATTATGATGGTTGGAGTTGATTTCTCTAAAAAAACTATTGAGCTTGGAGATTTCTATAGGCCTTCCGGGGATGTAGAGAAAGATCTTAAATTCATTAAGGAGTATTTTGCTAACTTTACAGGGAAGTATCCAAAACCAAAATAGTATCTGTTACAGTATTTTATTCCCACTCAATAGGCATTTCGCTTAGTAAATATTTATCTGATATTTTAAAAAAAGGAGGGTTTCATGAATCAAATAGCACTATTAACACCAGTATTTGTCTTAATATTCTGGACTTTTGCAATTTTCTTGATTATGGCTTACGGCCGAGCGAGATTTATGAAAGATCCACAAGATGCAGCTCATACAAGAGACTTAAAAGGAACTTTACCTGCTTGGGTTGAGAGAACTGCCGATAACTACAACCATCTTTTTGAACAACCGATCGCATTTTATGTTGTTACTTTAGCCATAGCCTTAATCAATAGCATTGATCCTTTGATTGTTCAGCTAGCCTGGATATTTGTGATTTTAAGAATTATTCATTCTTTAGTTCAGCTAACATTCAACCTGGTCTTGCTAAGATTTACAATCTTTGTTGCTGGGTGGTTCATAATTGCTTATATGGCAATTTCTCAATTGATTTAATTTTTCTTTTTTTTAAAAATTAAATACCTACAAATAATTAGGTAAAAAACTAACGATTGAGGGAAAAATAGCTAATAAAACCAAAAGACCCAGCTGAATTGCTATAAATGGAATCACTCCCTTATATAAAGAAATTGTCTTGATATTTTCTGGTGTGACGCCTCTCAGATAAAACAAAGCAAAACCAAATGGCGGGGTTAAGAAAGAAGTTTGTAAATTGATTGCAATCATAATACCAAGCCAAATTGGATCTGCCCCCATTGCCATCAATACTGGCCCTACAATTGGCACTATGACAAAACTTATTTCGATAAAATCCAGGATAAAACCCAACAGAAAGATCAAAACCATAACCAAAACCATAGAACCGAAAAGACCTCCAGGGATTGAGTTAAATATTTGCTCGATGAGTTCTTCTCCTCCTAAGCCTCTAAAAACCAAAGAAAAAACAGAAGCGCCAATTAAAATGATGAAAACCATCGAGGTTATGGCTGCTGATTGTTTTACGGTCTCAGCTAAAGTTTGAAAATTTAGTTTATTATTTAGCATTGCAATAAGAATTGCCCCTAAAGCACCTAAACCTGAAGCCTCTGTTGGAGAAGCAATACCAAAAATAATGCTACCCAAAACAGTGATGATCAAAATAAAAGGCGGGGCAATGACCTTTACCAAATCAATAGCTTTGATTGACCTTTGCTGATCATTAGAAATAAGTTTCAAGTTTCTTGATTTGAAAAGAAAATAAATTGTATAAAAACACAGCAACATTAATCCAGGAACTATAGCTGCCAAGAAAAGATCCCCTACTGAAATTGTTTTGGCTGTAAAAATACCCTGGCTAAGTTGCGATTGTTGATAAGCCGAAGACAACACATCTCCTAAAATGACCAAGGCAATAGAAGGAGGGATGATTTGTCCCAAAGTGCCAGTAGCAGAAATTAAGCCAGTAGAAAGATCATGAGGATATCCTTGTTTTAAAAATGCAGGCAAAGAAATCAAACCCATCGCAATAACTGTAGCTCCAACAATGCCTGTACTCGCTGCAAGCAAAGCTCCAACAAAAATTACCGAAAGACCAAGCCCGCCTCTTAAACCAGAAAAAAAGTCTGACATTTTAAGTAGGAGTTCTTCAGCAACTTTTGATTTTTCCAATAATACCCCCATAAAAATAAACAAAGGAACGGCTAATAAAGTAGAGTTCATCATCACGCCAAAAATTCGATTTGGCAGAGTTTCTAAAAGAAACAAATCAAAAACACCAAAAAAACTTGTTATCAATGCAAAAATTATTGAAACTCCAGCCAAAGTAAAAGCAACGGGGAATCCAAAAAGTAAAAAGATACAAACTAAGGCAAAAAGAATTAGTGGTAGAAAATCAATCATGCTTGAAAACCAACTTAATCAGCTCTGAAAAGCTCTGAAGAATCAAAAGAATAGGAAAAATAATTAAGCTTGTTTTGAAAAGATACACAAAAGGAAGGCCACCTGGTTCTGGAGAAATTTCATTGATAGACCAAGCGAAGTAAACATACTCAAGTGAAAATATTAAAATTACCCAAGCAAAGGGTTGTAAAAAAAACAGATTGCCAAAAATATTTATCATTCTTTTTCTTTTATCAGACAATTCTCTATAGAAAATGTCTACCCTGACATGCGCATCATCTTTAAAAGCTAATGCGGCATAAAATAGAAAAAGCATTCCGTGTGAATAAACGAGTAATTCTTGCATTGCAACTACTCCGATTTCAAAAACATATCTCAAAATGACAATCATCGAACTTAGAAAAATCATCAATAAAATGAGCCAAGAAGAAATATTTCCAAAAAAGAAAGGAAATAAATTAAGTATATTCTCTGTGGTTTTGGTAATTTTTTTGAGCATTGAAATATGATTTAATATTGTAATGATTATAGTTCTATCTCCAGCTAAGACGTTAGATTATTCTTTTTCAGAAAAGGGGCTGGATTTTTCAGTACCTCCTTTTTTGCCTAAATCTAAAAATTTAGTGTCTACTATGAAGAAACTCAACAAATCTGAATTGTCTTCTTTAATGGGAGTCAGCGATAAAATATCTGCTTTAAACCAGGACAGATTCCAGAATTGGTCTCAAGCAACCAAACCTTCAGCTCTTGCGAAACAAGCTGGATTTGTTTTTAAAGGAGACGTCTATCAAGGACTGGAGTTTGAAAAACTTTCAAAACAAGACATAAATTTTGCACAAAAACACCTCAGAATTCTTTCCGGACTTTATGGAGTTTTAAAACCATTAGACATTATTTCGCCTTACCGTCTTGAGATGGGTACTAAAATTTCTGTTGCAAAAAACAAGGACCTGTATGAGTTTTGGAAAGAAGAAATTACCAATCATTTAAATAAAGATCTCAAAGCAACCTCTGTTTTGGTGAATCTTGCTTCTATCGAATATTTTTCATCTGTTGATACTGAAAAATTGAAAAGCAGAGTTATCAGTCCGGTTTTCAAAGATTTTAAAAACGGCCAATTCAAGATAATTAGCTTTTACGCGAAAAAGGCTAGAGGATTAATGGCCAAGTATTTGATTGAAAATCGAGCTAAAACTTCTGAAGATCTTCATAAATTCAATCTTGATGGCTATAAATTTTCCAAAAAAGATTCTACTGAAGATAGCCCAGTTTTTCTGAGAAAATAATCTAGCCTTGATATCCACCGTCAAGATATTTTCTTCCTGTTCTAGGAATTAAATCATCGAATTCTGGATCTTTCTTATTTGCTTTTGCTTCAAAGGCTACAGACATCTCATCACTAATTCCCATTGCAGCATTCCACAAAGCAACATGATTTAGAGACTCTTCAATTGTATGATCTCGCCCATAATTAAGAATTTCTTTTGTTCCCGCAATTGCCAAAGGACCTTTGGAAGCAATTTCTTCAGCAATAATTTTCACCGCTGACATCATTTCTTCATGAGAATCAAAAACTTTGTTTACCAAGCCATGAGCTTTTGCTTCGTCAGCAAAAAATCTTCTACCTGTGTAGGCCAATTCTCTGACTACTCCTTCTGGAATCAATCTTGGAATTCTTTGCAAAGTTCCAACATCTGCTGCCATTCCAATATTAATTTCTTGGATACAAAAGAAAGCCTCTTTAGTACAAAATCTCATATCTGTTGCTGTAGCTAAGTCTAAACCACCACCAATACAGCCGCCTTGAATAGCTGAAATGACTGGGATTCTTGCTTTTTCAAGAGACGTGATTGTATGTTGCAAGTCGAGAGTTATTCTGAAACCAGCTTCCTTTTTCATACCATTATGGGTTTTAGAAGTTTTTGGTTCAGTGGGATTGTCGCTCAATGAAAAGTTAGATAAATCCATTCCGGCGCAAAAATGTTTTCCTGTAGAGGATAAGACGATTACCCTTGCACTGGCGTCATCAGATATCTTTTCAACAAGATGAGGCAATTCCGACCAAAACGCTTTGTTCATTGTATTGTATTCATCTGGTCGACACATGGTTACATACGCGACTTTGTTTTTTATCTCTAAATCAAAACAGGTATATTTATTTGTCATTTCAACTCCTTTTTACTTTTTAAGTTTTTCAATCAAATCTATTGAAAGCTCTTCAAGCTCCTCAATTAATTCAAACTCTTTATGATGAGGCATTACAACCTTTCTATTTTTTAGACTAAGTCTCTTTAGGCCAGAATGAATTTCTTCTGCTTGTTTCAATAAATCTTCTTTATCAACCATAATATATTCTCTATCAGGAGAGTTATTGTAATTTATAAATAGCATTTATAAAAATAATGATGAATAAAGTGAACCAAACTTATATCTCAGAAGAGTTAATTAAAATATTCAAAAGCGCGAAAAAGTTTTTTGTTAATTTTGACTCGACAGAGCTTAAGGTAAGTTATAAAAAAGATAACTCTCCACTGACAATCTTAGATACCGAGGTAGATCAATTCATAAGAAAAGAGCTAAAAAAAATTAATCAAGATTTTGCGCTCATTTCTGAAGAGACTAGCCAACAACAAACAAATTCTGAGTACGCTTGGATCATAGATCCTATCGATGGTACAAAAGAATTAATCAATGGCAGCGATGAATTTACTTTAAACATTGCCCTAATTAACAACCAAAAACCAATACTTGGTGCTATCTATCAACCCATGAAAGATAGCATCTTTCTAGGCGGTACTGATTTACCACCAAAAAAAATTACTGATGAAAAAATGGAGTTTCTTTCTAATAAAAACAATCAAATCTGTAATGTTTTAATTAGCAAATCTCACAGCAGTGAAGAAGAAATGGATTTTTGTGCAAAAGTAATGTCTAAATTTAAGGGATCTAAAGTTATTAAAATGGGAAGTTCTATAAAGTTTTGTCGGATCTGTGAGGGAATAGCAGACCTATATCCTAGATTTGGAGATATTTATTCTTGGGATATCGCAGCTGGACATGCTATTTTAAAAGCTTTTGGAGGAGACATATTAGATTTAAATCTTCAAGAAATATCTTATGATATGCAAGAAAAACAGCTTATTAGGGGATTTTTTGCCTTTTCCAACGAAAAAAAATTAGATTTATTAAGACAAATACATTCTTAAACTATTTTTATAACTTTTTTACTGAAATATTTCTAAATTGATGAAAAAAGGGTATAAAATTCGCAATTATGGGTAAAGAACTACAACCTATGGATATTTCTTCTCCAGGTCAAAACCTGGAGTCCTATCTTAACTCCATACAGAACATCTCTATTTTGACTCCTGAAGAGGAGAAAAAACTTGCAGAAGAGCTTTACTACAATAATGATTTGGAAGCTGCTAGAAAGCTCGTAATGGCGCATCTTAGATTTGTTGCACATGTAGCCAGAGGATACTCTGGGTATGGCCTTCCGCAAGCCGATCTTATCCAAGAAGGAAATGTCGGTCTTATGAAAGCTGTAAGAAAATTTAATCCAGAAGTTGGTGTCAGACTTATATCTTTTGCAATTCACTGGATAAAGTCAGAGATTCATGAATACATTTTAAAAAATTGGAAAATTGTCAAAGTAGCTACTACTAAAGCTCAAAGAAAGCTTTTCTTTAATCTTAGAAGTAAAAGAAAAGACTTAAATTGGCTTTCGTCAGATGAAGTAAAAATGATCTCCTCCGAATTGGGTGTTGATGAAAAATCTGTTAAAGAAATGGAATCCAGAATGAATTCATCTGATGTTTCTTTTGACCCGCCAGCTGAGGCCAATGATGACCAGGCATCTTACAGTCCTGCTAATTACATTTCGGATTCAAGCATGGATCCAGCAGAACTCATTGAAAAAAATGATTTAGAAAATCACAATAATAGCCAACTTCTTTCTGCTATTTCTGAATTAGATCAAAGAAGCAAAGAAATTTTAATGGATCGTTGGCTTAGCGACATGAAACCTACTCTTCATGAACTATCTGATAAATACGGAGTTAGCGCGGAACGAATCAGGCAAATTGAAAAATCTGCCATGGATGTGATAAAGGAAAAATTGAGCTAAATTTTGGGAAGCTCTCCAATAAAAATCTTCATCAACGGCGATTTAAAAAAATTTCCTCAAGAAACAAATATCGTCTCCGTCTTGGAGTCCTTAAATATATCTTCCAAACACATTGCAATTGAAATAAACGAAAGTTTGGTTTTCAGATCGTATTGGGAGGAAACCCATCTAAAAGATGGAGACAAAGTAGAAATTGTAAAAGCTATAGGCGGTGGTTAATTGACTCAGGACAGTTTAGTCGTTGCGGGTAAAAACTACTCATCAAGGCTTTTAGTAGGGACGGGTAAATATAAAAATGAAACTGAAGCAATTGCATCCATAGAAGCTTCGGGGGCAGAAATTGTTACCGTTGCTGTTAGAAGAATAGACCTTCAAAACGATAAAGATTCTTCAATTCTTGATTACATATCTCCGGATAAATACACAATTCTTCCTAATACTGCTGGCGCCTATACAACAAAAGATGCGGTGAGGATGGCGAAATTAGGTAGAGAGATTTTGGGGGGTAAAAACTTACTAAAATTGGAAGTACTGGACGATCCAAAAACATTACTGCCAAATATGGATTCGACCATAAAGGCAGCAGAAATTTTAGTAAGAGATGGTTTTGAGGTAATGGTTTATTGCACTGCTGATTATGAAAGTTGCATGAAACTAGAGGACATTGGGTGTGTTTCCATAATGCCATTAGCTGCTCCCATTGGCTCTGGCCAAGGTATTGCAGAGCCTCAAAAAATTCAAAAAATTATTGATTCAGTTTCTGTGCCGGTCATTATTGATGCCGGTATTGGTACTGCTTCAGATGCTTCTATAGCAATGGAAATGGGGGCTGATGCAGTTTTATTGAACACCGCCATTGCAAAATCTGAAAATCCTACACAGATGGCATTGGCAATGAAGTTAGCAGTTGAATCAGGAAGGCTTGCCCACAAATCAGGAAGAATTCCTAAATCTCAACCTAGTCCCAGCTCTCCAGAAAAAGGCATTATAGAGTCTTGAAAAGAGAGGTTAAATCTTTTGTCCATGTTCGCAGCAGAACATCCAAAAAGGATCTGGAAATTTTCAAGAAATTTAAAAAAAAGAGTTTTTATGATTCAAAAGAAGTTAGTGATTTATCAAAATTATTACCAGAAAAAAAAATTAATATTCTTGAAATAGGCTTCGGAGATGGTAACAACTTAATTGAAAAGGCTATGGCCAACTCTGATATGAACTTTTATGGGATTGAAGTTTTTAAGTTTGGTATTGCTTCCGTTTTGAAACAGGTGCAAATTCATGACTTAAACAACATATGTTTGTTTTATGGCGATGCAAAAGATTTTTTAGTAAAAATTGAAAAACCCTTTTTTGATTTTATTTTTATTTTATTTCCTGATCCTTGGCCGAAAAAAAAACATTGGAAAAGAAGGTTGATAAATCAAAATTTTCTAAATCTCATAAAACAAAATCTTAGGGAAAAAGGATGTTTAATCGTTAAGACAGACTGGCAAGATTATGCTGATGATATTAAAAAAGACTTAGCAGAATTCAAAGTATTTCATGATCCAAACATTTTACAGTCACTCAAACCCACACAAACAAAATATGAAGGGAAAGCAATAAAAGAGGGTAGAGAAGTTTTTACTTATATAAGCGATTTAAATGCTTAAGCATTTCTTGAGAAGATTTAGCTCTGTGACTAATTTTCATTCTTTCTTTAAATGAGACCTCTGCCAAAGTTTGACTAGAATTTTTTATTTTAAAAATCGGATCATAACCAAATCCTTTGTCACCTTTTTTTTCTTTAATGATTTCTCCTTCTAATTCGCCAAAAGAAAATAGCTCCAGATCTTTTTGTGGATCATAGAATGCTAATGTGGAAACAAATTTTGCTTTAGTATTTTCTAAATTTTTAGTTTCTTTAAGTAACTTTTTTATATTTGTTTCATCAGTTGCATTTTTTCCTGAATATCTAGCAGAAAAAAGTCCAGGATCATTATTTAGTAATTTAACTTCAAGGCCCGAGTCATCTCCAAGCGAGGGATAATTACTTAGCTCACTTGCTTTTT
>CENJ01026786.1_pt1 | contig 14353 bp, 10 predicted proteins | sample 356161 | NCBI WGS metagenome assembly CENJ01 (sample SAMEA2619531, study PRJEB7988) | marine metagenome | biome: marine biome (ENVO:00000447); feature: surface water layer (ENVO:00002042); material: "saline water (ENVO:00002010), including plankton (ENVO:xxxxxxxx)" | depth 5 m
TTTTGCCCATAAGGGCGAAACCCTCGAAGAATACTGGGCCTTTGTTGACAAGACCTTTGACTGGTCTGATGGTGAGCCATCCAACATGATCCTCGATGATGGCGGTGATGCCACCATGTATATCCTGCTGGGTGCGCGTGCCGAGGCTGGCGAAACCGTGCTGGAGCATCCATCCTCTGAAGAAGAAACCTTCCTCAAGGCCCAGCTTGAAAAGCGTCTGGCCACCAGCCCGGGCTGGTTCACCCGCCAGCGTGATGCCATCCGCGGTGTTTCCGAGGAAACCACCACCGGTGTGCTGAGGCTCTACCAACTGGCTGAAAAGGGCGATCTGCCGTTCCCGGCGATCAACGTCAATGACAGCGTCACCAAATCCAAGTTCGATAACCTCTACGGTTGCCGTGAAAGCCTGGTTGACGGTATCCGCCGCGCCACCGACGTTATGCTGGCTGGCAAGGTCGCCGTTGTCTGCGGGTTCGGCGATGTCGGTAAAGGGTCTGCTGCCTCCCTGCGTCAGGGCGGCGCCCGTGTCATGGTCACCGAGATTGACCCGATCTGCGCCCTGCAAGCCGCCATGGAAGGCTATGAAGTCGTCACCATGGAAGACGCGGCCACCAAGGCCGACATTTTCGTCACCGCCACGGGTAACCATGATGTCATCACCCTTGATCACATGCGTTCCATGAAAGACCGCGCCATTGTCTGCAACATCGGTCACTTCGATAACGAAATTCAGGTTGAAGCCCTCGCCAACATGAACTGGAACGAGGTCAAGCCGCAGGTTGACGAAATCGAATTTCCCGATGGCAAAAAGATGATCCTGCTGGCCAAGGGCAGGCTGGTGAACCTTGGTTGCGCCACCGGGCATCCATCCTTTGTCATGTCGGCATCGTTCACCAACCAAGTGCTGGCCCAGATCGAACTCTGGCAGAGCGCGGCGAGTTACGACAACAAGGTTTACACCCTGCCGCGTCACCTCGATGAAAAAGTCGCCATGCTGCATCTTGAAAAAGTCGGTGCCAAGCTGACCGAATTGTCACAGAGCCAAGCCGATTACATCGGTGTCGGTCAGGCCGGTCCGTTCAAATCCGAACAGTATCGCTACTAGTTATCGGGAGCTTATGGATCACCTGAACGACGCTTTCGCCCAGATTACGATCCCGACGCCGGAGGCAATGGAAGCCTTTGGCGGCTCCCTTTCAACCCTCCTGAAAGAAGGCGATATCATCGCCCTCAGCGGTGAACTGGGGGCAGGGAAATCGACCCTTGCGCGCGGCATGATCCGTGCTGCCCTCAAGGCATCGGGCCAGCCTGATGAGGATATCCCCAGCCCGACCTTTACCCTCGTCCAGCAGTATCCTTTCGCGGCGGCTGATGACCCGGGCCGCTCCATCTGGCACATGGACCTGTGGCGACTGGAAAGCCCCGATGAAATCCACGAACTCGGCTTTGAGGAGGCGATCAGCCGCCATATCAGCGTGATCGAATGGCCTGAACGCCTCGGCGGGCTGCTCCCGGCCAGGGCATTGTGGCTCGGCATCAAACAGCGCGATGATGATACCCGCCTGATCACGCTATCGGGGGCATCGGCGGATGGGGCCGCCGCCTGGTCTGAACGCCTTGACGGGTGCCTTTAAGGATACCCCGGGGGATACCTCGGGGGATAACTTAACAGGCTGGCCTGATGCTTTAGGATTGTTTTGCCCTTGATCGGCAATTCCCATATCCTTCATTCGTAACATTTGGAATTGGCCTGTTTCAGACAACAACGATGATCATTCATCCAGCATAAAGACCATCATGGGGCAACTTCACCATATTCCGGCGGGCAGGCCGTTTGCCAGTGATCTCGCATCAGGGATCAGGGGGCTGGTGACCAGCCCCGAAGACCTTGCCGATGCCATCATTCTGCTGCCCAGCAGGCGTTTGGCCCAGGCTTTGCGCGTGGCCTTTCTGCGTGATGGTGGCGGGCGGGCAGAGCTGCTCCCCACCATGGCACCCATTGGCGACCTTGAGGAAGATGCCGCCGAACTCGCCATCGCCGGATGGGACAGGGATGACCTGCCGCCGGTGATCCCGTCGCTTGAACGCAAGCTGATGCTGGCCCGGAAACTGGCTGACCCGTCACGGAGCATGACCGAAACCCTGTCGCTGGCAGGGGCTTTGTCGGATTTCCTCGATCAGGCCCAGACAGCGGGATGTGATATGAGCAGGCTTGCTGATCTGGTGCAGGAGGCCGACCTCGCCAGCCATTGGCAGAAACTGCTCAGCCTCCTCGGCCTGTTGATGCAATGGTGGCCGCTTGAGCTGCAAAGGATCGGCAAGAGTGACCCGGTGCTGTGGCGTGATGCGGCAATCAGGGCGCGGGCCGAGGCATGGGGTGATCAGCCCCCGAAAGGCCTGGTGATTATTGCCGGGTCAACAGGCTCACTCCCGGCAACGCGGGTGCTGATGCAATCGGTGCTGCAACTGGAACGCGGCCATATCGTCCTGCCCGGGCTTGATAGCGGCATGCCTGATGATGATTGGGGGGGCCTAACCGGCGGCAAGGACGAAACCGCGATCTGCCATCCCCAATACCAGCTGGCGCAACTGCTGGATGCCATCGGGATCAGCCATGATGCCATCCCGCCCTGGCCAGCGTCGGTCAGGGATGGTCCTGATACCGGGGTTAAACCCCGGCTTGATCTCCTGAGGGAAGTGTTCAGGCCAGCCAGCCAGACAGGCGAATGGCAGAAAATCCCCGATCGTGGTGTGATCAGCCGCAAGGGGCTGAGCGGCATGGCTCTCCTGGATTGCTATGATCACCGTGAAGAGGCTGAGGTCATCGCCCTTGCCATGCGGGAGGCGCTGGAAACCCCGGGGCGAACAGCCGCGCTGGTGACGGCTGACCGAGTGCTGGCGCGGATGGTTTCAGGCGAGCTGTCGCGCTGGGGGGTGCTGGTTGATGACAGCGCGGGAACCAGCCTCGCCGATACCGGGGCGGCGCAGTTCCTGCGGCTTATCCTCGATGCCTGGATGGAGGGGTTTTCGCCGCGCCCACTGCTCGCCCTGTTGCAGCATCCGCTCGCCGCATCAGGGATGGCAAAGCCTGATTTCAGGCAGAAGGTCCGGCAGATTGACCGGCTGCTGCTGCGCGGGCCTCGCCCCGAAGGAGGGCTGGATGGGCTGCTGGAAAAGGCAAAAGCGCTCGATGGTGATCTTGCCCGCTTTGTCCGGATGCATGTCATTGACCCGCTGCGCCCCCTCACTGAACTTGAGGATCATGAAACAATCGGATTGGCCCCCATTGGATTGGCCAGATGCGCGGATGCCCTTGGCAAGTCGGCGGAAAACCTTGCCGCCCTGCCGGATAACCCGCTTGCCGCCTGGCAGGGTCAATCAGGGATGCGAGTGGCGCGGTTTCTGCAACATCTTGCGACTGGTGGGGATGCTGCGGGGGTTGAGGTGACACTGGCCGAGATGCCCGCCGCGATCACCGTCCTGATGCGGGGGGAGACGATCTATCCTGACCGGATTGATCACCCCAGGCTGGCGATCATGGGGATGGTTGAGGCACGGATGCACACCGCCGACCTGATGATCATGGGCGGTATGAATGAGGGAACATCACCGCCGCATGCCCCGGGTGACCCGTGGATGAGCAACGCCATGCGGGTTGAATTTGGCCTGCCACCAGCGCATTGGCGGGTAGGTCCTGCGGCCCATGATGCCTATATGGTCATGGCGATGCCTGATGTGCTGATCACGCGTTCGGCCCGCCTCGATGGTGCGCCAACCGAAATGTCTCGCTGGCTCAGGCGGCTTGATGCGGTGCTGGATGTGGCCAGGCTCGACCGGCCTGATGCCGCCCGCTATCAGCGTATTGCCAGAACCATGAACGCCGCCACAGGGCCTGTCTGCCCGGCCCCATGCCCGGAACCGGTGCTGGATCAGGCAACCCGGCCGAGGCGGTTTTCCGCAACCGAACTCGATACGCTCCAGAAAGACCCTTACGCCATTTATGCCAGAAAGGTGCTGGGGCTGAAGGCGCTTGACCCTCTTGACCAGCCCCCATCGGCGGCTGATCGCGGCAGTTTCATCCATGATGCCCTCAAGGTTTTTACCCAGCGGTTTCCCGATGGCCCGATGCCGGAAAATGCGCTCCGGCAATTGCTTGCAGACGGCCGTGATGAGCTGGAAAAGCTGCCCCGCAACCCCTGGGTGGAGAAATTCTGGTGGCCCCAGTTTGAGGCTATTGCCCGCTGGTTTGTTGCCATGGAAAAGTCACGCGAAGACGGCATCATCGAACGCCACGCCGAAATCAGGGGGGAGATGGAACTGCCCGGGCTGACCGCACCCTACACGCTGACCGCCCGCGCTGACCGCATTGATGTTCTGCCCGGCGGCTATGCGCGGATCATTGATTACAAGACAGGGCTGGTGCCGGGGAGGAGCGCGGTTAACGGCGGCCGTGCCCTGCAGCTGATTGTTGAGGCTGTGCTGGCCCAGGGCGGGCATTTCAACGGCATTGATGATGCGCTCAACATCGCCGCCCTCGAATACTGGAAACTGACCGGCAAGGACAGGGAACCCGGCAAGCCGGAGGATCGCACCCCTGATGAGGCCATGCTGGCGGATGCCGGGGATGGCCTCACCCGATTGCTGCATCAGTTTGATCAGGATACCGAACCGTACCCGCCTGAACCTTTTGCCAGTGAGGCGAACCCCTATAGTGACTATCGTCATCTGGCGCGGGTGGGTGAATGGCGGCTGAACGAAGGGGAGGGTGAGGAATGACTACCCATCCCGTCAATCGTGTCATCAGGGCCGCCACCGAGGCGCAGAACCGTGCCGCTGACCCGAAGCGGTCGATCTGGGTTTCGGCCAATGCCGGTACCGGTAAAACACGGGTGCTGACCAGCCGGATTCTCCGCCTGCTGCTGGATGGTGCGAAAGTCACCGATATTCTGGCGGTCACCTATACAAGGGCGGCGGCATCGGAAATGCGCAACCGGCTGTTTGAAAAACTGGCACGCTGGACGGTGATGAGTGGCTCAGCACTTGAACAGGAGCTGAACGCTATCGGGATTGACCGCCCCAGCCTGGAACAAAGAGACCGCGCCCGCCGCCTGTTTGCGACCCTGCTCGACCAGCCGGTGGGGATCAGGATCGAAACCGTGCATGCGTTTGCCCAGTCGGTGCTGCGCCGTTTCCCGATTGAGGCCGGATTGCAGCCCTGGTTTGAAATCGCCACCAATGCCCAGGCCGCCGGGATCAAAAAGGAAACCGTCGCCGCTGTGCTGCATTCGCGTGATGCGCTGGTGGTGGATGCGCTGGCGGAACTGGCGCGGCATTTCGGTGAGCGTGTCCTGATGGACAAGATCAACAAACTGATCCGCTACCCGCAAGCGCTGGCCGCCTTGCGCGAAAACCCGGCGGCTTTCAAACGGCGGCTTTTCGATGCGTTTGGCGCCGGTGATGATGCTGATGATCCTGACGCTGCCCGTATCCGGCTGACAGGCTCGGCGATGCCGGATGATCAGGCTGATCTCCGCCGGGTTGCCGCCGCGCTGACCGGGGGCGGCACCAATGATAAAAAAAGGGCGCGGAAAATCCTCGACTGGCTTGATGCCGATGATGACAGACGATCAACCGGGTGGGAGGATTACTGCTCAGCCTACATCACCGGGAAAGGCACGATTGCCGATAATCTCGCCAGTGTCGCAACCCTCAAAGACTGCCCTGATGCCGATGAAATCCTGCGCAGGGAGGCCGATAAGGTCAGGGCGATTGCCCAGCAGCTCCACGGGCTTGACACGGCGGCGTTGCAATACCCGCTGATGGTGGTGGCCGAGGCCATGGCAAGGGAATACGGGCAGGCAAAAACCAACGCTGGCCTGCTCGAATATGATGACCTGATTGATCGAACCATCATGCTCCTCAATGCTGAAGGCGGGGTTTCATGGGTTCGCTACAAGCTGGATCGAGGAATCAATTACCTGCTCATTGATGAGGCTCAGGACACCAGCCCCCAGCAGTGGAAAATCCTTTCCAGTCTGGCGGATGAGTTTTTCAGCGGTGATGAGGAAGCCGATGACAACGCCCCGCCGCGCAGTCTTTTTTCCGTGGGTGATTTCAAGCAGTCGATCTACCGGTTTCAGGGGGCCGACCCTGAACTGTTCCTTGAAAAGGAGGAGCATTTCTCAAACCGCGCCAGCATTGCCCATAAGGAATTTGAGCGCGTTGACCTGAACGCATCCTTCCGCAGTGCCGAACCTGTGCTGGGGCTGGTGGACGCGATTGCGGCGGATGACCTGAAAGGGATCGGTGATGCCACCAGCCACGCCATCAGCCGTCAGGGGCAGGGCGGTTTTGTTGAAATCCTGGGTCACATCAAGGGTGACCCCGCCAGCAAGCCGGATGCGTTTGTATCAGCGCGAATGGATATGGACAGCGGTGATCCATCCCTTGCGCTGGCCCGCAAAATCGTTGCCACCATCCAGTCCTGGATTGGTAGCAGGTGGCTCCCCGCCCGGGGGCGCAGAGTGCGTGCCGGTGATATCCTGATCCTCATCAGGAAACGTGCCGGGTTCAAAACCATCCTTGATCGTGAACTCAGGCTGGCGGGTCTGCCGGTGGCAGGGGCGGACCGGATCAAGCTCAATGATGATATCGCGATCATGGACCTGCTGGCGCTTGGCCGGGTGATGCTGTTGCCTGATGATGACCTCACCCTCGCCACGGTGCTGAAATCGCCGCTCTTCGGGCTGGATGAGGATCATCTCTTCCGGCTTGCCCATGATCGCGGCAAGGCCAGCCTGTTCAGTCGGCTCAGCCAGATGGCCGGGGATGATGCCATGATCGGGGCGGCGCATGACCGGTTTGTGCAATGGCTTGGCCTGGCAGAAGCACTGACCCCTTATGCGTTCTTTCGCAGGGTGCTGGATGGTGACGTGCGCAAGGCCTTTGCCCATCGGCTTGGCAACCATGTCCGGGATGCGCTGGCTGAATTCCTCGAAGTGGCGCGCCAGCATGAGAGCCTTTTTCCCGCCACCATGACCGGGTTTCTGCATTTCATGGAAGAATCCGATGCCGAGGTGACCCGCGAAAGCAGCAATCGTGGTGATGATGAAATCCGCATCATGACGGTGCATGGTGCCAAGGGGCTGGAAGCCCCCATCGTCATCCTGCCCGACACGCTGAAGGCCCGCACCGGTCAGGACAGCCTGATCGACCTTGACCCTGACGGGGTTGGCCTGCCGGTATTTCCGGCCGGCAACCATCCGGTTCGCCACCCCGTTTTCAGGGCTGCGCTGGATGACAGGCGGCAGCGTGATGCCGAGGAGGAAGACAGGCTTTTCTACGTTGCCCTGACACGCGCCGAGGATGGCCTGCTGGTGGCGGGCTTTGAGGCACGGTATCAGCGCAGCATGGCCGGCAGCTGGTATGAAAAGGTCAGCACCGCCATGAACCAGCTGGGTGCTGTCAGCCTGAAGGATGACGATGGTCACCCTTTCCGCAGGCTGGAAAACAAGCAGACCGCTGAACCCGAGGATGAAAAGCCCCGATCAGCAGGGGTGCAACCGGTAGACCTGCCGGAATGGGTCAACACCATGGCCGCACAGGAAAAAACCCCGCCCCGCCCGCTGAGCCCATCACGGTTTGGTGCCGTGCCGGCTGTATCGTCCCCTGTCGGTCAGGACAGGCGGGATGCCATGCAGCGCGGCAGCCTCGCCCACCGGATGCTGGAAATTCTGCCGGGGCTGGAGGGCGATGCCCGCAGGCGTGCCGCTGAACGGCTGGTGGCGAGCGCGTATTCTTACCCGCTTGATGAGGATACTGCCCGTGCGGTGCTTGCTGAGGTGGAAACGCTGATGGAAACCCCGGCGCTTGCCCCCCTCTTTGGCGATGCGGGACGGGCGGAGGTTCCTGTTTCGGGGATGGTGGGCGGCATTGTCATCAGCGGGGTGATTGACCGGCTGCTGGTAACGGATGATAAGATCACCATCGTGGATTTCAAAACCGGCACCCCGCCCGGACCGGGACAGCCCCTGCCAGAGGCGTATACCCGCCAGCTTGCGCTCTACAGCGGGTTGATGCAGCAGATCTGGCCGGGGAGGGCCGTTGAAGCCGGGGTTGTCTTCACCGAGGATGCCTCAATCCACTGGGCCGACCGTGCCGATATGGATACTGTTCTTGCTGGAATGGCTGATCCGTCTTGACGCTGGCGGCTGAGGCTTTTAACCTGTCATCATAGAATTTTCGGAGTAGATAACATGCCAACGATCAAGACTACTGACGCTGATTTCACCACTGAGGTTCTTCAGTCTGATATGCCTGTTCTTGTTGATTTCTGGGCCGAATGGTGCGGACCCTGTAAGGCTATTGGCCCCGCGCTCGAAGAGATTTCGGACGAAATGGGTGATCGGGTCAAGATCGTCAAGATCAACATTGATGAAAACCCCGCCACCCCGCAGCAATTCGGTGTCCGCGGGATCCCGACCATGCTGATTTTCAATGGTGGTGAGATCAAGGCTGAGAAAATCGGCGCCCTGCCGAAAAGCAAGCTCAGCGAATGGATCGAAGAATCCATCTAGACTACTCTATTCTGGCGGTAACCCGGACCATCGCCCGTTACCCTGTTTTGAGGGCTATACGGGAAGTGTGCCGTTTGCATCAAGCGCATAGCCGCCGAGATAGAGCGACCCGCTGATAATGATGCCGCCGCCATGGCGTTCAGCCGTGGCCGCTGCCTTTTCCACAGCATCCAGAATATCGGTTGCGGTTTCGGCCGTGAGGCCATTGGCCCTTGCCGCATCGGCCATGGTCTGTGCGCTCAGGCTGGCCTCATTGCCCGGGATGGCAAGCGTGACGGCGTGGCACAGCAAGGGCGAAAGCGGTTTGAGGAATTCTTCAGGCGGGCGGGTGTTGAGCGCGCCGCAGACAATAACCCATGGGGCCTTGCCCATACCGTCCAGGCTTCGCGCCAATGCCTCAGCACCATGGGCATTATGCGCACCATCCAGCCAGATCGGGGTACCTGCCCCGGGGTTTCTAGCATCAGGGTTCCCGGTATTGGCAATCTCAACCAGCCTGCCTTCGGTCAGGTGCTGAACCCGGGCTGGCCAGTAGGCCGCCTCAGCCCCCCGGATGATGGCGGCATCGGAAATAGCGGGGGCAACCTCCATCAACACCGCTGCCGCAAGCCCGGCATTGTCACCCTGATGCGGGCCGTTGAGGCCGGTTCGGGGGATCAGGATTTCGCGCCCCCCGCGCTGAACGGTAACCCCCCTGTCATCACGGCTGATCATGAAATCACGCCCGGACAGCAGAAGGTTGGCACCGATCTTCTCAGCCTGTGATGCCAGCTCCTCCATCGCCTCGGCATGAGGCTGACGGGCGCAGAACACCGGCACACCAGCCCGCATGATCCCGGCTTTTTCCCGGGCGATGGCGGTCAGCGTGTTGCCCAGAAAATGCTCATGATCACGGGCAATGGGGGTGATGACCGTGGCCAGGGGCTGATCAACCACGTTGGTGGAATCCATGCGCCCGCCAAGGCCGGTTTCAAGCAGGGTGTAATCCGCCTCAACCCGGGTGAAGGCCAGCATCGCCGCCGCTGTGGTGACCTCAAAAAAAGTCATGGGTTCATCACCGTTGACCGTCTCAACCTCTTCGAGCAGGTCAGCGAGCCTCTGATCATCGATCAGCGTTCCGGCCAGGCGGATGCGTTCATGGAACCGGACCAGGTGAGGCGAGGTATAGGCATGGATGCTTTTACCCTCTGCCTCCAGCATCGCCCGCAGAAACGACAGGGTTGACCCTTTGCCGTTGGTGCCAGCCAGATGGATCACCGGCGGCAGGTGATGCTGCGGCTGGCCCAGCTTTTCAAGCAGCTCAAGGCTCCGCCCAAGGCCGAGATCAATCAGTTTCGGGTGCAGCCGGGCGAGGCGTTCCAGCGCTTCATGAGCGCGGGCGGAGGCGGCGCCGGGCATCGGCCTATTCAGCGGCGCGGCGCGGCGCCTTATCCATCAGCATGGTGAGGATACGGCCAATGACATCAGGCTGGTCAGCGCGGGAGACAACCATGTCAACCATGCCATGTTCCTGGAGGTATTCGGCGGTCTGGAAATCCTGGGGCAGTTTTTCCCGAACGGTTTCCTCAATCACCCGGCGACCGGCAAAACCGATGATCGCGCCGGGTTCGGCAATATGAATATCACCCAGCATGGCAAAGGATGCCGTGACCCCGCCGGTGGTGGGATGCGCCAGGAGGACGATGTAGGGCAAGCCAGCCTCTTTCATGCGGCGAACCGCAATGATTGTGCGCGGCAACTGCATCAGGGAAAGGATGCCTTCCTGCATGCGGGCACCGCCGGTGGATGGCACAATGATCAGCGCGGCACGATGTTCAAGCGCGGTTTCGGCCGCCTTCAGGATACCGTCACCAACAGCGCGTCCCATGGACCCGCCCATGAATTTGAAATCAAAGGCGGCGACAACCGTTTCAACGCCCTTGATGCGGCCACGCCCCACCATGATCGCGTCCTTGACCCCGTTCTTGTTGCGGGCATCCTTGAGCCGGTCGGTATAGCGTTTGAGATCACGGAACTGGAGCGGGTCATCCTTGTTGCCTTCAAGCGGGATGACCTCAGCCTCACCCTGATCAAACAGCATGGCGAGGCGTTTGGCGGTTCCAAGCGGCATGTGATTGCCGCAGGCCGAACAGGTGTTGAACTGTTCTTCGAATTCACGATGAAAGATCATCTGGTTGCAGGATGAACACTTGATCCATAGCGTTTCCTGCACGCTGTCCTGTGAGACAAGCGCCTTGATCTTTGGTAGCACGGTTTTTGACAGCCAGTTCATTGCTAATCCTTACCCTGTTCCAATCCTAACCTTTATCCAGCCTGCTCTCAGCGATACCGGCCCTGGGCCAGCTCATTCGCCTGTTGCAACACCACCAGGATGGTATTATCGCCTGCTTTGCCGTCAGCATCAAGACTCCCTGCAATCGCCCCCACCACGGCAGAGCCAACAACGACACCATCAGCGTGACGCGCAGCCTCCCTGACCTGATCGGGGGTGCGGATGCCAAAGCCGACCACGGCGGGCAGATCGCTGACAGCGCGAATCCGTTCCATGGCGGATTTGATGCTGTCTTCGGAGGCTGATCGGGTCCCGGTAATGCCGGTGATCGAAACGTAATAGACAAACCCGCCCGCGCGTTCCAGCACCAGCGGCATGCGTTCGGTATCGGTTGTCGGGGTCACCAGCCTGATCATCTCAATCCCGGTTTTCATGGCCGGGACGCAGAATTCCTCATCCTCTTCGGGGGGCAGGTCCACCATGATCATGCCATCGACCCCGGCCTCAACAGCACGGGCCAGAAACCGGTCAACGCCATAAATATAGATCGGGTTGTAATACCCCATCAGGATCAGCGGTGTTTCGGGGTGACGGTCACGAAACGCCTTTGCCATATCGATAACGCGATCGAGTTTCATGCCAGCCTTGAGGGCGCGCAGGGATGAAGCCTGGATCACCGGGCCATCGGCCATGGGGTCAGAAAACGGCATTCCCAGTTCAACGAAATCGACCCCCTGATCAGGCAGGCCAAGGAGGATTTGGAGCGAGGTCTGCGGGTCAGGATCACCGGCCGAGATGAAAATACCCAGCGCGGCGCGGTTTTCCTGCTTTGCCTTTGTAAAACAGTTGGCTATGCGCATCACAGCTTTCCCCTGGCCTCAAGCATCGGCAGCACGGCACCAAGGTCCTTGTCGCCGCGACCACACATGTTCATGATGACCACCTGATCCCTGTCCATAGCGCCGATCATCGTGGAAATGAAGGCAAGCGCATGGGCCGGTTCGAGCGCCGGAATGATGCCCTCAAGCCGGGAGCAGATCTGGAAATATTCCAGGGCTTCCTCATCGGTGGCGCTGACATAATTGACCCGGCCGGTTTCATGCAACCAGGCGTGTTCAGGCCCGATCCCGGGGTAATCCAGCCCGGCGGAAATCGAAAACGCATCCTTGATCTGGCCGTCATCATCCTGGAGCAGATAGGTGCGGTTGCCATGCAGCACGCCGGGGCGACCGCCGGTGAGGGAGGCGGCATGATCACCCGTGGCAATCCCCTTGCCCGCGGCTTCAACACCGTAGATTTCAACCCCTTCATCATCGAGGAAGGGATGGAACAGGCCGAGCGCGTTCGACCCGCCGCCGATACAGGCGACCACGGCATCGGGCAGCTTGCCTTCGGCTTCCATGATCTGCTCTTTCGCCTCTGTTCCGATGATGGACTGGAAATCACGCACCATGGCGGGGTAGGGGTGCGGCCCGGCCGCAGTCCCGATGATATAGAAATGCGTTTCGGCATTGGCGACCCAGTACCTCAACGCCTCATTCATGGCATCCTTGAGCGTGCCGGTTCCGGCGGTCACCGGATGCACCACGGCCCCGAGCAGACGCATGCGGTCAACATTGGGTTTCTGCCGTTCGACATCCTCGGCCCCCATGAAAACCTCACATTCCATGCCGAACAGCGCACAGGCGGTTGCGGTGGCAACACCGTGCTGGCCGGCGCCGGTTTCAGCGATGATACGGGTCTTGCCCATGCGCCGTGCCAGCAAGGCCTGGCCGATCACGTTGTTGATTTTATGGGCGCCGGTGTGGTTCAGCTCATCGCGTTTCATGTAGAGCTTGGCACCACCAAAATGCTGGGTCAGGCGATCAGCGTAATAGAGCGCCGAGGGGCGGCCAATGTAATGTTTGTGATACCAGGCGAGATCATCCTGAAATTCTGGGTCGGTTTTGGATTCTTTCCAGGCGGCTTCGACCTGCAAAATCAGGGGCATCAGGGTTTCGGCCACAAAGCGGCCGCCATGGATACCGAAACGGCCATCCTCATCAGGCATGCTGCGGTATGAGTTTCGAGCCTGCGCCCGTTGTGACTGATCGGTCATTGGTTCTAAGTCTCCTGAAAACAAAGCCTGAAGTATTCTTCTAGCCTAAAGCGCAGCGGTAACAAAGTGCCGAATAGCCGCATGATCCTTTATCCCGGGCGCGCTTTCCACCCCTGAGGATACATCAACACTGGCCGCCCCGCTGATCGTGATTGCATCAGCGACATTACCAGCGTTCAGCCCGCCTGCCAGCATCCACGGTTTGCGGCCATTCCATTGTTGCATGATCCCCCAGTCAAAGGCATGGCCGGTACCGCCGGGCAGGACAGCATCAAGCGGGGCTGAATCAAACAGCATCCGGTCAGCGGCATCATCGTATTCTTGAGCAAGGGTGAGGGTTTCAGCGCTTTCAACCCTGATTGCCTTCATCACGGGCAGGCCAAACCGGGTGCGGATCGCGGCAATGCGTTCCGGTGTTTCGGTGCCATGGCACTGGATCATCTGGGGGCTGGCGGCGTTGATAATGGCCTCAAGCCCGGGATCATCGGTGTTGACCACCAGCGCCACCCGTTCCGTTTTAATGGCATTCACCTCAGCGTGGTGGCGAATCGTGCTGGCCTCATCAAGCGACAGATGACGGGGGGATTTGTGAAAGAACACCATGCCGATCCAGCGCGCGCCACTGGCATGCGCGCAATCCAGATCAGCCGGTGTTCGTATTCCGCAAATCTTGGTTTCAGCCATAATGGCATCCTTCATCGGGTTCAGCGTTATCAAATTTGTGTGTTATCGGGCTTTGGGCAAGAGCGGGGTTGACCCTTTTGGATCAGCGCTGGCGGACTTTTCCATTTTCCTGATCGTTCCCTTCAGCTGGCGATTACGCCAACCGGAACGCCATAGCGGGGCCAGCATCGCCAGACCGCCCAGGATCAGCCCGGTAGCAAAACTGCCCAGAATGAGCAGCCATACCGGCAATTGAAGGGCTGTTTCAAGCGGCCAGAGCCTGACAGCAACAAGCCCTGGATTACCGGTCGCCAGCGCAATCGCGGCGGCCATCAGCACAATCGCAACAGCCATGGCAATCAGTCTGCCCATCAGGGTCATTGGAACTATCCCTTCACGCTAGCGCTCACCAAAAGGCGGCCCGTAGAGGGGCCATAAGGGCAATAAATGGTGCGGTGCCTACTTGTTCAGGCGTTCACGCATGCCTTTGCCCATTTTGAAGAAAGGAACGTTTTTAGCCACAACATCAACGCTTTCACCGGTGCGCGGGTTACGGCCGCTGCGGGATTCACGATGACGGACGGAAAATGCCCCGAAACCGCGCAATTCAACACGGTCGCCACGGGCCAGCGCTTCTGAAATGCTTTCAAAAAAGCAGTTTACAATTTTTTCGACCTCTCGGTGATAGAGGTTATCGTATTTTTCCGAAAGGATCGCAATCAACTCTGATTTGGTCATAAAAAA
>CENJ01063272.1_pt1 | contig 14353 bp, 11 predicted proteins | sample 356161 | NCBI WGS metagenome assembly CENJ01 (sample SAMEA2619531, study PRJEB7988) | marine metagenome | biome: marine biome (ENVO:00000447); feature: surface water layer (ENVO:00002042); material: "saline water (ENVO:00002010), including plankton (ENVO:xxxxxxxx)" | depth 5 m
TCTTCCACACCTTCAACGCGCTGGTCGAGGATGGCCGCCAGGTGATCGTGTCCGCCGACAAGTCGCCAACCGATCTTGAGGGACTTGAGGAACGGCTGCGCTCGCGACTTGGATGGGGCATGGTGGCCGACATCCATCCCGCCGATTATGAACTCCGGCTCGGCATTCTGCAGGCCAAGGCCGAGCGTGCCCGGATCACCGTCCCGGACAAGGTGCTGGAATTTCTGGCGCACCGCATTTCGAGCAATGTTCGTGAGCTTGAAGGGGCGCTGACCCGGATCGCCGCGCATGCCAGCCTTGTCGGCCGCGAGATCACCATCGACAGCGCCGCCGAATTGCTGTCCGACCTGCTGCGGGCCAGCAGCCGGCAGGTCAGCATCGATGAAATCCAGAAACGCGTGGCAGCGCATTACGACGTGCGGGTGGCCGAGATGTTTTCCGCCCGCCGGGCCCGCAACATCGCCCGTCCGCGGCAGGTTGCGATGTATCTGGCAAAGACCCTGACATCCTTTTCCTACCCGGAAATCGGCCGCCAGTTCGGTGGCCGCGACCACACCACGGTGATGCATGCCGTGCGAACAATCGAGGCTCTTGTCAGCAGTGACGAGCGGATTGCCGAGGATGTCCAGCTGCTGCGCTCGCTCATCGCCAGCTGAGCCCTGATTTCCCTCCTTTTTTCAAGCATTTGCCATCCGGCGTCTGGCGTGGGCTGAAGCGCTGCCAGAGTCAATATTTTGGTGCTTGTTTGAATTTGTCATGCTATATTTTGTGGTCAATCGCATTTTGCGGGGCGGATGCCGTTGCCGGGGGCCTTGCTGACGACGGCAACAGACGGCAAATCCCGCAGAATCCGGTCAACAGAGAAGAGACAGCCCATGAAATTCACCATTGATCGCATCAGCCTTCTGCGGCCGCTCGGGCAGGTGCAATCCGTTGTCGAACGCCGCAACACAATCCCGATCCTGGCCAATGTCGTCCTGCAGGCGGCAGATGGCGGTCTGTCGATGACCGCCACCGATATGGATATGGACATTGCCACGCAGGTCGAATGCGCGGTGGCGACGGCCGGGACCACCACCGTCTCGGCGCATCTTCTCTATGACATCGTTCGCAAGCTTCCCGAGGGCGCCGAGGTTGAAGTTGCCGTTGCCGACGGGCATGCGATGATCAGTGCCGGCAGATCGAACTTCCGCCTGCCGACGCTGCCGGTTGAGGATTTTCCGGCGATCAGTGTTGGCGAGATGCCGGACGCGTTCATGCTGACCGCCGCCGACATGCGCGACATGATCGACGCAACCCGCTTTGCGATCTCGACCGAAGAGACACGATATTACCTGAACGGGATCTACCTCCATAAATCGGACCAGGGTGATCTGTGCGCTGTCGCCACCGATGGTCACAGGCTGGCGCTGACGCGTCAGGGGCTGCCAGCCGGGGCGGCCGGCATGCCGTCAATTATCGTGCCGCGCAAGGCGGTGACGGAGCTTCGCAAGCTGCTCGATGATTTCGAGGGTGAGGTCGGTGTGGCGCTGTCTGACACCCGCGCCGAATTCGGCATCGCGACGGTGAAGCTTCGGACCAAGCTCATCGATGGCACCTTCCCCGATTACACACGGGTGATTCCGCGCGGCAATGACCGCATCATGCAGGTCGATGCGGCAAGCTTCTCGGCGGCGGTTGACCGGGTGTCGACAATCTCGTCCGAAAAATCACGCTCGATCAAGATGCGGCTGCAGCCCGGCATGCTGACCCTGTCGGCAAGCAGCACCGATGCGTCCAGCGCCGATGAGGAGATCGAGGTCAGCTATGATGGCGCCGAGATGGAGATTGGCTTCAATGCCCGGTATCTGCTCGATATCGCGTCGCAGGTCGAAAGCGATACCATCGAATTCGCCCTTGCCGACCAGGGGTCGCCAAGCCTTGTGCGCGCGCCTGGCGACGAGGCGACGCTGTTCGTTCTGATGCCGATGCGGGTGTGAGCGTTTCTTGACAGTCCTGATGGAAAAACAGCAGGTGGCGCCGGGCCGGCAGGCCGAGGCACAGCTGACGTCATTGTCACTTCGGGACTTCCGCAATTACGCCGACTGCCGGGTGGTTATTGACGCGGCGAACGTGCTGCTTCTTGGCGAGAATGGCGCTGGCAAGACCAACCTCATGGAGGCGATATCGCTGCTGGCACCAGGCCGCGGGATGCGCCGCGCCCGCACCGAGCATCTGCCGCGCCAGGATAGTGGTGGTGAGCAGTGGGCGGTCTCTGCCGATCTGGTAACAGCCGGCGAGACGGTGCGGATCGGCACCGGTGTTCTGGCCGGCAGCGAGAGCGGCCGCCGGATCATGCGGCGCGACGGCGAGACAGTGCCGCAGACAGAGATTGGCAGGCTGCTGTCGGTCTCATGGCTGACCCCGCGCATGGATGGTATTTTCATCGACAGCCCCGGGGCGCGTCGGCGGTTTCTTGACCGTCTGGTGATTGCCTTTGATGCAGCGCATATCGGGCGCACGAACAGGTATGAAAAGCTGCTTCGCGAACGTGCCGCGCTGCTTGCCGAGGGTCGTTCGGACGAGGCCTGGTTCAGCGCCATCGAGGCCAGTCTTGCCGAATCGGCCATTGCCGTGACGGCGGCGCGGCGGGCCCTGATCGCCGATCTGAACGCCGAGGCGGCGGCAGGGTGGTTCGACTTTCCCGGGGTCAGGCTGGCGCTTGACGGCACGGTCGAGACATGGCTTGCCGAAGGGTCTGCATTGCAGGCCGAGGACAGGTTCATCGCCGTGGCGCGCGCGCGCCGGATGGCGGGCGACACGGCGCTTGCCGGGCCGCATGCCAGTGACATGAATGCTGTCAACAGCCACACCGATGAGCCGGCGCATCTTGCCTCGACCGGCCAGCAGAAGGCGTTGCTGATTGCCGTGGTGCTGGCGCATGCGCGCCTGCAGGCACGGCGTCTTGGCCGCCCGCCCCTGCTGCTGCTTGATGATGTCGTGGCGCATCTTGACGTGGCCCGCCGCGCCGCGCTGTTCGAGGCTGTTGGCGCGGTTGGCGCGCAGGCCTGGTTCAGCGGCACTGACCATGATGATTTTAAAGGCCTTGACGCCCGGTCGCTGTCAATATCGGCGGGTGACGGGGCGGCCAGTATAACGCAGGCGCCAGTATAACGCAGGCGGAGGAATGAGTTATGATCGACAATGACACGCCCGATGAGGTCCCTGAAACCGGCAAAGCCGCTGTTGACGAGAATGCAGCTGATTACGGCGCTGATTCAATCAAGGTCCTGAAGGGGCTCGACGCCGTTCGCAAGCGGCCGGGGATGTATATCGGCGACACCGATGACGGTTCCGGCCTGCACCATATGGTCTATGAGGTGGTCGACAACGCCATCGACGAGGCGCTGGCCGGACATTGCGATCTTGTCGAGGTGATCCTGAATGGCGACGGGTCGGTGACGGTTACCGACAATGGGCGCGGCATCCCGGTCGAGATTCATGCCGAGGAGGGTGTGTCGGCGGCCGAGGTGATCATGACACAGCTTCATGCCGGCGGTAAGTTCGACAATAATTCCTACAAGGTATCCGGCGGCCTGCATGGTGTTGGCGTGTCGGTGGTGAACGCGCTGTCGGAATGGCTGGAGCTGACGATCTATCGTGACAACCGCCAGCACAAGATCCTCTTTAGCCATGGCGATGCCGACGGGCCGCTGGCCGATACCGGTGATGCGAACGGTCTGACCGGAACGCATGTCACCTTCATGCCGTCACTGGAAACCTTCTCCGCCATCCAGTTCGACTTCGCGACGCTTGAACACCGGCTTCGTGAGCTGGCCTTCCTGAATTCGGGTGTGCGGATCCAGCTTACCGACAACCGCGCTGGCGAGCCTGTGATTTCTGAATTCTTCTTCGATGGCGGGCTGACAGCCTTTGTCGAATGGCTCAACCGGTCCCGTACATCGCTTCACGACACGGTCACGCTGACGACGACCCGCGATGATATCACCGTCGAGCTGGCCATGGCCTGGACCGACTCCTTCCATGAGAACACCCTGTGTTTCACCAATAATATTCCGCAGCGCGATGGTGGCACGCACCTTGCCGGGTTCCGCGCCGCGATGACCCGCGTCGTGAACAGCTATGCGCAGTCATCCGGCATCGCCAAGCGAGAGAAGGTGGCGCTGACAGGCGAGGATTCGCGTGAAGGGCTGACCGCCATTGTCTCGGTGAAGGTGCCGGACCCGAAATTCTCCTCCCAGACCAAGGACAAGCTTGTCTCCTCGGAGGTGAAGCCGGTCGTGGATTCGGCGGTGGCAAGCTGCCTCAACCAGTGGTTTGAAGAGCATCCTGCGGATGCCCGCAAGATCATCTCGAAGGCGTTCGAGGCGGCGGCGGCGCGCGAGGCGGCCCGCAAGGCCCGCGACCTGACACGGCGCAAGGGGGTGATGGAAATCGCCAGCCTGCCCGGCAAGCTTGCCGACTGCCAGGAGCGTGATCCGTCGAAGTCGGAACTGTTCCTTGTCGAGGGTGATTCGGCTGGCGGTTCGGCAAAACAGGGCCGTGATCGTGCCAACCAGGCGATTCTGCCGCTGCGCGGCAAGATCCTGAATGTCGAACGCGCACGGGCTGACAAGATGTTGTCCTCGGCCGAAATCGGCACCCTGATCACCGCCATTGGCGGCGGTGTAGGCAATGATGAAATGGATACCGAAAAGGCGCGCTATCACAAGATCATCATCATGACCGATGCCGATGTTGATGGCAGCCACATCCGCACCTTGCTGCTGACATTCTTCTTCCGGCATATGCGCCCGTTGATCGAGGCCGGCTTTCTTTATATCGCCCAGCCGCCGCTGTTCCGCGCCAAGCGTGGCCAGTCCGAGGTCTATCTGAAGGACCAGCGCGAGCTCGACACCTATCTGATGGAGGCCGGGCTGAAGGACGCCGTTCTGACGCTGCAGGATGGCGCGCAGCTTGCTGGCGCCGACCTGCATGACAGCGCGGCGCGCGCGACCACTGCCGGCAGGCTGATCGACCAGCTTGGCAGGCGGCTTGGCAATCGTGATGTGATTGAACAGGCCGCCATCGCCGGGCTGCTGACAGCCAGCATGCTTGGCAATGAAGAGGGGGCGGCGTATCTGGCGCGGCGGCTTGAAGGGCAGGCGGCTGAGCTGGAAAAGGGCTGGCAGGCCGGTGTGGAAGACACCGCAAACGGCCCGGCCATCATAGTCAGCCGCCAGCTGCGCGGGATCACCGAGCGTCATGTGATCGACCGGCGTCTGCTGATGGCACCGGAAGTTGCTGAACTTGACGCCATGGCAGCGCATCTCCAGGAACTCTACGTCCATCCGGCGACGTTGCGGCTTGGCGCGAATGAATCCGTCATCACCGGCCCGCTTGGCCTGTCGCAGGCGATTTTCCAGACAGGCCGAAAGGGCGCGCAGATTTCACGCTATAAGGGGCTTGGCGAGATGAATCCCGAACAACTCTGGGAAACCACGCTTGACCCGTCGCAGCGAACGCTTCTTCAGGTTTCGATCGAGCAGGAGGAAGAGGCCGACAATGCCTTCTCCACCCTGATGGGCGAGGCTGTTGACCAGCGCCGGGAATTCATCCAGAAAAATGCCCTGAGGGTGGCCAATCTCGATGTTTGAAGCAGGGTAGATGGCCACAGAGCTGAAATCGACTGAGCGCAGATGGGCAAATTCGCCCATCATCCGCAGATTTCTGCAACCGCGTGAGCGGCGTGGCAGTCCACCCGGCACGACAGATGCCCGTCTGATCCTGAATATCCGCTGGCTGGCGCTGGCTGGCCAGCTTTTCGCCCTTCTCTTTACGTTTCTTGTTCTGGAAATCCAGATCCCGATCGGGCCGGCGCTGTTCGTGATTGGCCTTTCGGTGGCGATGAATGTCTGGCAGACGCGCCGCACGATGATCCTCAACAAGGGTCGTGACCAGAGTTTTCTGGCGCTGATTCTGGATGTGATGCAACTGTCGGCGCTGCTCTATTTCACCGGCGGGTTGTTGAACCCCTTTGCCGTGCTTCTGCTGTCGCCAGTGGTGGTGTCGGCAACTTTGCTGCGCCGCCGCGAAACACTGAAATTGATCGGGCTGGTCGCGATCTGTGTTACTTTTCTGGTGTTTTTCAACCATCCGTTGCCAGTCGATGATCTGCGGGCGGCAAACCCCGATCTCTATCTCATCGGCCTGTGGATGGCGCTGGTCCTGTCAGCCGCCTTTATCGGCACCTACACATGGTGGGTGGCGTCGCGGGCGCGTCGTCTTGATGAAGCGCTGTCAGAGGCGCGTCTTGCTCTGGCTGCCGAGCAACAGGCGGCGGCGCTTGGCACGCTGGCGACAGCGGCGGCGCACCGGCTTGGCTCACCGCTGAATACGATTACGGTGATTGGCCATGAACTGGCGCGCGAAATTGCCAGTGATGATCCCCGCTATGAGGATGTGATGCTGCTCCGGGCCGAGATTGAGCGCTGCCGTGTCATCCTTGGTGAGCTTGATGATTATCAGTCGGCGGAATCGCTTGATCTGGAGACACCGGTGCCGCTGTCCGGCCTGATTGAGGAAATTCTCGACAGCCGCCTTGAGGATGGTGCCGCTTTCTTCAGCATCGATTTCGATGAAAGATCGGCGGTGCCGATGCCACTTGTCAGGCGCGGACCGGAATTGATGCATGCGTTGGAGGATCTGCTCAGCAACGCGCGTGACTTCGCCAGAACAAAGGTGCGCGTCATGATCCGCTGCACGGTTCAGGACGTCATTGTTACGATAAATGATGACGGACCGGGCTTTCAGGCCGGGGTGCTGGCGCGGGTCGGCGCACCTTGGAATACCTCGCGCCGCGGAGAGGGTCCACACCGCGGATTGGGTATTTTTATCGCCAGCACCTTGATTGAGTCACTTGGTGGCTCAATATTATACGGGAATGCAACGACCGGTGGCGGCGAGGTGAAGGTTCACCTGCCACTCGGTTCGGTGGCGGCAGACAGTCTGACCGTGTAGCGAACCTGTTTGATGAGAGAGTGCGTTGACCGACAATTCGCTGTTGATCCTTGATGATGATGCGCCCCTTCGCAACCGCTTGCGACGCGCCATGGAAACACGTGGCTTCGAAGTGATGGATGCCGGTTCCGTCGCGGAAGGCATCGACATTGTCCGCAAGACGCCGCCGGCATACGCCGTTCTCGACATGAAGCTGGAAGATGGCAGCGGCCTGAGCCTGGTCTCCGAGCTGCGCGCCAAGCGCGCGGAATGCCGGATTGTCATGTTGACCGGCTTTGGCAATATCGCGACAGCCGTCGCGGCCGTGAAGGCCGGCGCCCTCGATTACCTCCCGAAACCTGCCGATCCTGACAGCCTTGCCGCGGCGCTGCGCCATACTGGTGACGGCATGCCGCCGCCGCCGCAGGATCCGATGAGCGCGGACCGCGTGCGGTGGGAACATATCCAGCGGGTCTATGAGCAATGCGGCCGGAACGTATCCGAGACAGCGCGCCGTCTGCGCATGCACCGCCGGACATTGCAACGGATCCTCAGCAAGCACGCACCGCGCGCCTGACCAGTCTTCCCCCACTCTTCCCCGCCCTATTGCGGCGGGAAGCTGGAAAATCTCTCAAAACGCGCGAAAAGGCGGGTTTACGTCCCGTTATGAATCGCCCTAATATGCGGCGCTTTGATCGAGTTTGGTGCCGCGTTGACGGCGCAGTTCCTTTTAAACGGGGTCGGGACGTGACTATTCGAACAACAACGGCCATGCAGATTGGCCTTGTCGGCCTGTTTCTGGCCGCCTGTAATGCAACCTCCGGTATGAATCCGCAGGCTACCGCAACCCCTGATGATGGCGGTGTCGATCAGGCTGATGCACCGCAGGTGGCTGAGGAAACAGTCCAGCCAGTGGAGCCGCCGCCACTTGTCTATTCCTGGGACACCGAATTTTCCGCGTTCCTGTCACCGCCGATCGAGGTGCGCCGCCTGGCCCGCGATGACTGCCAGTCTGCAGGATATGAGGTTGCCACTGTCGGCACGCTGGCGCTTGAGGGCAACATCGCCACGGCGACCTTTATCTGTCGCGGCGATTTCGAGTAACATCAGACATAGTGTTCCCTGACGGTCGGTGCCGGTGACGGTATCGGGCGGGTTTTGTGTGAGTGACACTCATCTTTCCGGGACACCGCCCGACGCTGACATTTGCCGAAGCTGACATTTGCCGAAGCTACCATTTGATTGGACCTGACATGAAAACAAGACGACTTGGTGCCTCCGGCCCGCTGATTTCCGCCATTGGCATTGGCGCGATGTCCTTTAGCGATTTCTACGGCACGACCGACGAGGCGCAGTCGCACGCCATTCTCGCCGCCGCGCTTGATGAAGGCGTGACGCATATCGACACATCGAACGTCTATGGGCCGCTCAAGTCAGAAGCCGCCATCGGCAGCTTTCTTGCCAAGCAGGGAAACCAGAGAAGCGATATGTTTTCAATCGCGACAAAGGCCGGCATCACCAAGGACCCCGACACCGGCGCGCGAATCTATAACAATTCGCCAGCGCATCTTGAGACCGAGCTTGACGGGTCACTGAAGCGGCTTGGCGTTGACAGGGTCGATCTGTTCTATGTTCACCGCCGTGATGCCGCGACACCCATCGAAGAGGTGACGGAAACGCTCGCCGGTCTGATCAGGAAAGGCAAGATTGGCGGCTTCGGCTATTCGGAGATTGCGCCCTCCTCGCTTCGCCGGGCCAACGCCGTGCATCCGGTGATGGCGGTGCAGTCCGAATACTCGCTTGCCGTGCGCTATCCCGAGCTTGGCCTTGTTCAGGCGACGGCGGAGCTTGGAACGGCGCTTGTTGCCTTTTCACCGGTCGGACGCTCGCTTCTGACCGACAAGCCGCATTCTCCGGAAAAGGCCGCCAACCTGCCGTTCCTGAAGGTCAATCCGCGTTTCCAGGAACCCAACCTGTCGGCCAATATCGCCGCCGGTGAGGGATTTCGACGCCTTGCCGCGGATATGGGCACCTCCGCCGCCGCCCTTGCCATCGCATGGCTGTTGCACCAGGGTGAGCATGTGATTCCAATCCCCGGCACAAGGTCGCCTGAACATCTTCGCGAGCATTGCGAAGGCGCCAAGCTCGATCTTGATGCGGCGGCATTGGCGGCCATCGAAGAGGCGCTTCCCGTCGGCTGGGCGCATGGTGATCGTTATTCGGCGGCGCAGTGGGATGGCCCAGAGAGATATTGTTGAATGGCCGCAGGGGGACGTAGACCAACAGACCGGGACAGGACGGTCGATCTCGGGCAGTCTGAATTTGGGCGATCTGATCTTTGGCGGTCTGATTTCCACTGGACTGGTGTGCCCAGCCGGTCGCCGGTGTGACACCCCCCGCCATCAATCGCCAGATGCACGCCCTTGAATGGGGTATGCTGGTGTTGCTGGCGCTTATCTGGGGTGGCTCATTCTTTCTCAATGCGGTGGCGGTGCGCGAGCTGCCGGTGCTGACCATCGTCCTTGGCCGCGTCGGTATCGCGGCTCTGATCCTGTTGCTGGTGATCCGCATCAAGGGGATCGAATTTCCCCGCGGGCCTGGCCTCCTGTGGGCCTTTGCCATCATGGGCCTGTTCAACAATGTGCTGCCCTTTGGCCTGATTGTCTGGGCGCAGGGTCATGTTGCCTCGGGTCAGGCCGCCATTCTCAACGCCACCACACCGATTTTCGCCGCCATCATGGCGCATCTGATGACGAAAGATGAAAAGATATCGCTTCGTCAGATCGTCGGCATTCTGGCTGGCATTGCCGGCGTTGCGGTGATGATGGGCGAGGCCGTTCGCCAGCAGGCCGGAAGCGTGCTGGCCGCGCAATGCGCGCTCCTCGGGGCGTCGCTCAGCTATGGATACGTCGCCGCCTATGGCCGTCGTTTTCGAGGTCTTGGCGTATCGCCGCTGGTGACGACAACCGGACAGGTGTCGATGGCAAGTCTCTTCCTGCTGCCGATTGTGCTGGTGGTCGACCGTCCCTGGACGCTGCCGGTGCCTTCCGGTGCGGCAATTCTGGCGGTTATTGCCATCGCGGTGATCTGCACCGCCTTTGCCTATGGGCTGTATTTCCGCATTCTTGCCAGTGCCGGCGCCACCAACCTGTCACTTGTCACCATGCTTGTACCGGCCAGCGCGATTCTTCTTGGCATCATGTTTCTTGGCGAGCATCTGCTGGCCCATCACCTTGCCGGGCTTGGCCTGATCATTGCCGGATTGACGGTGATGGACGGGCGGGTGCCTGACCTCGTCCTGCGGGGCGTCAGGCGCTGACAACAGGGTCAATGGGCGTTGCCGGTCCGCCGGCGACATTCTCGAAAACCTGTGCCGCGGCCAGCAATTCCGCCTCGCCGCGTGGCCGCCCGATCAGCTGAATTCCGATTGGCAGGCCGTTTGGCCCCGGCCCCACCGGAACCGAAATGGCTGGCAGCCCGGTTGTAGTGGCAAGAAAGGCAAAGCGCAGCCAGTCCATATATCCCGGCAGATTATGCCCGTCGATTTCGCGAACCCATTCCTCGGTTTGCGGATGCGGCATGCAGCCGACGGTGGGGCAGGCAAGGACATCATAGGTCTCGAGAAAGGCCGCCAGATTGTTGAAAATCACCGTCCGGTCCAGCGCCGCGTCAGCGATGTCATCGATTGTCAGGCGCCGCCCGAAAGCCATGTTGTCGGCCAGTGTCTGTTTGAAATGACGCGCAATATCATCGGACGTCTGCCGCGCCGCGACCGCCATGTCGAGGCCGCGAAGCGTATAATAGGTGCGCTCAAGATCAGACAGGTCGGGGCAGGCCTCCTCGATGATGGTGCCGTGCCCCTCCATCTTGCCAAGGACACCCCGCAGATGCGCCAGAACCTCTGGATCGGTCTTGGCCATGCCGTTGAAATCAGGTGAAAAACCGATTTTCAGTTTGGGAGATGCCTCGATCACCGCATCCTCGAACCGGCCTGTCTGTGGGCCAGGGTAGGATGTGGGAAGTGCCGGTGTGAACCCGGCCATGGCGTCAAGGAAGAGGGCGCAGTCCCGCACCGAGCGGGCCATCGGCCCCTGCACCCCCTCGGTGCTAAAACCTGCCGGGCTGGCGCTGGCGGCGCGACCGGGGCTTGGCCGCAGACCGACAACCCCACAATAGCAGGCCGGTGTGCGAAGGCTGCCACCATGATCGGAGCCGTGGCTCAGCCAGACCTCGCCGGTGGCAAGCGATGTCGCCGCACCGCCGGATGACCCGCCGGCATTCAGCCTGGTGTCCCACGGGTTCAGCGTCGCCCCGAAGACATCGTTGAAGGTGTTGCCGCCGGCGCCCATTTCCGGAGTGTTGGTCTTGCCAACGACAATGCCGCCGCGTGCTTCCAGCCGCGTGACAAGCGGGTCGCTGGTCTCGGGGATGAAATCGGCATAGCCGCGCGTGCCAAAGGTTGTGCGCACACCCGCCACCATGGTCAGGTCCTTGATGGCGATTGGCAGGCCGGCAAGCCCGTCGGCAATTTCGGGATGCTGCCGGTCAAGCCTGTCGGCAGCTTCATAGGCACGGTCTGGACAGATGGTTGGCATGGCGTTGACGGCAGGCTCAACAGCCTCGATCCGGGCAAAGACAGCATCAAGACAGTCACGTGGGCTGATCTCGCCAGTCCTGAGCATGGCGATGATCTCATGCGCCTGCCGGCGGCACAGATCCGGCCCGGTAAATCTGTCTGACAAAGTCATGGCTCACGCTCTCCAAAGTGATGGGGTCGAAAAAGTCACAGAGCTTTCGCATGGATGCTGACATGGTGCCGGTGGCTTGTCGACCCGGACCGCAGGTTGCAATCGCAACCGGGGATTGCAGGCCGGTCTTTACATATCGTGCATATTGGCCGAAAAATGGGCACCAAGTGATGGGTACCAAGTGATGGGTGCCGAAAGATAGATTCCGGTAAGGCCCGGGATAAAGTTTGCCGGCGTGTTGGTATGTCCACCCCGTGGCCGGACAGGAGAATGCGCGATGAAAATTGTCATGAATATGGTGCGCAAGCCCTTCAAGAAGGGCGATGTCATCTTCGAAACCAGTGAAAAAAGCGACGAGCTTTACCTGATCCATAGCGGCCAGGTCGAGATCCGCTCGCGCGAGGGTTTGCTTCTGGCGACGCTTGGTGAGGGTGAACTCTTTGGCGAAATGGCCTCGATCATGGGGGAGCGCGAACGCACGGCGCGAGCCGTGACGGCCACCACCGCCATAATCGATGTCATCGATGCCTCGACCATGCAGCGCAAGCTTGGCGATGCCGATCCGGTGCTGCGGGCGTTGATCCGGAACCTGACGAACAGGCTTGCCGATGCCAACCAGATGAATGAAGAGCAGTGGCAACGTCTCAACATTTATCGCAGTCTCACTCCCGATCAGATTCAGAAGCCGTAAGATTCATCGACCCTGAGCCTCAATCGTCTTGGCTTTCGCCTTGTCGCAGATGATGAACATCCCGGAACATCCCGGATGAAAAAACCAGCCGCCGCATGCGGCAAATTCGGCCTGCGATCCCTATATATGGGTGCGTGATCGGCGGTTATGCCGGTCCAACAGCGGGGCGTGCCCCGGCCCACCGACAGCCAGAAGGACGTTTTCATGGCCAATGACATGACGCTCGAGCAGCTTTTCACCGAGGCCCGCTCATACAAATTCTTTTCCGACAAGCCGGTCAGCGAAGACCAGCTTCGCGCCCTCTATGATGTGGCAAAATTCGCCCCGTCAGCATCGAATTCCTGTCCGATGCGGATCACCTTCGTGATGTCGCCGGAGGGCAAGGAAAGGCTGCTTCAGGCCTCGCTGCCAGGCAATGTCGAAAAGATCAAATCGGCGCCGGTGACTGTGATCATTGCCTATGACATGGCGTTTTTCGAGAATTACCCCCGCCTCGCACCGCATATGGACAACCCGCCAAAGGAGGCATCGCTTCCCGAGGCGGCGGTGGAAAAGCTGGCGCTTCGCAACAGTTCGCTGCAGGCCGGGTTCCTGATGACCGTGGCGCGCGGCATGGGGCTTGATTGCGGGCCGATGTCGGGCTTCAAGAACGCTGTTGTTGACGAGCTGTTCTATGAAGGAACGACGTGGCGCTCCAACTTCCTGATCAATCTTGGCTATGGGGTCGGCGAAAAGCTGCATGGCCGGGCTGCGAGGCTTGATTTCGACGAGGCCTGCCAGATCGTCTGAGAATGGTCCTTAGCGGGGTTGGTCAAAGGCAAGATCCGCCGCCGAAATGACAATCCCGAGGTCAGCGGCCCGCGCGACAAGGTCGCTGACCACATCTGCCGGAAGCGTGATTCCGGTCGTGCGTGCGTCCATCTCATGCCGAAATTCGGGCTCACCCGGGAACATGATCTCGGTAACGCCATCCTGCGGCGGGCTTGCCTTCCAGCTGGCGATCATAGCCTTCATGTCGGCAAGAAAACCGTCCAGCGGGCGCAGGCTGGCGATGTTGATGGCCATCAGGAAATGACCGGCGCCGCTTCGCCGGTCGGCGACATAGGGGCCGGTGACACCGCCGCCATATTCGCCCCCCGACAGCAGACCTGACAGCACATCCATCATCGCGGACAGGCCGGCACCCTTGTGCCCGGCCATCGGCAGCAATGTGCCGGCGATGGCGGCGGAAGGGTCGGATGTCGGCTGGCCCGTCTCGTCGAGCGCCCATCCGATGGGAATGGCCTCGCCCTTTTCACGCGCCAGATAGATCTTGCCGCGCGCCACCGCCGAATGCGCGAAATCGAGAAGATAGGGCGTTGCAAGGCCGGTTGGCGCGGCCCAGCTCTGCGGATTGTTGCCAATCAGTTTCCCGCGACCGCCGGCTGGCGGGATCGCCGGGCTGGCGTTCGTTGCCAGAAAGCCGATCATGTTCCGCATCGCCAGCTGGCGGGTGAAATACATGGCGGTGCCGAAATGCCCGGAATTGCGGATGCTGATGGCGGCGATGCCGAATCGCCGCGCCCTCTCCACCGCCAGATCGACCGCCTGCTGGGTGACCCACTGGCCGATGCCGTCACCGCCATCAAGCGCGACAAGCGGGCCGGTGTCGGTGATGATCTGCGGTTCGGTATCAAGCCGGGTCGCGCCGCTGGCGATCCGCGCGCCATACCAGAATGTCCGCATCACACCATGTGAGGAATGACCCCACAGATCCGCCTTAACAAGCGTGTCCGCAAGATGCGCTGCCACATCTGCCGGCACCGCCATAGACAGATAGATATCGTTCACAAGGCGGTGCAGTCGTTCAGGATCGATGTGGGGCATGTCTGGTGCAGCTTGCAGGAAGTGAAGGGGTGACAGGAATGGACGCCCGGGTGAGTGTAGCCAACTATAT
>CENJ01043667.1_pt1 | contig 14352 bp, 13 predicted proteins | sample 356161 | NCBI WGS metagenome assembly CENJ01 (sample SAMEA2619531, study PRJEB7988) | marine metagenome | biome: marine biome (ENVO:00000447); feature: surface water layer (ENVO:00002042); material: "saline water (ENVO:00002010), including plankton (ENVO:xxxxxxxx)" | depth 5 m
TACAATAATTTAAAGCACTTTTCAACTATGAAAAAAAGAACATTTTTAAAGACTTCGGCACTCGTTATGGGAACTGCGCTATTGCCAGGGTGCGATATTTTAGCCAATGAAAAAAAGAAATTACGAACGGCTCATATCGGTGTTGGCAATATGGGTTTTGAAGACCTCAAAGCAATAGCCTCACATTCTGAAGTTGAAGTTAGTGCCCTTTGTGATGTTGATTCTCAAAATTTAGCAAAGGCAAAAAAAATGTTTCCAAAAGCAAAGATTTTTAAAGACTACAGGGTTATGCTGAAACAATTGCAAAGTGATATCGATGCTGTGGTAGTCTCTACTCCAGACCATACCCATGCTCCTGCTTCACTGCTTGCAATGGAAATGGATAAACCTGTTTATTGCCAAAAGCCATTGACACATCATGTTGCTGAGGCTCGAATGATGCGAAAAGTTGCAGAATCAAAAAATTTGGTTACTCAAATGGGGATACAGGTGCACTCGTTTTATGATTATAAATTAGCCACACAGCTCATTCAGGGAGGAATTATTGGAAAAGTCCACAAGGTGATAGCCTGGTCTCCCAAAAACTGGGGATATGATGGGCCAATTCCTGAGGGAGAAGATGAAGTGCCAGAATCTTTAGATTGGAATTTGTGGTTAGGAACCTCTAAGGAACGTCCCTACAAAGAAGGCTATTATCACCCAATGAATTGGAGAAAACTTGTTGATTATGGTTGTGGAACTCTAGGTGACATGGGAGTGCATATTTTTGATACGCCTTATAATGCTCTGCAATTAGATGTGCCCTTAACTATCACAAACAATTGTAGGCCTCCCAACGGGTTTGGCTACCCAAATAACAATCATGTTATTTATACTTTTCCTGAAACCCCTTTCACAAAAGAAACTTTAGAATGGGTATGGTATGATGGCAAAGGAGCACCACCAGAATTAGAAGAACTTGCCTTACCAAACAATGATGAACTACCTGAACAAGGTGCTATTTTCTATGGAGAAAATGGAAATCTTTTGCTCCCTCATTTTATGCAATTACCAAAACATTTTAAAGATGGAAGCTATGTAGCGTATGATATTTCTAAATATGATCCAAATAATGAACTTGGAGAACCCGTTAGAGATTATGCAGGAGAATCTCCTAAACATTATCATCAATTTGTAGATGCATGCCTAGGAAAAGCAAAAGTCACAGCTCCATTCTCCTATGCTTCACGATTGACAGAAACAATCCTTCTTGGTGTAATTGCAGGAAGGTTTCCAGGCCAAACACTTCATTGGGACAATGCCTCTGCTCAATTTAAAGAAGATGAAGCCAATCAATATTTAGCAGGAGACTATCGGGAGTTCTAATTGATTACTAAAAGCTTACAGTCACCTGGTTTAATTTCCCAATGCATCAATTGCCTTGGCCAGTGTAAAATCTTTTTCTGTGATTCCATTTGAATCATGTGTAAATAGAGATAAATAAATTCGATTATATTCATTTATAATTTTAGGATGATGATCTTGGCTATTGGCAAGGGCTGCTATTGTATTAATAAATGCTATGGCTTCATCAAAATCGCTACATTCTTTATTAAAAATTAATTGTCCGTCTTTAAGCTCCCATTTGGGATCAAGTTGGTTTTTTTTGGTTTCAATTTCTAATTGAGTTAAAGGTTTTAATAAGGCCATTTTTAGTAAAGTATTGAAGTGATTATTCTATAGGCAAGGTAGATGCCAGTTATAGTCCATATCCACCAACGATTTTTAAGATACCATTCCATAACTCTCTAATTCTTTTTTTCTAAGATATCAAAAAGAATTTAATCATAGGCTTTTCTATTGTGGGCATTCTCCGTCAGTATAGTTTAAAACACCGTTATTTGTAGCTTGACACAAGTTGCCATAAGTAACATTGTTACAGCCACACACTGGCGCATATTCTAAAGTACAAATCGCATCTAATTTCACTTGATTAGGATCAATGCAAAGCTCCTCTGCTTTGATCTCTTTTGATGAACATGAGGAGAATACTGATATTAGAAAGGCTAAAAAAATGGATTTATATGTCAATTGTATTGTCATGGATTTAAAAAATTAATTAAAATTAAATTATACAATCTGCGGGTACTGTTTTTTTACTCTCTCTTAACAGCAATTGGCCACCCTTGAAATTGTTTTGACTCTGGATTGGTCATGTCCGCCAATCTAGGCCAGCATTCAAAAATAACTGACTCATCATTTATTCTCACAATTCCAAAACCAGCTCCGTTTGAATTGGTATTTGGGTTGGCATAAGCATGCATGGTTATTTTATTATTGAAACCATCGAGATAGTTGCCCGTCCAAGGCAATTGATTGTTTGCATTTGCGCCAGGCTTTTCGGTTTCTGGCCACCACCATCGGCTATAATAATTATTGACAATGGCTGGCACCACAAAAGCCCAAGGCCCATCATCAAATTGGTCGATACCGTGTTGTATTACTGTGGCAATATGCTGGTCTCCCGCTACATGAATTGCATTTGCTTTCTTGATCAATCTCAATGCTTTGTTTCGGCCTGTTTGAGGCCAACCGTTGGAATCTAAGTCAGCGTGTAAACGGTTGTCTAAGGTGCCATGAATATGCGCTCCTCCACAAAATCCTGTTTGTGAAAGAACTATTTTTTGCATACCTGCTACTTTTTTTTCGGCCCACTCATTTAAAAAGGCCAATTGCCTTTCTCCTAAAAGAGTTAACCCTTCTAAATCAATTGATTTAGGATCGTATTTAGGATTTCGAATATGATCTGGTCTAGGGCCCTGTTGTGGAATTTTTCCCTCAGGTCCACTTTTGAACTTACGGTCTTCAACAATGGCAAAGTCTACTGCACCCCACTGAAAATGAGTATAATAAACAGGGATGTCTTGTTGAATTGGTGTGGGGTCGTAAGGGTCTGGCAAATGGTTGGTTTGTGATCTATGCACCATTTTGATGTATTCTGGATGGAAAAAATAACCACCATCACTACCCGCCATGGAGCTGGCCTTCTTCCCATTTTCTCCCCAAATATTGCCTTGTCCAATGTCATGATCGTCTGGAATAGTAATGCAGGGTCTTGTTCTAAACGTTTCTCTAAACTGCATTCCAAATTTAAGCCAAGCTGCTGTGTGCTCCATGTGATCATAAGATTGATCGCCAGCAAAGAAAATTAAATCAGGGTCAATTTCGTTTATATTTCTTACATAATTCTCTCGATTTCCTCTGTCCTTATTGCTGTTGCAGGACAAAGCTGCTAAAACAAATTCTTTTTCGGTAGAGGGTTGAGCTCGAATTAGCCCTTCATAAGTAGCTTCAGTTCCGTGTAGAATTTGATAAGGAATATTTTCTTTACTATTCCAATTCTCTATTCGAAAAGTCGCATTCCATCCAATATCATTTATTGTTTCAGTTGCGATCTCTTCCCATTTTCCATCTTTTTTTATTGCGAAACGAACATCGCGGGATTCATTAGGGAAAAGCGGGAAAAATTGTGCAGTTAACTTTAACACATCATGAGACACCGTATAAATTCCAAAGGCTATCACTTCATTTCTTGGAACATCTAGATCAAGAATGGGGTTCTTTGCTCTATTCCACCAATCATTTGTAGCTAGAGTGTCCAGTTTTTCAAAGGGAGCTTGAACTTTAGGTTGCATTGTTACGTTTGTTGGACCTTGGCAACCCAAATAAAAAATAGAGAAGATAATCAAAAAACGAAGCATGGATTTTTTTTTACAATGTAAGAAATATGAATTTAAATCCCCTTTTTAAAGTCTGTACAAAATGTAATAAATAAAAAAATTAAATTTGGTTTTAAAACCAAATAATGAGTAAAAAGCTAATTATTAAAGATTTAGATCACCGATCCTATGAAGTCAAAAATATTGATGATTTTATGGAGCACTTATACACATTTCATACCAATGCAAATGGTGAGGGGGATAATAGCTTACACGAAGAAAACGGTTATTACTTTAAGATAACTCCTGAATTTTTAGAAGCACTAAAAAAAGAAGTGAATTAATTATAAGTTTTTATTAAAGAGATATCATTGCTTTAATGAGTAAGTCTTCATTCTTATACAGAGACTCAAAAGATTCAATAAGTGTTTCAAAGTGAAGTTGGTGAGTAATATAGTGTTTAACAGGAAAAGCGTCTTTTTTTAGGGTTTGAATAACCCAATCAAAATCCTCTTTTGTAGCGTTTCGGCTGCACAACAGAGAAGTTTCCTTGGCATGAATTTCTGGATGCTTAAAACTCAGCAAGTCTTTATATAAGCCGACAAGTATATATTTTCCACCATGTTTCATAAAATGATGCCCTCTTTCCATAGCGCGTTTGTTTCCTGTAGCATCAAAAACGGCATCGGCAAGAGTACCTTGTGTAAGCTTCATAATTTTATCTACAGCTTGATCATCTGCTAAAACAGTATCTATTCCATTTACAATTTTTTCTACAAATTGTAATCGTTTTAAGTCAATATCTAAAGCAATTATTCTGAATCCTGCATTTTTGGCAAGTTGAATAATTCCAACACCAATAGGGCCACAACCCATCACAACCAAGGTGTCTTTAGCCTCCAATTGTGCTCGTCGAAGTGCATGGGCCCCAATGCTAAGAGGTTCTATGAGTGCAATGGCCTCTAAGTTTAACTCATTAAGAGCGATTAAATGAGATTGAGGAACAGCAATTTGTTCTTGCATACCTCCATCTATGTGAACGCCTAATACTTTCAGATGAGCACAGCAATTCGTTTTTCTTGATAAGCAAGCACTACATGCATTGCAGTTAAGATAGGGCAAGATGGCTACTTGATCTCCTTCTTTAAATGAACTCGTTTTGTTAGAGGGTAATTTTTGTATAATCCCTGCTAATTCGTGTCCTAGAATTCTTGGGTAGTTGAAAAAAGCCTGATTTCCTTTGAAAGCGTGTAAATCAGTGCCACAAACACCAATTTTTTTTATAGCAATCAAGGCTTCGTCATCTTCGATCTTGGGTATAGAACGTTCCTTTTTTTTCCAAACGCCAGGCTCTTGACATACTATGTATTTCATATCAGATAGTTTTTTTATTTCATCATAAGATGAGGTAGAAATAATGATAATTCAGGAAAAAGTGAAACTAAAATAAGCACAAGAATACTGACCCCTAAAAAAGGAAGCCCAGCTCTACTCACCTTTCCAATTGAAGTTTTACCAATACTAGAGGCAACAAAAAGACAGACACCAACAGGAGGTGTGGTGAGGCCAATAATAAGATTTAAGACACAAATAACTGCAAAGTGCATTGGTGCAATTTCAACAGCAACAGCTACTTTTAATAAAATGGGGAACATGATTAATAAAGCAGCAATCGTTTCCATAAAAGTACCTACAGCAATAAGGAGGAGGTTTATCAGTAAGAGAACAACGTATTTATTATTGGTAAAAGAAAGAATTTCATTAGATAATGTTTGTGGTATCTGTTCGGTGATTAGAATGTAGCCAAATAAATTAGCAAAGCCAACCAAAATCATTAGTGAAGCTGTTGTCTTCATAGAATCTAAAAACACAATTAATATATTGTTTAAATTCAATTTTTTATAAATAAAAAGTCCCACAGCAAGGGCATAAAGAACAGCAACGATTGAGGCTTCTGTGGGAGTAAAAACTCCTCCAATAATTCCAAAAAGGATGAGTATTGTTAATCCAAGCGCCCAAAAAGTTTCTCCAAAACTGATTACCCTTTGTCGAAAACTACTCTTTTCATTTTTTGGATATTTTCTCCGTTGAGCTACCACGTAGGCAACAAAAAAAAGACCTGCACCCAACAATAAACCGGGAATGGCTCCAGCTAAAAAAAGCTTTCCTACCGATAGACCACTAAGGGTAGCTGCAATAATCATAGGAAGACTTGGCGGAATTATTGGCCCAACGGTGGATGATGCCGCAGTGATGGCACATGAAAAATCTCGATCATACCCCTCTTTTTTCATGGCGGGTATTAATACTGACCCTAAACTGGCTGTGTCTGAGATGGCGGTGCCAGAAATACCGGCAAAGAGCATGGAAGCACCAATATTGACAAAAGCTAAGCCTCCTCTTACATGACCAATTAAATGATTGCAAAACCGAATAATTTTATCTGTTAGTCCTCCTTGATTCATTAAATTACCTGCGAGAATGAATCCAGGAATGCTCAATAAGACAAATACATCAATTCCGGCATACATTTTTAATGGTATAACAGTAAGAGGGGTACCTTTAATGAGAAGATATACTAGGCACGATATTCCCAATGAAAATGCAATAGGAAAGCGTAAAATGAGTCCTAAAACAAAAACAATAAGAAGAATAAAAATCATTTATTGTTTGTTTTAAAAAGTTTAAGAAGCCTTATAAATGCATAAAGACAAATTGAAAGCGACATTATCTGAAGGCCAAAAAAGGGAATAATCATTGGAATTTGAAGGCTTGGTGAAAGTTCATTCAAACCCATTTTTAAAACGTTTATTGAATAAAAACTCATTGTTCCAAAAAGAAATAAACTCACCAGTAGTGAGAGAATGTTCAAGGTTATTTCAAACTGAGGAGATTCTTTTTTTTGGAAAAGGTCTAGTTTCACAAAATAGTTTCCTTTAAATGCTAAACCACTGGCAAAGGCAATGGCATATATAAACAAAATGCGAGAAGCTTCTTCTGTCCATGCAGGTACATTTTCTAAAAAATAGCGAGAAAAAACTTGAATACTAACAGTAACTATAAATCCAAAGCTACTAACAAAGGTTCCATATTTTAGAGTCCAACCGATTGTTTTAAGCCAGTTCATTTGGTTAAGGTCTTTATAGATTCATATGTCCTTTTCATTTCAGGAGACAAACTTTCGTAAATAGCTTCTTCACTTTGTTCTATAAAGGCCGCTTGGTCAACAGTCACAAAGGTCATTCCTTCTTTTTGAAGTTCTTCTTGTACTTGGGTTTCGTTAGCTAAAAAGAGTTGGTGCTCATAGTCTTGCATTTCTTTTGCAGCTTGTAAAAAAATCTCTTGAAGGTGAGTGGGTAATTTCTGAAACTGAGCTTCACCAACTACTGGATAGCCCCAGCTAACCACATGTCCTGTTAAATTCACATATTTTTGAACTTCGCTGAATCCTGCATTTTTAATCATTGCAAAAGGGTTTTCTTGTGCTTCGATTGTTCCTTGTTGTAGAGCGGTAAAAACCTCTGAAAAAGCCATAGGGGTGGGCTTGGCTCCCATTGATTGCCAGGCAGTGACATAGGAAGGGGCATTGGGCACTCGAATAATTAAACCTTTTAGATCATCAGGGTGTTTGATGGGTCTATTACTAGTCAGATGTCTTTCACCTCTTTGGAAATAGCCTACTGGTCTAAGTCCCATTTTTTGTATCATTACTTGTTCAATTTCCTCTCCAATTGGACTTTCAATGAGTTTTTTCATTGCCTGAGCATCCCTCAATAAAAAGGGCATGTCAGAAAAAGTTAAAATTTCTTCCCAATTGGCAAGTGTGGCAGCAGAAATTGTCATATCAATGACACCGGCCTGAATAAGCCTGATGGCTTCTACTTCTTTGGCCAATTGTTCTGAAGGATATACTTCAAGTTTGATTTGTCCATCTGATCGCTCGTGTAAAAGGGTTCCAAAATAAACAAAGCTCTTATACCAAGTGTGGTTTTCATTGACCAGCATACTGGCTTTGAACACATATTTTACAGAAGACTCGGTTGATTGGCAACCATCAGACAGTAAAATTAGACTACCTAAAAGAAATAGCCTTCGAAAGAGGTTTTGCATTGTTTTTATATGTAGGCTAAAGCTACTAAAAAATTGATGGTAAGAAAAAAATAAAGTTTTTTTGAAATCAATTCCAACAAGGGTTCTCTATCGAACAACATAATTTAATTCAGAAACCTCTGATATCCTAAAATACCCAAGAGGATTATTTTCTGGATTTGTTACATTGAAAATATTACCGTTGAGATTTACTGGTGGAGGTAAAAAAGGACCTCCTTGTTGGGTATTTTGTAACACCAATAAATTCAGATAACTAAATCCTCTAGAGGAAAGTCCATACTGACGAAATCGAATGGTATCACCTTCAACAAAATCAGTATCAACTAAAATACCATAATATTCTATTCCATTGGTAAAGTCATCTCGATAGACATTGTATTCTGGTATGTCTAATCTAGAACTTTCATATTCAAATAAGCTATAGTTTTCTTCATCTTCAGGATCAAAACTATAGACTTCAAATTTCAGTGCCTCTTCACCAAAAAAATTGAGTTCTTCTTGCTCTATTCGATCAATAGAAGCTACTGAATGAAATGTTTCTGAAGCTTCAAAATACTCTTCATTGTATGCTACATGTAGAGTGAATTGCTGATTGAGAGCATAGGGGATAGTATCAATCGGAACATAACGACCTGAATTTTCAATTTCTTTGAAAAGATAACGCGTTGCATTTTCATCACTAAAACTAACCTTAGCTCCGTTTACAGGGATTTTAGCAGTACTAAAAAAAGAATTTAGAGTAGAAAGAAGTACAACCTGTTCAGTCTGATTGGTTTCTTTGATCCAGTTCACATAGGCTTCAATGACTAGTTTTGAATTGGGTTCGTTTAATTCTACCTCTATAGGATCTTCACAAGAAAAAAAAAGCACAGAAACTACAAAAAGAAACTTAACACTATTCATCATCAAAATTTAAAATTATAAGTTACTGAAGGTATAATGCCAAAAATGGATAGTCTAATAGCTTCATTTTGACCTGTTTCACGGTTTTGTTCGAAACGTAATGAAGCAGCATTTTTTCTGTTGTAGACATTGAAAATACTAAACACCCATTCACCAGTGCTTTTTTGTTGTTTTTGGTTTGGAGTATAACTGGCTGATAAATCAAGACGATGATAGGAGGGAAGCCTACTACTATTTCTAGTCTCATAATTAGGGATAGAAAAGTCCATGAAAGTATATTGGCCATTTGGATAGGTTATAGGCTGACCACTTTGAAATAAAAAATTAGTATTGAAACGCCATCTTGAATTCCCTTGATATGAAGCAGTTAAGCTAATATCATGTGTTTTGTCAAAGGGTGTGAAATACCAAGAACCATTTGCTATTCCTGTTTCTTGTGGAGTTCTTCCTTGAGTTTGTTGTAATGAACGAGAAAGTGTGTAGGCAACCCAACCTGTAAGTTTACCATCGTTTTTTCTAAGTAAAAATTCAATTCCTTTGGCTTCAGATTGACCTCTCAACAGGACTTGTTCAATTGTATTGTTTGCAATCAATTCTGCCCCATCAATATAATCTAAGCGATTTTGTATGTCCTTATAAAAAGCTTCTAACGAAATGTTATAGCGGTTGTTTTGAATCGATTTGAAATAGCCCACAGCAAATTGATTTAATAGTTGAGGGTCAATAAAGCGTCCACTTGGCGCCCAAATATCAATTGGAGTAGGTGTGTTGGTGTTGGAGATTAGATGAAGATATTGCGCCATTCTGTTGTAACTCAACTTAAAAGATTCATTTTCTTTTGACTGAAAAGAGACTGAAAACCGTGGTTCAAAATTGAAAAAGTTTTTTAGCACTTTGTTTTTAGAATAATTTTCTTCTCTGAGTGGAACGGCACTCTCATAAATTTGCAAGGAAGGGTTAAACAATACTGCTTCATTATTTTCATAAACAAATAATGGTTGCCCCAAGCGGATAAAATTGCTAAGTCTTATCCCCAACATGAAATTTATTTTTTTACTTAAGCTTGTTTCAACATTGGCATAAATTGCGTTTTCTAGTGCAAATTTATTGGTGAGTTTATTGGTGTTGACTTGCGTATTTTCTCGCGATGGTTCAATTAATCCAGGGTCAAACTTGTAATTAATGTGATTTAAACCATAGCCTAGCTTGGTGTTTTCATTTAAATAATGTTTGAAATCGTATTTTAAATTAAAATTGACAATACCAGATGTCCACTTGAAATCAGCAAAATTAAAATCTAAGAAATAATCATAATCAGAATAAATTAGTGAAAGATTAGAAAAAAGTTTTTGAGAAAATAAATGATTCCATCTAAAGTTAGCTACTGAATTACCATAAGCATTGTTGAAAAGGTTATTTATGTCAAAAACGTCTCTACCAAAATAGCCTGATAAGAAGATTTTATTTTTTTCGTTTAGGGTATAGCTTAGTTTGGTATTTAAATCATAAAAATAGGCTTTGTTATCAGCAATACTTTCAATCAAGGGTAAAAACAGATGTACATAACTGCTTCTTCCACCCAAAAGAAAGGCCCCTTTATCTTTTTCTAAAGGGCCCTCAACCAATAGTCTACTTGAGATTAGACCTATTCCTCCATTGGCCTTTAGTTTTTTACTGTTCCCCTCTTTTTGATAAATGTTCAAAACAGATGAAACACGTCCCCCATAATTCGAAGGAATACCACCCTTATAAAGTTTGATGTCTTTTATGGCATCAGGATTAAACACAGAGAAAAAACCAAAAAGGTGCGATGAATTAAAGATGATTGCCTCATCTAGAAGAATTAGGTTTTGATCGGCTGCACCGCCACGAACATTAAAACCTGATGCCCCTTCACCAGCATTAGTCACTCCTGGCAATAGAGTGATAGACTTAACAATATCAACTTCACCTAGCGTAGCAGGCATATTTTTTATTGTTGCAATACTGAGCCTATTTACACTCATTTGTGGACTCTTTAGATTTATAGACTCTTCATTATCTACAACTTCAACTTCTTCAAGAATGACGGTAGAAGAGAAGAGCTCAAAATTTTTAGTCAGATTTGAATCCAATTTTATTGGTTCATCATAACTATTGAAGCCCAAATAGCTTACAATTATATTGTGATTTCCTTTTGGAATCGTAATAGAATAGAATCCATATTCATTGGTAACAGTTCCTTGTTTCAATTCTGGAAAAATAATACTAACGCCAATAAGAGTCTCATTGGTGGTAATATCGGTGACGTATCCACTAAGTGTGACACGCTCTTGACCCAATACAATAATAGTATTCAAAAAGAATATAAAAACTATTAACCCACTCGTGAAAGGTGATTTATCTCTTTTCTTTTTTTCAAGCATTTTTACACAACAAAAGTAGTCAGTTTTTAACGCTTTTCTATAATTTCTTTTGTGTTTTAATTAAGATTTGTATTCAAAAAAGACAATGAGCAAAACTCAGCTCAACCCAAAGATGTTTTAGGTTAAATTTAGTTATATTTGTAAAAAACAATTTTAACCATTTCAAAATGAGAACAATAATTTTAACCATTTGCATTTTTGCTGTTGTATCTTGTGTTCCACCAAAGCAAGAAACAGTATCAAATCCAAATCCAGAATTTGAAAAGAATCTTGCTACAGCCAAAAAGTTTTTTGAATTATTCAATTCTGAAGATTTAGAGGCACAAATACCAATGATCTGCCCAGGGGTAACCCATTATCCGCCTTTTTATGGTTCAGAACCTGGGAAATACGATGCTTTTTTAGCAGCTGGTAAGGCGTGGATGGACAATTTTGACGATATAACATACAATGCAGAAGTGTGGTTGCCTGGAACAGATTCACTAGGCACACTAAACGGGAGTGTTAGAACGTATGGCACTTGGACAGCAAAAAATACCACAACAGGCACAGTGATCACTAATAGAGCGTATCATTCTTTTGAATTCAATCCTAAAGGACAAATTCATGAACTACGTGATTATTTTGATGCATCTGGAGCCATGGCTGCTGCTATGAACTAAGAAAAATAGTTTATTAAATAGCACTTACTTATTTATAACCAGGCTTTTTTGCCTGGTTTTTTCGTTTACTGCACTTTAGTGCTAATGTAATCTTCAAACCACTCTATGCTATAATAGATGTGTCATTCATAAGTTTGAAGTAAGCTTATTTTTATGATTGATTTAAATATAGGATAAGCATTATAATTCTTCTATAATAGCCAAATTTTAAACTCTAAGCAGCAAAAGGAAAAACAAGAGTAAGAAAATAAAATTAATCTACTATACAGGGAAATATTTGATAAAAGTAAATCTTATTTTTTGATGGGGAAATTATCAAAAAATACATATTGAGTAGAATCAAACTGTTGTGCGATTAAGAAAGAGATGAATTATCTTTTTAACTGATTTTTGATTTTAAGAACGAACACCGCCAGACTTTATAAGTTCATGTATATGCCTTCAATAAATTTGGAATGAACCTTTGAGATAAGTTTTTGCTTTACCGCCAATCAAAACACGATCTTTTTTATTTTCGCATAGGAGGAATCCTTGACGTTGAGACAACTGAACAGCATTCATTTTTTGTTTATTTAAAACAGAAGCCCAAAAGGGAATTAGAGAACAATGTGCAGAGCCAGTAACTGGGTCTTCAAGAAGGGTAGCATTGGGTGTAAAGAAACGAGATACAAAATCTACCTTTGCTCCAGGCGCAGTAAATACAACTCCTCCAGTTCCAAGACGTAACTGGTCAAATAAATTTCTTTCTATCTCAATGTTCTTAATAGCTGACTCGTTTTCATAAACTAGAATATAGTCTCTGGCTCTAAAGACAGATTTAGGAGCTATATTGATTGCCTGCTCAAGAAGTGGGGGAAGTGATGCAGCAAGTGGGGCTCTAGAGGGGAAATTGAGAACATAATAATCATTTTCTAATACAACCTGAACCTTACCACTTATAGTTTTGAAGTTTATCACCCCTTTAGTGAAGTGTAAATGTGTTTTCAACACATGAGCGGTAGCGAGAGTGGCGTGTCCGCACAAATCCATTTCCAGATCTGGCGTAAACCATCGCAAATGAAACTCTTCGTTATCTTGAACAAAAAAAGCCGTTTCAGATACTGCATTTTCTTTGGCAATTTTTAACAGCACGGCGTCTTCCAACCAATCTTTTAGAGGTACAACACAGGCTGGATTTCCACAAAAAAGAGTGTCAGTAAATGCATCAACTTGATATAGTGAATGTTCCATATACAAAGATAAATACTTTATATCTCTTTCTTACACATGGCTTTATAAACATATTATTCTGAGGAATACCTTTTTTATGATTAGAACTTGATAGCTACTGATGGACATAGAAAACATTTGTCTATGCTTTATTTTATAATGGGAAGTCCCAATTTCTTGAGTGGAAAAGCTAAGATCTATTAGTCATAATGGCTTAGTTTTTTTAAATTGAACTACTTATACACAACTACTTATGTCAAGCTTTTGGAAATGGAGAAGAAAATTCATGATTGAAAACCCCAATTTATCAGGAATTATAGCTTTTTTGAAGGGGGTAATTGTTACGATTTTAGTTTATGAATTTTTGTTTAAATAAACAAAACAACCATAAAGAATACCGATATAAATTACTTTATTTTTAGATTGTTTACAGGAACTATGATGATCTATTATCATGGTTTTGATAAGATTAGGTAAGCGAATTAATGATGGAATAGGGTAGGAAAATTTTATAATTAGATTCTTTGAGCACCCTTCTAGGTTTTATGGGCAGCTTTTCAGAATCAATAGTAGCAGTTTTTAGTGTATTGGTCTTTTTTGATAAACATCCACTTTTTTATTGATGTTTGGAATACTAATAGCCTCTTTAAAGAACATCTCTTCTAAGGGAATTGAAGATCTTGATAGATTTATTGTAAATAAACGATAAATTTATATAAATTTGAATATGAGAAACTTAACCCACCCCTTAATTATCGCTTTTTTAACCCTTTTATCTTGTCAAGAAAACATTACTGAAAAGGGCATTGTTTATTTGTCTCCAGACTGTTCATGTTGCCATAAATGGGTCATGCATATGGAAGAGAATGATTTTCGTTTAAAAGAAAATAAAGACTCGGATATGTTTGATATTAAAACGAATGCTGGAGTTCCTGAAGATTTGACTTCATGCCATACCGCAGTAATTGACGGCTATTTTATTGAAGGCCATGTTCCAGCTGATGACGTAAAAAGATTATTAAAAGAAAAGCCTGACAATATAATAGGCTTAACTGCACCTGGAATGCCCGCAGGTATTAATGTGCCGGGTATGGAAGTTAATGACGAAAGAGCTTCTTTTGATGTGTTAGCGATCAACTCCGAAGGTGAATCCAGTGTTTGGAAACATCACGAATAGTGCAGACTAATTCAGAATTATGCAATATTTTTAATCGAATGTCTTAATTCACTTGTAGTTATAAGGCTGTTCTCATTTCATTAAAAGTGATTGAGTGTTTAGTGGTTATATTTTTATATATAAATAATAATCTATACTTGAATTAAACTAATTTATACTTCTTAGGTTCTTTAGTCATCTAAAGAATA